>WNGJ01000991.1_pt1 | contig 27143 bp, 27 predicted proteins | sample 5400611 | NCBI WGS metagenome assembly WNGJ01 (sample SAMN13153375, study PRJNA577476) | soil metagenome | isolation source: 40 cm soil or saprolite under Garry oak tree replicate 1 | place: USA:California | collected 2016-06-15
GCTCCCGACCTTGCGTCATGTCCGACACACGTTCAGCGAGCGCAAGCCCGTCAGGCCGCGCGTCCGAGCCAGTCCCTCACCTTCTGCGCGAGGCTCCTGCGCTGGCGATCGACCGCAATGGAGACGCCGTCGCGGGCGTCTTCCGACACGACCGATGGCGTCGGGCGGGCCTCCGTTTCGGTCGACCCCGCGGCCTCCGGCTCCGCCGCAGAGATGGACATTTCGACCATGACGGCGTCATCCGCGATCAGCGGGCTCTCCGCCAGCGCAACCGGTTCAGGCATCGGTTCCGGCTGCGCCGCCGCGATGATCGGCTCGGCGAACATCGGTCCGGCGAGCGACGGCTCGGGCATTGCAACGGGCTGGCCGCCGCGCTTTCTTGACGCGGGGGATTTGGCCTTGGGCCGCCGCGCGAACGCCGCCAGCGCCTGCGGACCGACATTGGCAAGAAACGCCTGCTCATGAGCGCGCGAGAGCCGCGCGAGGGCGGCATCGAGCGGCAGCCAAGCGACCGCCCTCACGTCATTCATCAAGTCGCGGGCCTGCTGGGTGCCCGCTTCCATGCGCCAATAGTGCACGATCTTGGATCGCCCGCCGGAGTCATAGGCCAGCGTGCCCAGAAATTCGTGCACCGTCACATTGTGACCGGTCTCTTCCAGCACCTCGCGCCTGGCGGCGGCGCGCGGCGTCTCGCCCTCATCGAGCTTGCCCTTCGGAAGCACCCACTCATCGCGCTTGCGCAACCGCACCACGGCGATCAGCGGCGGTTGCTGCCGCCGCAGCACGATGCCCCCCGCCGCCAGAACCGACACTCTTGCCATCTCACAGTCCACGCATTCGATTTCGAATCGGCTTCTTATAACGGCACGTAGACAAAATCGAGATTACGCGAGAGGGTTCCTCAACAAAGGTTGGCCCGCGCGAATTCGCGATCCCTCCGACACGTTGTCGCAAAACTCGACATGCGCGGGCGCGAGCACGATGATGGTCGAGCCGTGCTCGAACCATCCGAGCTCGTCGCCCTTCCCGACATTCACATCGCAAGGAAACGCCAACGGGCCCCGCGTCTCGGCGTTGAGCACCATGTCGAGAAAATGCAGCCGGATGCTGGCCACCAGAATGGCCGCGACCGGCACCATGGTAAGGGCTTCGCCGGTTTTCAGCCGCGTTCGGATCACGGCGCGCTCGTTCTTGCAGAACAGCCGCTCGATCCGCTTCAAGGCGATCGGATTGACGTTCCAGGTGTCGCCATGAATGAGCGTGACCTGGTCGATGTGGCAGTCGTGCGGGGCGTGAAAGCGGTGATACATGCTCGAGGTCAGCCGCAGGGTCAGAAAGCGGCCATTGCGGTGCGCCTCGACCAGCGCGGGGTCGCCGACGAGGTCGATGAGCGAATAGGGCGCGCCCTTGATCTGGTAGAGTTCGCCGTCCCGGATCGTGCCGAAGGCGCCTATGATGCCGTCGCTCGGGCTGACCACGATGGCGGGGTCCGGGTCGGGGGTGCGGAGACCCGGACGGAGCTCCCGCGTGAAACAATCATGCAGGCTCTTGAAATGGGTCTTTCTGGCTTCCGACAAATCGAGGTCGGAAAACAGCCGCCAGCAGCCAATCGAGAAATCCCGTACCAGCGGGTTCTCGATCTTGCTGAACCACCCCATGAATCGGGTCAGCGCCGCGCGAGGGATACGGTTGGTCAGGAGGAAATTGAGGTCCTCCTGCTGGGTCAGGGCGGCGATCAGGCTTTTCACTGTCATGAATCTGTCAGCAGGACTGGTTAGCGGTTTTCGTCATGGATTCGTCGATTCCCATTCTGTCTCTCGCCGCCGGCGCGGTCGCCGCGACCGCGGCCGTCGCCCCCAAGGTCAAGGCGCGCCTGGCGCTGTCGCGGGCCAAGCACCGCTCCTTGACCGGACACTCGAAGATGTCGCGCCTGATGGCGCGCATGATCCCGTTCTACGAGTTCGACATCAACGATTTCTTCCGGTCCGACGGCGCGCCCCCTGAGGTCGCGACAACGCGTCAGGACGGCTTCTTCCGGCTCGGCGCCCTCTATGAGCATCGCTTCGCCAAGAGCCGGAAGATGACGTCGGAGGCCGCGCGCCAGATCTCCGACCTGCAATTCACGCAAGCCTACCGGGTGCCGTTCCAATATAGCCGCCTGGTTCGCGAGCATCTCGGCGCCGGCAGCTTCATGCAGTCCTCGGCGGGCGTGACGGTCACCGATCTCGACGGCAATGTGTTCTACGACCTGACCGGTTCCTACGGCGTCAACATCTTCGGCAACGATTTCTACAAGGAGTGCATCGAGATCGGCGAGAAGCGCGCGCATGCGCTCGGGCCCGTGCTCGGCTCCTACCATCCGGTCGTCGCCGAGAACGTGCGGCGGCTGTGCGAGATTTCCGGGCTCGACGAGGTCTCGTTCCACATGTCGGGCACCGAAGCGGTGATGCAGGCGGTCCGGCTCGCCCGCTATCACACCCGCCGCTCGCATCTGGTGCGTTTTGCCGGCGCCTATCACGGCTGGTGGGGCGACGTGCAGCCGGGCGTCGGCAATCCGGTGTCGCCGCACGAGACCTATACGCTCGCCGACATGTCGGAGCGGACGCTTCACGTCCTGAAGACGCGGCGCGATATCGCCTGCGTCCTGGTCAATCCGCTGCAGGCGCTGCATCCCAACGCCAATGCGCCCGGCGATTCCGCGCTGGTCGACAGCTCCCGACGCGGCCATTTCGACCGCGAAGCCTATGGCAACTGGCTCAAGGCGCTGCGCGAGATCTGCACCGAACGCGGCATCGTCCTGATCTTCGACGAGGTGTTCGTCGGATTCCGCCTCGCCCCCGGCGGCGCGCAGGAGTATTTCGGCGTCAAAGCCGACATGGTCACCTACGGCAAGAGCCTCGCCGGCGGCCTCCCCATTGGCGTGGTCTGCGGCCGCAAGGCGTTGATGCGGCGTTTTCGCGACGACCGCCCGGCCGATGTCTGCTTCGCTCGCGGCACCTTCAACTCGCATCCCTACGTCATGACCGCGATGGACGAGTTTTTGAGCCGGCTCGCCAGCCCGAATTTCAGGTCCATCTATAACGGTCTCGACGAGACCTGGAACGGACGCGCGCGCGGGCTCAACGACATGTTGGAAAAAGAGGCGCTGCCGGTCCGCGTCTCCAACCTGTCGTCGATCTGGATGGTCCATTACACCGAGCCGTCCCGCTACAACTGGATGCTGCAATATTACCTGCGCGCCGAAGGGCTCGCGTTGAGCTGGGTCGGCACCGGGCGATTGATCTTCAGCCTGAACACCACCGACGCCGATTTCGCCGAGGTGGCCAAACGCTTTGTCGCTGCCGCCACCAAGATGAAACAGGACGGCTGGTGGTGGCAGGACGCGTCGCTCACCAACAAGGCCATCCGCCGGCAGATTCTTAAAGAGATGCTTGCGCGCAAGTTTTCGCGTTGAACAAGACATTCCGTCCTCCGTCATGGCCGGGCATAGCCGTCCGAAGGACGGCATCGCTTCCGCTCGCCTATGCCCGGCCATCCACGTTTTCCAGCGCAATGTCTCTAAAGACGTGGATGCCCGGGACAGGCCCGGGCATAACGATCCTCTGATAAGCGTGAGAGCGTCTCAGGCGTGCTTCTCTTCGAAATCCTCGAAACCGTGCTCGAGGATATCGAGGCCCGGGTCGATCAGTTCGCCGCGCAACAGCGCCAGCGGCGCCTTGTGATAGAGCACGAAGTCGTTGAAGGGATCGGTGATGATCTTGGTCATCCAGACCAAGCCGGTCTCGACGTCGCGGATGAAGAAGAGATGCACGGTGCGGAACAACAGGCCGCCGATGCCCACCACCAGCCAGATCTTGGCCACCTGCCGCATGAAATCGACCGGGGTCGCCCAGGGCGTGAACAGCCCAAACAGGGTCGGATCGGCGTACAGGATCACCGGCGACAGCGCCCAGATCGTCATCAGCACAACCTTGCGGCGCAGATTATAGCCGACCTTGATGTCTTCCTTGTGCTCGTGGGTGGCCTGGTTGACGTGGTCGTATCCCCTCGGCTCGAAGAAGAAGTGGCCGGCCTGGCGCGAGGTCATCGAGACCAGCCAGCCGATCAGCGCGGACGCCAGCGGGTCGAAGAACATCATCACATAGCCGATCATGAAGCTGACTGCGCTGACGAAGTGGAGGCTCTGGTTGATCCGGCTGTGGTGATAGTAGCGGTGGTCGTCCCAGCGCTGGATTCGCAACTGCTCCAGGAAGTTTTTGATCATTCTCTCCCCCAAAATAGGATGAGTGGTTCATACAGCGATTCGATGTACGTCATGTGACATCATCAAAATGTCATATGATGTCATATGACGTCTCGCGATGGCACAGCAGGCGTTCGCGGGCTTCTCGCGAACCTACGCGGCAGCCGCCATGTCGGTCTTGCGGAAGCGGACCAGCGAGAAGTGGCCAAGCGGCGGAATCAGACGGCGCTCCGCCAGTTCGATGCCTTTCGCGCCGGCCAGCCAACGCGTGTAGCGGGACCAGGCGAACTCGGCGGTGCGGAAGCCAAGCCGGCGCACCACCGGCTGCAACTGCTGCTCGATGAAGCGGCGCATCCCGGCATCCGCGCTGACGCGGGTGAGGATGATCAACTCGCCGCCTACCCGCAGCACGCGGGCGAATTCGTCGAGGGCTGCTTCCGGGTTGGGCACGGCGGTCACGACATATTGCGCCATCACGACGTCGAAGGAATTGTCGGGAAATTCGAGCTTCTCCGCGTCCATGACAGCGAGCCCCTCGACATTCTTCAGGCGGAGCTCGGCGACGCGCTGCTTGGCCTTTTTCAGCATCGCCTCCGAAATATCGGTGCCGAAGATGCGAACATTCGGCCCATAGAGCGGCAAGGAGATTCCGGTGCCGATGCCGACTTCCAGCACGCGGCCGCCGATATTGTTGGTGGCGAGGATCGCGGCACGCCGGCCTTTGCTGAACACCTCGCCGAACACGAGATCGTAGACCGGGGCCCAGCGGTCATAGGCCTGTTCGACCATCTCGCGGTCGAAATCCAACTCCTGCGCGCCGTCAAGCTTCATGATTTCTGCCATAGCGACTCTCACCTGCGTTTTATTTGATTGATCGATTTATCTGATTGATCTCTCGGTTGAGCATGATCCTTTCGGAAAACCGGTGCCCACTTTGCCGGATCGCGCTCTAGCCGCGCGCCGGGCTTCCGCCCGCCACGACACGCGCGGGCTGCGGCAAACGGCTCGGCTGCAATGCCGACAGATTGCCGATGAACTGTCTTGCACTGTTTTCCCAGGAACGCTCGAGCGCGAAATTCCGGCAGGTCTCGCGCGACATGCCGAGCGCACGCATGCAGGCGCTGCGCAGATCGTTATCCAACGCGCCGATGGGCCGATCGGCAATCACGTCGAGAGGGCCCGTCACGGGGAAAGCGGCGACCGGCGTGCCGCACGCCAGCGCCTCAAGCTGGACGACGCCGAAGGTATCGGTAAGGCTCGGGAAGACGAACACGTCCGCCGCCGCCACATGCGACGTCAAATCCTGGCCGGTCTTCTCGCCGAGAAATCTCGCCTGCGGAAACCGCCGCGCCAACTCGGCGCGTTGCGGCCCGTCGCCGACCACGACCTTGGACCCCGGCAGATCCAGCGACAGAAACGCTTCGAGGTTCTTCTCCACAGCGACGCGTCCGACCGTCATGAAGATCGGTCGGGGCAGATCGAGCTTGGCGGGATCGCCCGGGTGGAACAGCTCGGTATCGACGCCACGCGTCCAGAAGCCGAGCTTCTTGAATCCGCGCGCGAACAGCTCCTGCTTCAGCGAGTTGGTGGCGACCATGGTCATGGCGGCCGCGTCATGGAAGTGGCGCAGCACCGCGTAACCGACGCTCGCGGGAATGCCGGTGCGGACCGAAACATATTCGGGAAATCGCGTCGTGTAGGACGTCGTGAAAGCGAGCCTGCGGCGGCGGCAATAGCCGCGCACCGCCCAGCCGATCGGGCCTTCCGTTGCGATGTGAATGGCCTCCGGCGCGGCGGCTTCGATCCGCCGGGCGATCTCGCGCCGGTTCGGCAGCGCCACGCGCAAGCCGGGATAGGTCGGCACACCGAGCGAGGGAAATCCGTCGGGCGTTAAGAATGTGATCTCGGCACCGAGATGGGCCGCGGCGCGCGCCAGTGACGTCAGCGTGCGCACCACGCCGTTGACCTGCGGATGCCAGGCATCGGTCGCGACTAAGATTCGCATAACGGAAGCCCAAAAGTTGCATTGATTCTCGTGACGATTCTCATGGCAGGCAAAATCGGCCATGGATATTTCAGACGTGTGACGTCATCGAAATGTTGAGGAATCTTTTTCTGGGTTTCTCGAGCAACACCGTCGCGAAACCGTCATGAAACAATCCTTAAGCCGACGAAGCCGTTTTGCCCCCAACACGCAAACGTCCCGAAACCTTTGGGCGGTACTGCTTCACGGAATGGAACGCCGAAACAGGCGTCGCGCCGCCACACGGCGATCAAACAGGGGGGACGACCAATGCTTGATTTCAGCGCATTCATTTCGTATTCCCGCCGCGTTGCCGCTTTTGGCGCGTTCGCGATCGGCGCCATTGCATTTTCCTTGGCGTTTTCCGGTCAGGCCGCGGCGACGCCCGTGCAACTCTTTCCCTTCATCCTGACGCCGCCCATGCAGGTCGCTCCGCCGCCCGCGGTCGAGGCCGCGCCGCCGGACGATGGAGGTGTGGTGCACGAGCTGCCGCCGCGCCTGAAGCGCCAGATCGTCAGCTACGCCACACGCGAGGCACCCGGCACGGTCATCATCGATACGCCCAACACCTATCTCTATTACGTGGTGGGAGGCGGACGGGCGGTCCGCTACGGCATCGGTGTCGGCCGCGACGGCTTCACCTGGTCGGGTGTGCAGGCGGTGACCAAGAAGGCCGAGTGGCCGGATTGGACCCCACCGCCGGAGATGATCGCACGCCAGCCCTATCTGCCGCGCCACATGGCCGGCGGCCCGGGCAACCCGCTCGGCGCGCGAGCCATGTATCTCGGCGGCACCGTGTATCGCATTCACGGCACCAACGCGCCGGAAACGATCGGCACGCACGTGTCCTCGGGCTGCATCCGCCTCACCAACGCGGATGTGACGGACCTCTATTCGCGGGTCAATGTCGGCACCAAGGTGGTCGTGCTGCCGATGGACCGCCGCGCGGACATCGGAACCGCGTTACGCTGAGATTAAATTATCGCAACGTTGACAATGGCTCCAGCGCCCGCCGGAGCCATGTTTTCGGCTGTTCACGATCTCGCCGCCGGTCTGGCGCAGACTCCCCTCGCCCTGTAAATTCAATGGCTTGAATCCAGTCCGGGGGAACGATGCGGCTACGGAAGATGACGCCGGTCAAGATGCCGGTAAGGATACCGGACAAGAGACCGACGAAGATGCCGCGGCCGACGACGATCGCGATCGCGGCAGGCGTCGTCGCGCTGTCGTTTCTGGTCGCGCTCAAGGCCATGGACTGGCTGTCGCCGGGCGGCACGGTGCCCGCGCCTGCGCTTGCGGAATTGCCGCCGCTGCCGCCGACTGCGCGCAGTTCCTACGTCGTTGCTTCGGTCGTCATTACGCTCTCGGCGATCCGCGACGTCGCTGACCGCACCGCGCCGCGCAACTTCGCAGGTAAGGCCAACAACCCCCTGTCGCAGCTGTTGCAGAACGCCGATATCGGCTGGAACGCGTTGCGCGGGCCGATCGCGGCGACCGGCGGCGAGGATGCGTTGTCGCTGTCGACGCCGCTGACCGGAAAGGTGAACGTCACGGGCTCGCTGTCGTCGAAGGCGACCGGCGCGGTGGGCGATGCGATCGCGGGCCTGCTCGGCAACAACGCGGCCAAGAAGATCGGCAGCGTCAACATCAAGGCGCTCAATGCCAGTGCTGAGATCAAGGGCAATGTCGTCATCACCGCGCGACCGAAGCTCGCCGCGGCCTGGCGCCTGGAGCCTAACCTGGCCGCGCAGGTGAACCTCAGCGACACCAGCCTTTCGGTGGCCGGCGCACGCGTCAACGTGCCCGCCCAGGTAAAGCCGATGATCGACAAGACCGTCAGCGAACAACTCAATATCGTGGCCGAGCGGGTTCGTAACGACCCTATCCTGGAACGCACCGCACGGCTGCAATGGGCTAAAGCCTGCCGCTCGGTGCCGCTACAGAGCGTGGGCGATGCGTCGTCGTCACCGATGCTCTGGCTGGAGCTCAAACCGACCCGCGCCATCGCGGCGCAGCCGCGAATCGATTCCGCGGCGATGACGCTGACCATGGGCATCGAGGCGGAAACCCGCATCACGTCGGCGCAGACCAAGCCCGACTGTCCGTTCCCCGACAAGATCACGATCGTCCCGCCGACGCCGGGCGGCGTCAGCATCGCCGTACCGATCGACCTGCCGTTCACCGAACTCAACAAGATCATCGAGGCGCAGATCGCGGGACAGACCTTCCCGGAGGACGGCTCGGGTCCGGTCGATGTCACCGTCAAACACGCCAGCATTCAGGCGGCCGGCGACCGACTCCTGATTTCACTGTTGGTCCGCGCCAAGGAGAAAAAGAGCCTGCTCGGACTGGGCGCCGAAGCCACCGTGCACGTCTGGGGCAGTCCGGTGCTCGACCAGACGCGGCAGACCTTGCGCCTTTCCAATATCGAACTCGCCGTCGAATCGGAAGCTGCCTTCGGATTGCTTGGCGCGGCGGCACGCGCCGTCATGCCGCGTTTGCAGGGCGCACTGGCGGCGAAAGCCATCGTCGATCTCAAGCCATTCGCCAGCAACGCGCGTGAGAAGATCGCCAGCGCCATCGCCGATTTTCAGAAGAGCGAGGGCGGCGTGCGCGTGGTAGCCGACATCAAAAGCCTGGTGCTCGCCGACGTCGCCTTCGACTCCAACACACTGCGTGTCATCGCGGCCGCCGAGGGCGCGATCAATGCGAGCGTGACCGCGCTGTCCGGGCTGTGAAAAGCCGTCGACCGGGCGCCCGCGGTACACGTTAACCAATTTACCGCCTGATTTTCGGTCATCACATCACATCTGCCGAACGGCTTAGGCTTTGCGGGCTTGGTCGATTATGGCTAGAACACGACTTCAACTAAGCCCTTAACAAGAAGCCAGGGAGAAGAAACCATGAAGTCACTCGCCACCGCATTCGCGGCAGGCCTCGCCCTCGCCGCCTTCAGCGGCACCGCGAACGCCCAGCAGATTTCCGACGACGTCGTCAAGATCGGCGTGCTCACCGACATGTCGAGCCTCTATGCCGACGCCACCGGCAAGGGCTCGCTGGCGGCCGTGCAGATGGCGGTCGAGGATTACGGCGGCAAGGTGAAGGGCAGGCCGGTCGAAGTGATCTATGCCGACCATCAGAACAAGCCCGACGTCGGCGTCGCCATCGCACGCAACTGGTATGACAATGAGAAGGTCGATGCGATCTTCGACGTCCCGACCTCCTCCGTCGCGCTGCCGATTTCCGCGCTGACCCGCGAGAAGAACAAGATCAACATCAATTCCGGCGGCGGCAGCTCCGATATCACCGGCATCGCCTGCTCGCCGAACACGGTGCACTGGACCTACGACACTTATGCGCTGTCCAACGTCGCAGGCCGAGCGATGGTCAAGCGCGGCGAGGACACCTGGTTCTTCGTCACCGCCGACTACGCCTTCGGCATGGCGCTGGAGCGCGACGCGGCCAACGTCGTCAAGGAGAGCGGCGGCAAGGTGCTCGGCGACGTCCGCCATCCCCTCAATTCCTCGGACTTCTCCTCCTTCCTGCTGCAGGCACAGGCCTCCAAGGCCAAGGTCGTAGCCCTCGCCAACGCCGGCGGCGACACCACCAACGCGCTGAAGCAGGCGGCCGAGTTCGGTATCACCCAGGGCGGCCAGAAGATGATCGCGCTGTTGCAGGAGATCACCGACACGCATGCGCTCGGCGTCAAGGCGACCCAGGGCCTGATCGTCACCGACGCGTTCTACTGGGACATGAACGACGAGACCCGCGCCTTCTCGAAACGATTCAACGACAAGGTCGGCCACATGCCGACCATGATCCAGGCCGGCCTCTACTCGGCGACCATGCATTACCTGAAGGCGATCGAGGCTGCCGGCACCGACGAGGCGCCGAAGGTGATGGCGCAGATGCGCGCCACCCCGATCAACGACTTCTTCGTCAAGAACGGCAAGATCCGCATCGACGGCCGCATGGTGCACGACATGTATCTGTTCGAGGTCAAGAAGCCCGAGGAATCCAAGGGCGAGTGGGATCTCTACAAACTCATCGCCACCGTTCCGGGCGACGAAGCGTTCCGTCCACTGGACAAGGGCGGCTGCCCGCTGGTGAAGACGAACTGATCGTCATTTGCGGGCGATAGCGAAGCCGTAGTGGGCCCGTTTCGCTTTGCCCACCTTATATTACATGCTTCTCCCTCTCTCCGTTCGCGGGGAGAGGGAGAGCAGGCACGCATCAGCTCTCAAATTTGAACGAGACCTTGAGTTTGGCGCGATAGGCTTCGATCTGGCCCCTGGCATCCAGTTGCAAGTCGAGCTCGACGACTTCGGCGACGCGAAGATCCCGGAGAGATTGCCCGGCCCTTTCGACCGCTGCCGCGGCCGCCTTTTCCCATGAGTCCTTGCTCGTACCGATCAGTTCAATGACTTTGTAGACGCTCTCAGTCATATCGTCCTCCCGTTCGGCATTAGGCAGGTGCTCCTGCCGCCGATCAGCCTAACATCGGGATATCAGCGCTGAAAGGCGCAAGGAGAGGCGCAAGGAAACGCCTTAAGGAAACGCGCAAGTCCGCCAAACAAGACCGCGCCCGGCAGAACCGGGCGCGTTTATTTTGACCAAGCTTTCGCCTCACTCGGAATATTTGAACTCGGGCATTTTCTGCAGTTCATCCTTGGTCGCGTTGTACACGGCGTGATCCGGGTACCACGGATTCGGCTTGGTCGTGGCCGTCGCGGTCGCCGGAGGATTGGCGGTCGAGCCCGTCGTCGTGGTTGAGGCCGGACGGCTGCCAGCGTTCGGTGCGTTCGGTGCGTTCGACGCGCTGGTGTAGGCGACCGGCTCGTTGGCGAACTTGATCTTGTCGAAGGGCACGGCGACAAGCCGCGCGCCGACGCCAAGGAAACCGCCGACGCTGATGACGGCGGCCTTGATGGTCCCGCTCTTGTCCATCAACAGATCGTTGATCGAGCCGACGGTCTCATTGTTGTCGTTGTAGACGCTGAGGCCCGCGATCTTCGAAGCGCGCCAATCACCCTGGAATGACGAGGACGACTCTGACGAGGACGACTCGGACGCCGCCGGCGCCTTGCCGGCGCTGTCGGAGGGAGCCGGCGGATTTTGCGCGAGCGCTACGCTTGCAAACAACATGGAGCCGGCCAGACCGGCCGTGACGTATTTTGCTAACATGGGTATCTCCCTGATCAGTGTTCGATGAGGAGAAAACCCGTAGATCAGGCCGCCGTTCCGCCTGCAGCATGCATTTTCGAAGTTGCATTGCGGAACCAAGAACCCGGTTCCGCCGAACACGCGATGATCGATGGATTAGGACAACCACCCTGCCTTTCGGGCAGGATGGCGGTCTGGGGTGCGTGCCGCGCAGAGGTCAGGATTGGTAGTCAATCAATAGCGCCGACGAAGCATTGGCGGTGCTGTTGGTGCTATTGCCGGTCGCGCTGTAGGACGTCGATGACGAGGCCGACAGCGAGTTCTGCAGCAGTTGGAGAAATTGCTTCAGGATATCGTCCACCGAAGTGCTGCTTGAGGAATTATCGGTGCCGTCGGTCGAAGACGAGCCGTCCGTGGGCGGGGGACCGCCAGGAGGCGGACCACCAGGGGGACCACCGGCCTGGCCCGCGCCAGGGGGCCCGCCGGCGCCGCCCGGGCCGTTCGCAAAGGCCGCCTTGAAGACCCCCTGTAGTTCGGTGGCCTGATCGCTGGTCAGCGTGCCGCTGGAGACTTCGCTGGAGATCAGGTCACTGATCTTCGACTGCAGATCGCCGGGCGACGGCCGGGTGCCGCTCGACTGATCGCTGGCGCGGCTATCTTGCAGCGCCGTGTCGATGTCGGTCAGCGCCGAGGACAGTGCCGTCTGATCGGACGAGCTGATGGCGCCGGAACTGACTTCCGACTGCAATTCGTCCTGCAGCCTCTGAAGAGGCGATTGGTAGGTATTGGCGGAAGTCGCCGAGATCGAGGTCATGATAGCTTCCTGAGGGTTCGTGCAAGGCCTCACGACGGTAAGGTGAACGTCCTTAACGAGACCTTTTCGGCGGTCCGTTCGCATGTTGCCCCCTGTTGCGGGAACCGCTCCAGAAACATTGAGAAACAAAAATCCTTCGCGGCCGCCTCCGAATCACCGACAAAGATCGGCATGGCCCAACCATCCCCCCATATCCTCGTCGTCGAAGACGATCGCGAAACGCGGACGCTGATCGCGAAATATTTGCGCACCAATGCCTGCAACGTGACCACGGCCGGCGACGGCCGCGAAATGCAGCGGGCAATGACCGAGCGCCGGGTCGATCTTCTCATCCTCGACGTGATGCTGCCGGGCGAGGACGGCCTCAGCCTGTGCCGCAAGGTTCGCGCCTCGTCGCAGACGCCGATCATCATGCTGACCGCGCGCGGCGAAGACGTGGATCGTATCGTCGGGCTCGAAATGGGCGCCGACGACTATCTCCCTAAGCCGTTCAATCCGCGCGAATTGCTCGCCAGGATCAAGGCGGTCCTGCGCCGCCAGGCTGCCGCGCGCACGGCCAGCGCCATCGAGGGTGCGACCGCGCTCGCCTTTCTCGGATGGCGGATCGACATCCGCTTGCGGGAATTGCGCGATCCCGCCGGCGCGCTCGTCGCGATGACCAGCGCCGAGTTCGACCTGTTGCAGACCTTCTGCGAACGGCCGGGCCGGGTGCTGTCGCGCGACAGCCTGCTCGACTTCACCCAGGGCCGAAATACCGGCTCGCTCGAGCGCAGCATCGACGTGCTGGTGAGCCGCATCAGGCGCAAGATCGAGCCCGATCCGCAAAACGCCTCGATCATCAAGACGGTTCGTTCCGGCGGTTACCTGTTCACGCCAAGGGTCGAAGCGATATCGGCGACCGCGGCCAACTGAACATGAAGCCCTCGTCATGGAAGCCCTCGTCATGAAGGTGTTGGGCTTTCTCAACCTCAGGCGCATCAGCGGACAGATCGCGGCGCTGGTGGTCGCCTCGATCGTCATGCTTCATCTGATCATCACGGCAGTTTTTCTGATGGAACGGCGGGACCCGCCCGATCCCTTCATGCACGATGGAAACGCCCATCTGGCGGCGGCGGTACAGCTTCTCGGCACAGCGCCCGCATCCGAACGGCCGCATCTCATCGCCGATATCGCGCGCGCATTTCCGCAGCTTGATATTGAAGAGCTTCCACCCGGCTCCGCAGCCTCCCCAAGCGAACCCCAGGGCTTCGACCTGCACCGCCTGCGGCGGCGCCTCGGCCCGGATTACCGGATCTTCGTGCTCACGCCGAACGGGGTCGCCCGCAGGATCGGCATCGCGCTGCCGGACGGCACGGCGGTATCCGCCGATGTCGCGCCGGACCGCCATTCGCCGCCGTTCTGGGGAGGCCCGTGGATGATGACGCTATCGTTTGCGGTCATCAGCGTCACCCTGCTCGGCCTCTGGGCCGCCCGCAGCGTGAGTGCGCCGCTATCAGCGTTCGCCAAGGCCGCCGAGAGCTTTAGCCTGAACAGCGCCACTGCGCCACTTCCCGAGCGCGGCCCCGAAGAAATCCGCTTCGTGGCCCAGGCGCTCAACCGCATGCGGGAGCGCATAGGCGGCCTGATCGATGACCGCACCAGGATGCTGGCCGCGATCAGCCACGACCTGCGCACGCCGATCACGCGGATGCGCCTGCGCTCCGAGTTCATCGAGGACGAGGTCAATCGCAGCCGCATGCTCGCCGATCTCGACCAGATGCGCTCGATGCTGGAGTCCGTGCTTTCCTTTTTGCGCAACGATCGCAAGCCCGAATCCCTGACGCTGGTCGATCTCGCGAGCGCGTTGCAGCTTGTCACCGATCAATTCGCCGACATGGGGCACAAGGTCACCTATGTGGGTCCCGATCATGCCATGGCCACGGCGCGTCCCGACGATCTGCATCGCAGCGTCACCAACCTCGTGGAGAATGCGGTCAGGTTCGGCGCCGAAGCGACCGTCCGTCTCAGGATGTCACCGGACAGCGCGATGATCGATGTCGAGGATGACGGCCCGGGCATCTCGGATGCGCACAAGGCCGACATGCTGGAGCCGTTCGTGCGCGGCGACAACGCCCGCAACATGGACGAGGCCGCAGGCTTCGGTCTCGGCCTTTCCATCGCGCGTGCCGTCGCGCTGGCACATGGCGGCGAACTGTCGCTGCATGACAAAAAGCCACACGGGCTGATCGTTCGGATTCAAATTCCGATTCCCCAGCAGGCGCGGCGTTCAGTGGCCTGAAACCGCAAAGGCCCTTCGCTTTGTTGTGTCAGGCCGCGAGCGCTTCACCGTCGGACTCGGCGTCGTCGAAGAACGCCACCGCCTCGAAGCGATAGTCGCAGGCGTAGCAATGCCAGAGATAGGCGGCACGGCCGGGCGTCGTCTCGGTCCACTCCGGAAATGCGATCGGTTGGCCACACTGCGCGCAGGGATTTTGCTTGGGCAAATCGGTCAAGGCTGTTCTGGCCATGGCATGCTCCCTACTCTATGATTCTTGTTTTGAGATGGATTGGGACAGGATGGTTATCGTAACCGAGCCCTTCCCGCCTTAGTTACGCCAGATGGACACGAAGTCAATTCCCGATAATTCGTCATGGCGTCGCACGGCGCTTGGACGCATTTGTCCGGCGCGAATTTAGCGATCGGCCGGCGATTTTAATTTTGATTGGTATTTTGTTCGGGCTTTTTGGCAGTTGCGTCGACGGCGGGCTCGCTCATATGCACCGCACCGGGCTTACGAAGATAAATCGTCGCGATGTTGTCGGAATAGACTTTCTGCCAGCCGTCGATGTGATCGAGCAGCTTGGTCGCCGCACTCTGCGTGCGCATGAAGGTCGCCTCGATCTTGTACGCGTCGAGCAGACGGAACAGGTTTTCCGGCTCCATCAATCCGGATGCGTTGTTGTGATCGACAAAGAATTTCTCGCCAAACAATTCGGTGCGGCCGTCGATGAAGGTCAAGACCCCGCTTGCGATCAGATAGCCGCCGAAATCATAGTCGTTGAACACGCGGGCCAGATTCAGCCTCTTGAGCTCCGCCACGGCCGCGACCGGCGTCCCCCGCATCTTCGGTTCGTAGCGGTGAACGGATGCATAAGCCACCGTTCCCGCAACCAGCGCAACCATGACGCCCGCAAACAGCGCGCCGCGCAGCGGCGGGTTGTCGCGTGAAACCGACACATCGGCACCGCCGATCTGCCGCGCGAGCGGTTCGGCGAGCAAAAGGGGAGCGATCAGCGCGAGCATTTCGGCGGCCCGGCTTTGGCTCAACGCCATGTGCAACAGCCCGAGCAGCAGCGCGATCCGCATTGGCGGCAGCCGCACGCCGCGATAGAGCGCCAGCCCGATCCCGGCGAGAAGCGTCAATTCGAAAACGCCGACGCTGCCGAAATCCGCCGGCCGCCATTCCGAGATCAGCGGCAGCGCGCTGCCGAGGCTGAGAATCTTGCGCGAGGCGAGCAGCGCGTTCCAGCCATAGGGCGTGACGCAACTCGCGGCCAGGGCGGCAAAGCCGAACGCGGCCCAGCGCAGCACGAGCGCCTTGCGTAACGGCGCCTCCGCGTTCAACAGCGCATCGAGCGCGATGGGTCCGACAAGAAACAGGCCGAAAACGAAACCGCCATGGAGATTGGCCCACAGCGCGATCAGTGGCAGCAGCCAGAATGACGGCGCCGCGCGCCGGTCGGCCGCCTCGATCAGGCCGCCGATCCATAAGATCATCACCGGCATGGCAAGCACATGCGGACGCGCCAAAAGATGCGGCACGGTCAACGCCAGCGCCGCGGCGACGAACACCAGTGTCGCGCTTTCGCCGAGGCGGCGGCCCACATGCCGCGCGAGCAGCGCGAAGGTCGTGGCGATCGCGGCCGCCGCAAGCACCACCGGGCCACTCCAGCCCGCGATCGCAAACACCTTGGCGTACATCACCTGCGCCAGCCACTGCGTCGAAATCCAGGGCTGGCCCTGCATGGTGAAGGAATAGATGTCGGTCTGCGGCACCGCGCGGTGATCGAGAATCCACTGGCCGACCGTGATCTGCCACATCGTGTCGGGATCGTTCAGAAGCCCGTTGCCGGCTGCGATCAGCAGCGCGTAGACGCAGATGCCGACCCACAGGGGAAACGGCCCGCGCGAGGCGCGCGCATCGTCGATGGTGTGGGCGACGGACAGGGTCATGGCGCGGGACGCAAAGCTCGGTTTGAATGGCCAGGTTCTTCCGCCGGATCGAACCACGCTTGCGCATAATTTAGGGTAAAGTCGGCTACCGAATCGGAAGGCGCCCCCACAAAAGTCGGATTCTGGCCACATCCACGCCCGGCCATCGCTCCAATCACGGTGCGTAAAGAGTAAATGCGCACCGCGCGCGTGCCCTGGGACTATTCTGAATGAAACGTTACCTGTTGCTGGCGTGGCTCGCCGCCCTGGCGGCGCTGCCGTTCCCGCAAGCTGCCCAAGCCGGGCAGCGCGATTACGATGCGCTGATCGCGACCCACGCCGCGGCCAATAATGTGCCGGAGGCGCTAGTGCATCGCGTGATCCTGCGCGAGAGCCGCTACCAGCCCAATCTGGTCGGGCGTTGCGGTTGCATCGGGCTGATGCAGATCAAGCTCGCGACCGCCCGCGGCCTTGGCTATGCCGGCGACGCGCAAGGCCTGCGCGATCCCAACACCAATCTCACCTATGGCGTGAAATATCTCGCCGGCGCCTATCGCGCCGCCAACGGCGACCACAACCGTACCATGCATTATTATGCGGGCGGCTATTACGAAGTGACCAAGCGCCAGCGGTTGCAACGCACCGCGGAACGGCATCCGCATCCACCGCTTGACCTGACGCCGAAGCAGCTTGCGAAAAGCGCCGCCGGCGAGCCCGCGGCGGAGGTTCCGTCCAAATAACCGTGACGCGGGTCATGCCCGAAGGCGTCGGGGATATGACGGTCCGTTGACACCCGGCCGCATCGGCTTACATTAGCCCTGTTCCGAGGGGAGCTCCGATGAGGAGCTGAGATACCGCACGCTCTGGCTTTCTGGCCAAAGACCGCGGTGACCCTTTGAACCTGATCCGGGTCATGCCGGCGAAGGGACAGGGATGTACCAGGCGACCAATCCGCGGGGGGAGTCCTCCGTCACCATCATAGGCGCGGGCATTGCCGGCGCCTGGCAGGCGCTGTTGTTCGCCCAGGCCGGTCACGACGTCACGCTGCACGAGAAGAGCGACGCGGCGATGATGCGCTCCACCAGCCACTGGGCCGGCGGCATGCTGGCGCCCTGGTGCGAGAGCGAGATCGCCGAACCCGTCATCAGCCGGCTTGGGCTGCGCTCGCTCGATTTGTGGCGGAAGGAATTGCCGGACACGCCGTTCAACGGCTCACTGGTGGTGGCGCATGCGCGCGACCGCAGCGATTTCGACCGCTTCGCAAAGCTGACCTCCGGGCATCGGCGGCTGGACGCGGCCGCGCTCGCGGCGCTTGAGCCGTCGCTGGAAGGCCGTTTCCGCGACGCGCTGTTCTTTGCCGCCGAAGGCCATGTCGAACCGCGCCGCGTGCTGCCCAGGCTGCACGAGAAGATCGTCGCCGCCGGCGGCCGCATCCGCTTCGACAGCGAGGTGAGCACGGACGACCTCGATGGCATCGTGATCGACTGCCGCGGGCTTGCCGCGCGCGACGTGCAGCCGGATCTGCGCGGCGTCAAGGGCGAGATGATCCTGATCGAAACGGATGAGGTGCAACTGGCGCGGCCGGTGCGGCTGATCCATCCGCGCTGGCCGCTTTACGTGATCCCGCGCGAGGACAACCTGTTCATGCTGGGCGCGACCTCGATCGAGGCGGAAGACATCGGCGTCAGCGTCCGCTCCGCGCTGGAACTGCTCGGCGCGGCGTACGCGGTGCATCCGGCGTTCGCGGAAGCGCGCATTGTCGAGTTCGGCTCTGGATTGCGGCCGGCCTTTCCCGACAATCTGCCGCGGATTGCGATCGATGACCGCAGGATCGCGGTGAACGGGCTCTATCGTCACGGTTTCCTGATCGCGCCGGCGCTCGCGGAATTGACGCTGAATTTTGTCGCGCGCGGCCAGATCGACAATGAGGTGATGCGATGCGCGTGACCGTCAACGGCGAACCGCGCGAGATCGGATCGAGCAGCGTCGATGCGCTGCTGCGCGAGCTCGACTACGAAGGCACCCATTTCGCGATCGCGGTGAATTACGACGTAGTGCCGCGCGGCGCGTGGGCGGCGACGCATTTGAAGACCGGCGACGAGATCGAGATCATCACGCCGCGGCAGGGAGGCTGATGATGGCTACCGCTCAAGCAAGCGCCTACCACGCGTCGTCCCCGCGAAAGCGGGGACCCATAACCACAGGCTTTCGTTGTGAGCGCAGGCGTCCGGCAGTGTGCGAACAAGTGAGATCGCGCGGTATGAGTCCCGGCGTTCGCCGGGACGACGGCAGCGTGGTTGGCAGTCGGGAGCATCAAATTCAGCCGTCATCGCCCGGCTTGACCGGGCGATCCAGTACACCGCGGCTTTTCGGTTCAATCGAAAGGTCTCTGGGATACTGGATCCCCGCCTTCGCGGGGATGACGAGCTGTGGGAGCTGATAGAAATGGTGAACTTCTACGGCAAAAACTTCAACTCCCGCCTCTTGATCGGCAGTGCGCTGTATCCCTCGCCTGCGATCATGCAAAGCGCGATCCGCGCCTCGGCCGCGCAGATCGTTACGGTGTCGCTGCGGCGGGAAGCCGCCGGCGGCAAGACGGGCGATGCATTCTGGTCGCTGATCCGCGAGCTTGACGTCACGGTGCTGCCGAACACCGCGGGCTGCCGCAGCGTGCGTGAGGCGGTGACCACCGCAAAGCTCGCGCGCGAATTGTTCGGAACGAGCTGGATCAAGCTCGAGGTGATCGCCGACAACGACACGCTGCAGCCCGATGTGGTCGGCCTGGTCGAAGCCGCGACGATCCTGATCAAGGACGGCTTCGAGGTGTTTCCCTATTGCACCGAAGATCTTTCCGTCGCGACACGGCTGGTCGATGCCGGCTGCAAGGTGGTGATGCCGTGGGCGGCGCCGATCGGCAGCGCCAAGGGCATCATCAACCGCGACGCGCTGAGACTGCTGCGCGACCGGTTGCCCGACGTGACGCTGGTGGTCGATGCCGGCCTTGGCGCGCCGTCGCATGCGGCGCACGCGCTCGAACTCGGCTATGACGCCGTGCTGCTCAACACCGCGATCGCCAAGGCCGTCGATCCGGTGACGATGGCGAACGCGTTTCGGCTTGGCGTCGAAGCCGGACGCACGGCCTTTGAAGCCGGGCTGATGGATGCCCGCGATCTCGCCTCCCCCTCCACTCCAGTCGTTGGGACCCCGTTCTGGCATGCCGTATCCTGATCGCCACGCGTATCCTGATCGCCACGCGTATCCTGACCGCTTTTATCCCGTCGTCGATAGCGTCGCCTGGGTCGCGCGGCTGGCGCTGCTCGGCGTCGGCACGATCCAGCTCCGCGTCAAAAACCTCAACGACGGCGAGGCGCTGCAGATCGTGACCGACGCGCTCGCCGTGATAAAGGGCACACCAGCCAAGCTGGTCGTGAACGATTATTGGCGCGCGGCGATCGTCGCGGGCGCGCAACATCTGCATCTCGGCCAGGAGGACCTCGCGGGAGCCGACCTCAACGCGATCCGCGAGGCGAAATTGACGCTGGGCATCTCCACCCATGATGACGAGGAGCTTGCGACCGCCCTGCGTGCCGATCCCGATTACATCGCGCTCGGGCCGATCTTCCCGACCACGCTGAAATCGATGCGCTTCGCGCCGCAGGGCATTCCCAAGATCACAGAATGGAAGAAGCGCGTCGGCGATATTCCGCTGGTGGCGATCGGCGGCATCAAGCTCGAGCAGGCGCCTGAGATTTTCGCGGCCGGCGCCGACTCCATCGCTGTCGTCAGCGACGTCACCCAGAACGCCGATCCCGACGCGCGCGTGCGCGCCTGGCTCGGGCTGAACGCGGAGGCCGCGTGATGATGAAAGGGCACAACCACCAGTGTCATTCCGGGGCGCGCATTAGCGCGAACCCGGAATCTCGCGCCACAACGTCGAGATTCCGGATCGGTCCGCGTCGCGGACCGTCCGGAATGACGACAAACAATTAGAAGGAGGATCCCATGAACATCCGCTCCAATCCCGACACGACGCTCCCCGCCGTCACCACGGGCCCGCTGCCCTCTTCGCGCAAGATTTTCGCGACGCCTGACGCTGCGCCCGATCTGCGGGTGCCGTTGCGGGAGATCATGCTGACCGAAGGAGCGGGCGAACCGAATCTGCCGGTCTATGACACCTCGGGTCCCTACACCGATCCGCACCAGACCATCGATGTCAATGCCGGTCTGCCCCGCAACCGCATCGCCTGGGTGAAGGAGCGCGGCGGCGTCGAGGAATATCAGGGGCGCGACATCAAGCCGGAAGACAATGGCAATGTCGGCGCGTCGCATGCCGCGAAGGCGTTCACCGCACATCACAAGCCGCTGCGCGGGCTTCCCGGCCACAACATCACCCAGCTCGAATTCGCCCGCGCCGGCATCATCACCAAGGAGATGATCTATGTCGCCGAGCGCGAAAACCTCGGCCGCAAGACGCAGCTCGAGCGCGCGGAGGCAGCGCTCGCCGACGGCGAGAGTTTTGGCGCAGAAGTCCCGGCCTTCATCACGCCGGAGTTCGTCCGAAGCGAGATCGCGCGGGGACGGGCCATCATCCCCTGCAACATCAACCATGCCGAGTTGGAGCCGATGATCATCGGCCGCAACTTCCTGACCAAGATCAACGCCAATATCGGCAACTCCGCCGTGACGTCGTCGGTCGAGGAAGAAGTCGACAAGATGGTGTGGGCGATCCGCTGGGGCGCCGACACCGTGATGGACCTCTCGACCGGGCGCAACATCCACACGACGCGCGAATGGATCTTGCGCAATGCGCCGATCCCGATCGGCACGGTGCCGATCTATCAGGCGCTGGAGAAGTGCGAAGGCGATCCCGTCAAATTGACCTGGGAGCTCTACAAGGACACGCTGATCGAGCAGTGCGAACAGGGCGTCGACTATTTCACGATTCACGCCGGCGTGCGCCTGCCCTATATCCACCTCACCGCCAACCGCGTCACCGGCATCGTCTCGCGCGGCGGCTCGATCATGGCGAAGTGGTGCCTGGCGCATCACAAGGAGAGCTTCCTCTACACGCATTTCGACGAGATCTGCGATTTGATGCGCAAATATGACGTGTCGTTCTCGCTCGGCGACGGCTTGCGTCCCGGCTCGATCGCGGACGCCAACGACCGCGCGCAGTTCGCCGAACTCGAAACGCTCGGCGAATTGACCAAGATCGCCTGGGACAAGGGCTGCCAGGTGATGATCGAGGGCCCCGGCCATGTGCCGATGCACAAGATCAAGATCAACATGGACAAGCAGCTCAAGGAGTGCGGCGAGGCGCCGTTCTATACGCTGGGACCGCTGACGACCGACATCGCGCCGGGCTATGACCACATCACCTCGGGCATTGGCGCTGCGATGATCGGCTGGTTCGGCTGCGCGATGCTTTGTTATGTGACGCCGAAGGAGCATCTCGGCCTGCCCGACCGCAACGACGTCAAGACCGGCGTCATCACCTACAAGATCGCGGCCCACGCCTCTGATCTCGCCAAGGGCCACCCCGCGGCGCAACTGCGCGATGACGCGCTGTCACGGGCGCGCTTCGACTTCCGCTGGACCGACCAGTTCAACTTAGGCCTCGATCCCGACACGGCGAAGAACTTCCACGACGAGACGCTGCCGAAGGAAGCCCACAAGGTCGCCCATTTCTGCTCGATGTGCGGCCCGAAATTCTGCTCGATGAAGATCACCCAGGATGTGCGCGATTATGCGGCGACGCTGAACGATCCCAATTCGGTCGGGATGACGATGTCAGGCGAGCAAAAGGCGGATAGCGCCGTAGGCGCACCAGAGCCGTCTGAAATCGAAAAAGGCATGGCGCAGATGAGCGCCAAGTTCAAGGAGATGGGCGGGCAGGTGTATCTCGACGCGGAGAAGGTGAAGGAGAGCAATCGGGTGTTGTGAGGGGGTGCTCTCGCATCGTCATGCCGGGCTTGACCCGGGCAACCGTCAGGAATGCAAAGGCCGGGCGAAAGCCCGGCCTTTCCGAAATTAGAGGTAACCCATGCCCATCCACCACTTCCCCCGCCACCCAACATCAAATCCCCGCGCTCTCCTTCGCCGCCCGCGTCGGCGATCTCCTGTTCATCTCCGGCATTCCCGGCTTCGACGACAACGGCGGTCTCCCCGATAGGTTCGAGACGCAGCCCGGTGGGGTCAGCGAAGCATAACCCACCGCTTTGCTTGGATCATTGCCCGCTGGGTTTTCGTTGAACACCGTGGTGGGTTAGGCTTCGCCACCCACCCTACTCGTCAACTTACCGCGCGCCACCTACCCACATGAACCGCCTCCCCGACCAGCTTCAACCTCATCTTCGCCTCGTCTTCGTCGGCACCGCGGCCGGGCAGCGGTCGGCCGATCTCGGCCATTACTACGCGCATCCCAGCAATCGCTTCTGGCGCACGATCCACGCGGTCGGCCTCACCGCACGCCGCTATCAGCCGCATGAATTCCCTGCCCTGCTCGATCTTGGCATCGGCTTCACCGATATGTGCAAGGCGGGTGCGGGCATGGACGATGAGGCGCTGAAGGCGGGCATCGATGTCCAGGCGTTCGCTGAGAAGATGCGGCGATATCGGCCGGCCATGGTCGCCTTCACCAGCAAGAAGGCCGCGAGCTTGTTCTGTGGGAGGCCGACCACACGCATCGCGCTCGGCCGGCAGCCGTCGCGCGATGATTTTCCCGCCGTCTTCGTGCTGGCCTCGCCATCCGGCGCCGCATCGGGCGCGTGGTCGCTGCGGCCGTGGCAGGAATTGGCGGATTACGTCAGAGGTCGAAATCACGACTAGGCCGCCCCACTACGCTTGAACCTCCACTTCCCCTCCCGATACTCAATCAATGTCCGGGCCAACCCACGCGCCCAAGCCTCCCAAATTGCAGTGCGGTGGGGCGGGTGTACAGAGGCGCGTGCGCAGCGCCCGCTCTTCCATCCAAGCCGGGAGCGGGACATGAGTTATTTCAAGTATATACTGTTCGAAAGATTTAGGGATTTTCGCGCTGGACGCATCCGCTTCACGCAGCCCGGCGCGTTCAACGATCCGTTTGAAATGCCGGCGTTCAAGGCCAAGGAGGCCGAAGCCGTGCGGCGCGCCGGCCTTGCCGCGCTGACGGACCAAACCGGCAAAATCCAGCAAGGCCTCTCGCAGGGCCGCATCCCCGACGCAGCGTTCATCCTGCCGATCTACTATTTCATGGGCATGGTTCCATCGCGTCAGGAGAAAATCATCCCGTCCGAGAAGGCCATCGACAAATTGAAAGAGATCGATCAGGTGTTCGGGATCCTATCGCTCTCGATGACACCGGACAATCTATTGCTGTGGGCGCACTACGCCGGCGAGCATTGGGGGCTTGCGGTGGAAATCGACACGACGGGTCCCGAATTCAACCGCCATACCACGCGCGACAAGAACTTCGAGCTCCCCGGCCGAGTCAAATATTCCGCCGTACGTCCGAAAATTCCGGAGACCGACGAAATCCTGTTCGAACACTTTTTCGTCAAGAGCCCGGAGTGGGCTTATGAGCAGGAGTGCCGCATCGTCCGCAAGCTCGAGTCATCGGTCGAGACGAAAGACGCGCAGCAACAGTTTCCCGTGCACCTTTACGAACTACCCGCGAATGCCATCCGCAAGGTGATTTTCGGAGCCCGCGTTCCCCCCGATCGGCGCATCGCCCTGATCGAAGATACTGCCGCCGATTCGGCATTCAACCATGTCAAATTCGCCGAAGCGGTGCTCGATCCCGGCCAGTTCAAGGTCGCAATTCGCGATGTCGAACTTTGCGATATCGAACGCAGAGCGAAGAACTTGGATTTGTTTCAGCGGGCGACGCCGATCATGCCAGCCCCACCCGTGCGGCCCTGAACAACGCCGCGGTTCAACGCCTATGAACGTCTCTGGAATACTGAGCCCCCTGCCCAGTCTCGTCGGGCATATCAGTTCGACTTCGCCTACGTCGTCTCGCCCGGGGCCTCAAAACGAGCGCAAAAACGCCTGCGCCGAACGGCGTATCGCGATCGTCACGGACGTTGGGCTCGGGATGCGATGGACGCAAGGCGTTGAAGCGCAATCATTGCGCGGACGAGCAGCGCTTCTGCGAACGGCGAAGTCGTGTGGTCCTGGCGCCCCGACGCCGGCGCTAAGTTCGTGAAGACGTTGACGCGTCTTGCGGGCGACGGTGGCAAGAAAGCCCGGTCACCGGGAGCGCGAAGGAAACCGTTAAAACCAGTCGCGCAGGGAGGGCCGGAATATCCGGCTGAACCTGTGGTAACCGCCGCGTGCGTTTTTTTGCTGCACGCGGGCCACGGGTATCAGCAGATACCCGGCCTTCCCTGCGCCCTCTCAATTGTAGGAGGGACACGCCTGCCGCATCACTCGGGCGCCGTGCGCCGCGAGAACGCGGACCAATGTTTCGCGCTGTTTGAAACGTTGGGCTGTTTGAAAAGTATAAAGACGATCCCCACGGCGACCCGGCCCCTCTCTCTCTCTGAAAGCCTGGGAGAAAGAGAGCCGTCCGTGGCGGAGAGTTGGCCGATTGGATCGAAGACGTCTAGCGTGTAAGCTGAACCCGCCCCGCCGATGCATTACGCCTTCGGCTAACCTGCTCGACAATCACGGTGCGCCATGTCCTCAATAAAGCACTTCCCCCCGCCGCCCAACATCAAATCCCCGCCGCTCTCCTTCGCCGCCCGCGTCGGCGATCTCCTGTTCATCTCCGGCATCCCGGGTTTCGACGACAACGGCGGCCTCCCCGATAGCTTCGAGGCGCAGTTCGCCAACGTGGTCATCAACGTCAAGCGCGTGCTCGACGAGGCCGGTGCGACCTTCCGCGATCTCGTCAAGGTCAACGTGCTTCTGACGCGAGCGGGCGATGTCGCGATCATGAACAGGCTCTATGCCGAAGCGTTCGGGCCGGCGCCCTATCCGGCGCGGACCACCTGCGTGGTGCAGGCGCTGCCTGACCCAAAGATGCTGATCGAGATCGAGGGCGTGGCGTCGCTGGCCGAGCGGTAAACCCGTCGCGATTTAGCTTGGGCCCGGCAGCCCAAGCGTGACATCGGCGACACGGTGCCGGCCTCATTTCGTCCGTGCGGGTGACATACGCGTGAACAATCGCGGCCTCGCCTTGCAACCGCGGCGCTTTTGCCGCAGCACTCGCCTGTTCGTCGTCTCAAACGATGGACACCGCCTCGGCACGCAACTCGCCGCGGCGGCGGGGGTAACATTTTCCACCAGGAGATTCGTCATGCGCCGCGCTACCGCCCTCTGTGCCGCCGTCGGCATCGCTGTCTCGGCCCTTGCCGTCGTCAGCCCCGCACAGGCCGGCTATTATGTGATCCGCTGGGACAACACCGGCATCTGCCAGATCTGGAACGAGGACCTGAGGTACAAGCCGATGGAATGGCCGTCCCACTACAAGGTCGTGAGCAAGCCGGCCCCGACCTTCTCGAACGCAATGGCCGTGCAGCTCAAGATGCGGGAGCAGCGCCACTGCACGCTCTGAGGCTCGACGCATTCTTAGGGCGGATGAGCGCAGCGTCATCCGCCACACGCGCGTCCACAGCGGCGGGTTGCGCCTTCGGCCAACCCGCCCTGCGGCTCCCCGCTATCTCAGCGTGATCGCGAGCCCGCTCAGATCCGCGTTGGCCATCAGGCCGACCTGCTGGCCGGACAATTCCAGCACCGCGCCCTTCTGGTTGGTCAGCACGATCGCGCGTGCGCCGCCGCCGACAGCTAACCCCGCGCCGGCCGCGCCGTAGACACCGGCGACATCCGACGGCCGGTAGATGTTGCTCACCCGGCCGTGCAGCACCGTCTTCGATCCGCCGAACACGAGGCCGTAGTCGAGCCCGCCGGTCGACAGCGGGTAGCGCCGCCCGTGGAAATTCAGCACGCCGCTGCCGCCCGAGCCGCCGATGATCCAACCGGCTTTGTAGATCACGAGCGACACGGTGCCGTCGTCGGCGAGGGCTATGGAGGGCAGTGCTGCGCCGGCGAAAGCGGCCAGCGCGACCAGCGCGGCACGAATGGCGGATGGCATCTTCATGGATAGGTCTCCCCGGGATTTTGTCGGCAAGCGCAGCGGCTCGGACCGAGTCGCGCGCTCCCGATTGTAGCGCATGGACAGGATGGGCAAAGCGTCTTCGCGAGGCGGCACGACCCGCGCCGCTCGCCAAAACCGCGCCTTGCTCGGTCCCTTGCCCGGTCCTTGCCTGGTCCTTGCTCAGTCCTGGCTTGGCGTCACACCGTCGGTGCCGGAGGAGATCGGCAAAAAGACGGCGGCCCACAGGGCGAAACGGCGCAGCCGCGATCCGGATGCGCCGCAGCCCTGACCTTCCGATGGCTCAGTCGAACTTGTAGGCCAGGCCGAAATTCACGGTGTGGGTCCGCAGCGCGACGTCGAGGACGTCGGCGATGGTCTGCGAGCCGGTATCGGGGCTACTGGTTCGCGAGGTGGTGAACGACGAGCGGCCGTAGTCGGCGTAGCGATATTCGGCGCGCGCCAGCCAATGTGCGCTAAGCGCGGTTTCGATACCGCCGCCCACGGTGCCGCCCAGCTTGGTGGCAGACTGGTTGATGACCGCAGGCGAGAGCCCGAAAAACGCACAGCCCTCGCTGACGCAATTCGAGCTGAATTCATAGTGTTGCCATGCAACGCCGCCGGTCGCATACA
>WNGJ01000994.1_pt1 | contig 27132 bp, 27 predicted proteins | sample 5400611 | NCBI WGS metagenome assembly WNGJ01 (sample SAMN13153375, study PRJNA577476) | soil metagenome | isolation source: 40 cm soil or saprolite under Garry oak tree replicate 1 | place: USA:California | collected 2016-06-15
AGAGCCAATTTACAAGGTATCGATGGAAGAAGCCAGATGCAGAGCGCTTTTCCTTGCCTTGTTCACGCCAATGCTCACGATTGAGGGCAATGTTCCACGTTTGAGGGCCAGATCTGCTCACTTCGTAAGTCATTTACCACCTGTCGGTAAAGCCAAAACTACCGTCAAACGCTGTTTTGTGTGTACAATAGAAGGTATGAAGTGAGGTGTAAAGAGAGTTCGACGAGAGGAAGCGAGTGAGAAGTTATGCTTTACCAGAACTACATCGGGGGCAAATGGCAGAGCGCGCAGAGCGGCGAGACTTTCCCCAACTATAACCCGGCTACGGGAGAAATCCTGGGGTATTTTCCACTTTCCGGCGCATCGGAGGCCAATGCTGCCGTTGCCGCCGCCCGCACCGCCTTTGAAAAATGGCGTTTGACGCCTGCCCCCAGGCGCGGCGAAATACTTTTTCGCGTGGGAGAACTACTTAAACAGCATAAAGAAGAGCTGGCCCATACCATGACGCAGGAGATGGGCAAGATCCTTAAGGAGACGCGCGGGGATGTGCAGGAAGGCATCGACATGGCCTACTATATGGGAGGCGAAGGGCGGCGGCTCTTTGGCCGCAGCGTACCCGTTGAACTGCCCAACAAATCAGGGGTTGCCATGCGTGATCCTGTTGGTGTGGTTGCTTGCATCACACCCTGGAACTTCCCGGTAGCCATACCTACCTGGAAGATGTTTCCCGCGCTGATTGCCGGTAACACCGTGGTCTTCAAGCCCGCCAGTGACACACCCTTGAGCGCCCTGCGGCTGGTTGAGATCCTGTACGAGGCCGGTCTACCCGAAGGCGTCGTCAATATCGTCTTTGGCCCCGGCAGCACCGCCGGTGAGGCCCTCCTACACAACCCTGATGTCGTGGTTATCTCTTTCACGGGCTCGACCGAAATGGGCCGTCACGTCGCGATGGAGGCAGCGAAGTCTCTCAAACGTGTTTCGCTTGAGATGGGCGGCAAGAATGCTGTAATTGTGCTGGATGATGCAGACCTCAGCCTCGCGGTAGAGGGTATTTTGTGGAGCGCCTATGGCACCACAGGTCAGCGCTGCACGGCATGCAGCCGCGTGATTGTACACAGCGCCGTGCGTAAACAGTTGCTAGACATGCTGGTGCCGCGCATTGAACAACTGCGCCTGGGCAACGGCCTGGACGAAAGCGTGGATGTCGGCCCGGTCATCAACGCCGCACAACTGGAGAAGATACACAATTACACCCAGATTGGCAGGGACGAGGGCGCGACACTCGTCATAGGCGGCTATCCGGCCCGTGACGGCGAGTTAGCACGTGGAAATTTCTATCACCCCACGCTCTTCAGCGATGTTCGCCCTGAAATGCGCATCGCACAGGAAGAGATTTTTGGCCCGACGCTTTCCGTGATCGAGGTACAATCGTTTGCTGAAGCCATCGCGGTCAACAACAACACAAAGTACGGGCTTTCCAGCGCCATCTATACGCAGGACATCAATCACGTGCAACGGGCCATGCGCGATATTACGACGGGCATTCTTTACGTCAATTCAGGCACGACGGGTGCGGAGATCCAGTTCCCCTTTGGGGGCACGCGTGGCACCGGCAACGGGCATCGCGAGGCAGGTATCGCCGGCCTGGATGTCTTCACCGAGTGGAAAGTGGTGTATACCGACTATAGCGGCAAGCTACAGAAGGCGCAGATAGACGAATAAGGAGTATGCGCGGGAGGAAAGGATCTGAACACATAACAAAACCATTTGCGCGGACCGACTTCACGTGGCTGGCCTACCTGATGCTGGCATATTTCGCCTACCTGCAAGCATCGTTTGGTCCACTCATGCCTTTTCTGCGCATGGAACTCCACCTTAGTTACACCATCGGTAGCCTGCACGTCAGTGCCTTCGCCCTTGGGATGATCCTGGCAGGCCTTTTTGGGGACCGGCTTGCACATCGCTGGGGGCGGCGCCTGGTTTTCTGGGGTGGTGCAGTAGGCATGGCCGTAGGAGCAGCACTCTTTACGCTGGTGCATCAAGTCGTTTTGACAATCTCAAGCGCGTTCCTGATGGGTGTCTTTGGCTCCCTTTTGTTGGTGATGATCCAGGCGACGCTCTCCGACCAGCATGGGGAGCAGCGCACCGTCGCCCTCACCGAGGCGAACGTGATCGCAAGCATTGGTGCCGGTCTCGCCCCTGTACTCATCGGAGGTTTTCAAAATGTGGGTACTAGCTGGCGTGGCGCCATCTTCGTGGCGATTGCACTGTTTGTGCTGATTGCAGTGCGATGGTGGCGCGTCGCGGTGCCGGAGATGCAGGAGAATGAGCCTGAAAAAGGAAGTGCAACTCGCCGCCTACCTCTCGCTTTCTGGGTCTACTGGGCGGCGCTGGTGTGCTGCGTCTCGATTGAGTGGTGCGTCGTCGTGTGGAGTGCGGACTTTCTCAAGGAGGTAGGGCGTTTGAGCAGCAGCGTCGCCGCGACCACCGTAGGCCTCTTTTTCCTGGCAGAGGTAGTCGGTCGCCTGGCCGGCAGCCGCCTCTCTCGCGTAGTACGAGGACCAACGCTGCTGCTGATCGCCCTGGCAATCACGACTGCCGGTTTTCCCCTGTTCTGGTTGTCACCCGTGACCCCGCTGAGTATTGCCGGGCTCTTTATCGCCGGCCTGGGGATCGCAAACCTGTTCCCACTCACGCTTGCCGTCGCAATTGGTGTTGCTCCCAGGCAAGCTGATGCCGCAAGTGCTCGCCTGTCGTTTGCAGGGGGGTTCGCCATTTTCACAGCACCGCTCGTGCTCGGGTGGGTCGCCGACTCTATTGGCATTCAACATGCGTTCGGCCTGGTTATATTTCTCCTTATTGGAGCGATCGGCATGACGCTACTTGCCAACCGTCTCGCACCAGGGCGCAAGAAGATATGATCTTTGTTCGCCGGGGGTGAGTAATTATTACAAGGTCACCCTATTCTTCCCCGCAGGCATTGTAAATCTCAGGAAGCCGCCCTGTGCCAGGCGCGTGCATACTACTGTCAGGGTAAAGAACGACAGGAGCAGCGCGGCACTTCTCAATTCGTAGATGCCGAAATCAAGCAGGCTGAGGTGACTGGGACCGGTGGCAAAGAAACGCCACAAGGCCGGACCCCGTTGCACACTGTCAAACGTTAAGTTAGCAAGCCCCATAGTAAGCGAAATGAACAGGTCAATGCCGAAGCAAATAGCCGCCATGCGCGGGCCGAGCAGCCAGAAACGCTTGCTGAGACGTTCGCGCCTGGTGGACTGGATACGCCGTGTCGCCCACAAAGGGCCTGCCAGGAATTGCAGCACCAGGAAGAGCAGGGGGGCAGCAACATATACCCAACCGGGGAAAAATGCGGGAGTAATCAATGCGCCAAGACGGCCCAGCGTGTAGAGCACCACACCCTCTATCACGCCGCGCCGGTAACTGACTTTGTTAAACATCACATATAGACCTGTTTAGTTGCAGCCACAACTGCCATCGCCGCCACAGGCACAGCTGCCCCCAGAAAAGTCCATGTCGTCGTAAGCACCCTCTTCGCTACCGTTCGAGGCCATAGCAAAGACGGAGAGCAGCCGGCGCACCTTCTCGCTGGCGCATTTTGCACATACGACGTCGTCGGCATGCCGGTGGCTGACAAGAAGTTCAAATTTGGATTTGCAGTCCGAGCAATAATACTCGTACAATGGCATAGAAAGTTACCTCCAATTGAGCGGAAACGCTTTATAATCATAGATATTGTATTGTTTTGCTCAGGTATCGTCAAGAGACAACAGGGACTACATATGGCACTCACAATAGGTATCATCGGTCTACCACAGAGCGGGAAGACCTCTCTATTCAATGCGCTCACCAGGGCAGGAGCGCCCATCAGTGGCTATGCGACAAGCACCGTGCAGGCCAATCTTGCAGTGGTACAGGTGCCGGACCCGCGCCTGCAGCCGTTAGCGGACATTTTCAAACCTAAGAAAGTCACTTATGCGACTGTCGAATTTGTGGACGTAGCGGGCATAGGCCAGAGCACACATGCTGCGACTGAGAAACGCGAGGGCCTGAGCGCCGAGTTCCTGGGGCATATCCGCAATGCCGACGCCCTGGCGATAGTGCTGCGTACCTTTGAGAACAGCAACGTCCCGCACATCTATGGTGATGTAGATCCCAATCGTGACCTGGATAGCTTGAATGCCGAACTCGCCCTGACCGACCTGGCCACGGTCGAGAGGCGCATCGAGCGCACTACCAAAGCAGCAAAATCGGGCGATAAAAAGTACCAGCGAGAACTGGAGGTATTGCGACTCCTGCAGGATGCGCTTAACGAATTGAAATTGGCGAGCCAGGTTGAACTACTCGCGCAGGATCACGCCGTGCTGGATGAACTCTTTCTACTTACATTGAAGCCACGCATGTATGTCCTGAACGTGAGTGAAGATGTGCTGGGCGCGGCCAATGACCTGCTGGAACGTATTGCAGCCGGTGAAGATGTGGACGAGTCAAAATTGGAAGGGGAGTTGAAAGGCATCGCCGCGGTCGCTAAACGTGCTAAAGCCGAAGGCTCCGAAGTAGTGGCTGTTTCCGCGCGCCTGGAGGCTGAGCTTGCTGAACTACCGGAGGAGGACGCGAAGGAATACCTGGAATCGCTTGGCCTGCCCAGGCTGGGCACGGTTCGCGTTATCCAGGTCGGCTATCGCCTGCTCAATCTGATTACATTCTTAACTGTCGGCGAGGACGAAGTGCGGGCCTGGACCGTCACCCGCGGGGCCAGGGCACCAGAAGCAGCAGGTAAGATCCATTCAGATATCGAACGTGGCTTTATTCGCGCCGAGGTGACGCGCTATGATGACTTCATGGCCAGCGGCGGCTCGTTTGCCGCTGCCGCCAAAAAGGGATTGCAACGCCTCGAAGGAAAAGATTACGTAGTGCAGGACGGGGATATCACTCACTTCCGCTTTAATATAGGAAAATCCTGATATCCCTTCATCCCAGCCCCTTACGTCTTAGGGACAATAGTACAGCGCACGGTTTGGTACTGGATTAAGCCGTCCTTAAAGATGAAGGTATCCACCCCGTCGGAGACGCTAGCTCGTGTGGAGTCGGCGGTCCACTCGAGAAAGAGCAAATTGTCCACGTAGATGGTCTTGATGCCCCACTTTGCTTTAGGAAGAGCCTTGAAAGCACCGTCGAAGAAATCGCGTATGCCGTTCCCGCGCAGGACGCCATCAGGGGTGACGAGGACGGCAGTATCAGCATAGTCCATCATAGTTGCGTCAAGGTCTTCAGCACCCAGGGCCTGGCCATGGTGCGCAAAGATCTCTTCTGGCGTCCGGTTCGATAGATCAGCAGCACCTGGCTGATTCGTTGATTGTGTCATCGCTGTAACTCCTTGTAAATACTAGAGAAAAAGTTACCAGGATCGATGAAAACAGGCTAATTTCCAAGCTGAAGCTTGTGTGCCATACATACAATGCCTTCTCAGGGGCAAACAGACAAGGTGGATACAATTCAGTACTGCTCCTGTTAACAGTATAGATTTCGCTTTACTAAATTACAAGGGGATGATTTCTATAAGCGAAATGTCGTCGTTCAACCCCGTTCGCGTCCCAACGATACCAGCACTACCCCTGACAGGATGGTCAACATCGCCAGCAGTTCTATCGGTGTGACTTGCTCGCCGGCCAGTGCCACTCCCAGGCCTACAGCTACCACTGGATTGACGTAGGCGTAGCTGGTAGCCAGCGCAGGCCGCACGTGCCGCAACAGGTAGCCATAGGCGGTGAAAGCAATCAGCGAACCGCCGATTACCAGGAATGCCATTGCCAATAGTGGGCGCGGCGCAGGAAAGCTCGTCATTCTTTCTCCGATACTAAGGCCCAGGATCAGTAGTATGCAGCCGCCCGTCAGCATCTGAGCAGCGCTAGCCATAACACCCTTAGGCAGTGGCAGGCGCTGGCTCAATATCGAGCCAAGAGCCCAGCTTATCGGAGCGATCAGCAAAATTATAGCCCCGATAGGATTGGCATGCAGCCCATTTTCAAGGTTTAAGAGCACTATTCCCAAAAATCCTAACACCAGCCCGAACCATTCTACGCGCGTGGGCCAACGGCCAAAAAGCCCGGAGAACAGAGCTGCCCAGAGAGGGATAGCGCCCAATGCCAGGGCGGCCAGGCCCGAAGATACCCACTGCTCGGCGAATACCACGCCTCCGTTACCGACTACCAGCAAAAGTCCACCCACCAGTATTGCAGCAAGCCATTGAGCGCGTGTGGGCCTGGGATTTCCTCTTGCGCGCAAAAAGACGTACAGCACTACTCCGGCTGATAACTGGCGAATACCGGCCACAAAGAAAGGGGGAAAACCCTCTAGGGCGATGCGCATTCCCAGGTAGGTCCCGCCCCACAGAAAGTACAGCGCAAGTAAGGACAATAGTATCATCAGACGATTATGACTGGGAGCTACGGAGGCTGTAGAGGAGATTTTTTGATTTTGATCTTGATCTTGATCTTGATTTGCAACTTGGCCTTGTTTTATTTCAGTAATGCGGCTATCGCTCAATTCAGATTCCTGTTCTATTTCGCAATAATGCTTCTTGTGGATCATCATGATGAAATGAAAGCGGGCAAAGAGTATGGGGAAGTACTCCCTACCCGCAATCGGAAGTCTGGTACACACGATAGTCTCGTCTTCGGTGACACTGCGATGGATCAGGCACGTATGGACTAATGAAATCCATACCAGCGCTGGCGTCGCTCCCATTCAGGGCTGCCAGCATCATCGACACTGTTGACGCCCCATTTAACAGCGGTTATGTCTAATAATACCGCTAGCATGATGAGAATGATTACGAATTCCATCATGCCCTCCTCTGGTCTTATGACCGGCGCGTGAATCCTGATGTGACTTGCTAAAATGTACAGAAGCTATGCTTGACTACACTATTAATAGTAACAGGTGTAAAGGTTTGTTTCTACAGCCAATATGGATACAAAGAGCTTGAATTGGCCTATCTCGATTCTTGCTCCAGTAGTCGTTGTTTGCGCTCCCGGCCCCAGCGATAGCCACCCGGGTCACCATCCTCTCTTACTACGCGATGGCAGGGAATGACCAGCGGCACCGGGTTGGTGGCACAGGCGCGGGCCACGGCGCGAGTGGCTTTAGGCTCACCCATCGCCTGGGCAACCTGGCTATATGAGCGCGTGCTGCCGTAGGGAATCGTGCGCAGTTCTTCCCAGACCCGCCATTGGAAAGCGGTAGCCTGTACATCCAGGGGCAGATCGAGGTGCGGCTGCTGGCCGTTCAGATGGCTGATCAGTGGATCTACCAGCCGGCTAAGGTCAACCCCGTCACTGTCTTGCGCAATTTCGGCGGCGGGGTACTCGGTGCAGAGAGCAGCTTCAAGTTCAGTATCGGTATCGCCCAGGCTGATGGCACAGATACCTTTCTCAGTGGCAGCTACCAGCAAACGCCCCAGGGGGCAATCTACGACGGTGTAGTTAATGCGCATACCCAGGCCTCCTCGACGATAGGTTGTCGGGGTCATACCCAGTTGAGATGGTGCCCGTTCATAAAGGCGGCTGCTGGAACCATATCCAACATCGTAAAGTGCTCTAGTCACAGGTTCTCCCTCCTTGAGTTGCGCCTTCAATTGCCCCAAACGATGGGCTTCTGCATACTGGCGCGGCGTAATACCCACGATACGTTTGAAAACACGCTGCAAGTGGTACGGGCTGACGTGTACTTCTTCACCGAGAGTGGCTAAGCTTATTGGGCTGTCGAGATTTTGTTCGATATAGCGGCAGGCATGCCGGACCAGTTCAACCTGCGGCTCCTGCGCGGCAGTTTCTTGAGGCCGGCATCGACGACAGGGGCGGAATCCAGCCTTCTCGGCGGCTTCAGGTACGGGAAAGAAGATCACTTGATCCCGCTGCGGCCTGCGCGAGGGACACGAGGGATTACAATAGATGCCGGTGGAACGCACAGCATAGACAAAAGATCCATTGGACCGGCTGTCTCTTGTCAGCACCGCCTGCCAGTAGTTTTCTTCGTGCATGATTTGTTTCTCCATGATTTGCCCGGATAATTCTGTCTAAAGAATTTTTTGCATTCAACCGTGCATATATATAATAAGATAAGATCAGGTGAGAATCTATCCGTTTCTTGCACTTAAAGTTATTTTCCAACTAAAATCATACCACAAAGCCGCGTTAGACCGGCTTCTAATGCCACATAGACAGGGCTTCTCAAATTGGCAGCAAGCCCCCCACCACAGATTAATTAAAGAGCGTGTTGCCGCTTTGGCGCTCCCGCGCCAAAGCGGCAACACGCTCTTGTACTCTTTTTTGGGGCGGGGAGGGGAAGAGGAAAAAGACGTTTGAGAAGTCATGCCACATAGACAGCCGTATGAAGCAATATACGAATGTTAACATGTTAACAAAAAGACGTTTGAGAAGCCATGCCACATAGACAGGGCTGTTACAAGATCGGGAAGACGACGCGTGCGTGTGGGAGTGCAGAGGGCGCCAGCCCTTTGCCGGAGCGCGAGGTGTCCTCGCTTCATCCCTCCTTCGCGCCGCCGCAGGCGGCAAAAGAGCCTTTGCACCAGCCCTGCCACATAGACAGCTGTGGGTGCATGAAATATGACATAATGCTAAAATAGTACGAAATGGACATTTTTGTGATATCCTTGTATAATTAAAGAAACATGGCAAAAACTTTAATAAGGGAAACTGCTATTAAAGGTTCCTTTAATAAGTTTTCTCTTTATTAACGGAGCTCATAAAGATATGGCTAACGAGAGAGTCTCAGGGACATATATTACAAATTCTCATTCCTCAGAGTCTTTTAAAGCATACGTCCCAAAGCCTTTGCCTCCTGATCCGCCACTAAATCTTAGTGGTGAGCATTACGCACTGCTTGATAAGGCTACACTGGCATTAGGGCGGTTAGACGGCCTCACAATAGGGCAACTTCCAGCCGATGTCGTTTCCTTGTATACCTATTTTTATGTGCGCAAGGAAGCAGTAGTATCATCGCAAATCGAGGGAACGCAATCATCTTTATCCGACCTTATTTTGTATGAGAACAACGAAGTACCTGCCGTGCCTGTTGAAGACGTAGGAGAGGTTCTCCAGTATGTTAGAGCTATGAAATATGGCCTCAAGCGACTTCGAGAGGATAATTTCCCCTTATCTTTACGGCTGATCCGTGAGATCCATGAGATTCTGCTTTCCTCAGGCAGAGGCAGTGAAATGATGCCGGGTGAATTTAGGACATCACAAAACTGGATTGGAGGTACTCGACCTGGCAACGCAAGATTTGTGCCACCCCCGCCGAATGAGGTGGTTGCATGTATGGGAGCGCTTGAAAAATTTATTCATGAGAAAAACCTGCACATGCAGGTTCTGGTGAAAGCAGCGCTTGTGCATGTACAGTTCGAAACTATTCACCCGTTCCTTGATGGAAATGGACGCGTAGGACGATTGCTCATAACCCTATTTTTATGTGCGGAGGGTATCCTACAAGAACCCATGCTCTATTTAAGTCTCTACTTTAAACAACACCGAGAGATCTACTACGACTTGTTGGAACGAGTTAGAACTGATGGTGATTGGGAAAGTTGGTTGCATTTCTTTCTTACGGGACTATATGAGACCGCTACTCAAGCTGCTCGAACGTCAAAAAATATTTTAGAACTCTTCCAGAATGACCAGCGAAGTGTTGAAACATCCGGGCGGTCTTTAGGGACAACTCTTCGTGTCTTTAAGCTGTTGCAATCTACGCCACTCATAACTATTGCACGGGCGTCACAAGAAACACAAATTTCCGTACCAACTGTTACTGCCGCAATAACCCGCTTACAAGAGTTAGGGATTGTGCGTGAGATAACGAATAAGCGACGTGATAAACTCTTTAGCTATGAGAACTACTTACGACTTCTCAACGAGGGAACAGAACCTCTAAGAAGATAGAAGACACGTTTAGCACCGGATCTCATGTGAGAAAAACCGTAAATCTAAAGCGTGCCCATCATCAAGACAATGGGGAATTGCCTATTTGCTCAATATGAAGCTACCCTGCTCGTGCGCCAATTCCAGCAATGTATCGAAGAGCAGCAAAAAGCACGTCATCACAAGGTGGATATCTTACCTTGTTAACGCTGGCGACTTTTTAGCATGCTGGTATATTGTTTTTTTTGCTCGTTGTGCGGGACTGCATCCTTCGCAATAAATCCAGAAAGCCGGCGTATCCCGGGACAGTTCTGTAAGATACACAACACTCTGTTGTGGATCAATCACCAGGTACGCTGGTGATTGTAAGAGTTGCGGCGCACAAACTTGCAGCCACTCGAGCACCAGTTCGGGAGCATGGGCATCTATTTGACAGACGTATTGGCCTAGTACCGTCTCGTCTATATCTATAACACTCTCTGGATACCTACTGGCCACGGCCAGCAGACAAATCTTGAGTTGTGCATTCAGTTGCATCTCGCTCCTTCCTTTCTCCGTACAAAGTATACGTTGTATTTGTTGCCTTGTCAAGCATTTATAATATCTCATCAACTATTTATATGCAACAAAAAACATTTTCCTCTAGAAAAGATGCGTTGCGAGCATTTCGCACTCTAGAAAAGCCGGAATGGTATAATGGCTTTCCATCTGAGGCGCTCGCGTTGCTCGATTGAATTTGAACAGGGGAGAGAGGGTACAAACCTTGCATTTCATTTTTTTTATGCTATCCTAAAACCAATACGTTAGCAACCAGGAGGTTCCATGCCCGAAACCGATCGTTTGAAAGCCGAGATTGATGAACTCGTTCCCGGTACAGTGGCGATGCGCCGCGATCTGCACGAGCACCCCGAACTTGCATTTGAGGAGGTGCGCACCTCTGGTATCGTAGCACAGCGCCTGCGCGCCCTGGGGTTAGAGGTGCAGACCGGCATCGCTAAAACAGGGGTCGTTGGCCTGCTGCGTGGAGGAGCAAGCAAGCCTGGAGCGAAGACCATTGCTATCCGTGCCGACATAGATGCTCTGCCCATCCACGAGTTGAACGACATAGACTATCGTTCGACCATCGCTGGCAAGATGCATGCTTGCGGCCACGATGGACATACCTCTATTCTGCTCACTGTGGCCGATATTTTAACCAGACGCAAGTCCGAACTGGCCGGCAATGTCAAATTTGTCTTTCAGCCGGCGGAAGAAACCATTGGCGGGGCTGAGCCAATGATCAAGGAGGGAGCCATGCAGGGCGTAGATGGCATCATCGGCCTGCATCTCATCAGTGACTTTCCTCTTGGCCGCGTCGGCGTGCGTGCCGGTCCAACCTTCGCCAGCGCAGATAAGTTTATGCTGACAGTGAAGGGCAAGGGTGGTCACGCTGCCATGCCGCAGGAATCCATCGATCCGATTGTCATAGCAGCACACATCGTCACGGCCTTGCAAACGCTGATCAGCCGCGAGACCTCACCATTCAGTCCTGCCGTCATCACTATCGGCAAGATTCAAGCGGGCTCCGCTTTTAACATCATACCTGAAACAGCGGAAATGCTTGGCACCATGCGTACTTATAGCTCCGAACACCGCCAGAAACTACAGCGCCGCATCATTGAAGTAGCTAGCGGCATAGCCACGGCAATGGGTGGTTCCTGCGAAGTAGAGATGATTGACGGTTGCCCGCCTTGCATAAATGACAGGGCTATGACCGGGGTAGTGCATAAAGCAGCAGTGGCTGCGGTAGGTGAGAAAGACGTAGACCACAGCGAGGAAGTCTTGAGCAGCGCCAGTGATGACATGGCGTATTTTCTTGAAACTGTTCCGGGCTGCTACTTCATCGTTGGAGCAGAAAACGCAGCGAAGGGAGCAAACTATCCTCACCATCACCCGCGCTTCAATATCGATGAGGATGCTCTCCCCACCGGTATAGAGGTACTGGCACGTGCAGCAACGGAGTACCTCAAGTAAAAAGATGGAGGTTTTCAACTATGCAAAAACCAAAGGCAATCCTCTTCGACCTTGATGGAGTATTAACCGATACCTCGGAGTACCACTACCTGGCCTGGAAGCGCCTGGCCGATGAAGAGGGTATTCCCTTCACACGCGAGGAAAACGATGAACACCTGCGCGGCGTTAGCCGCCGCGAGTCCTTGATGTATATCATTCGGGGTCGCAATTACTCTGAAGCGCAGATTCAAGAGATGATGGACCGCAAGAACCGCTATTATACCGACATGATCAAGTCAATGTCGCCTAAAGACCTGGTACCGGGCGGTAGAGAACTATTGATGGAGATTCGTGCAGCAGGCATCAAAGTAGCCATCGCATCCAGCAGCAAAAATGCCTTAACAGTGCTTGAGCGCCTGGATATCATGGACCTGCTCGATGGTATAGCGGATGGCTACAGCGTCGTAAATACCAAACCCGCGCCGGATCTTTTTGTCTACGCGGCAGGTACAGTGCAGGTTCCCACGCCGGATTGCCTGGGAGTTGAAGATGCCGACGCGGGCATCGAAGCCATAAAGGCTGCGGGAATGCAAGCCCTGGGAATTGGACCGGCAGAGCGTTTCCACAAGGCAGATAAAGTCCTACCAACCCTCGCCAATAAACATTTGCAAGATTTGCTAGAGTAAGCATGCCTATTAGAGGAAGGATAAGTTGTGAATTCCTGGCACATAAGTGAAAACACGTTTGACCCCAGCAAGCTGCATAGCAAGGAATCAGTCTACACCATCGGCAACGGCTATTTCGGTACGCGCGGCACCTTTGAAGAAGGCTATCCAAAAGACAATCCTGCAACCCTGTTGTTTGGCGTTTTTGACCGCATCGACATAGGCAAAGAGGAGTTAGCTAACGCGCCCGATTGGCTGCCGATTAAACTGTTTGTCAATGGCGAGCGCTTTCGCCTGGATCACGGCAAAATCCTCGACTACCAGCGCACGCTGGATGTGCAGCATGGCGTCCTTCGTCGCACTGTACGCTGGGAAAGCCCGGGTGGTATACGTATCCAGGTTACGAGCGAACGCTTCGCTAGCTTAGCAGATGAGCATGTTGGGGCTATTCGTTACAGTGTGACCTCTGAGGAATCGCAAGCAACGGGAGAAATAATCGACGTGGCGCTATGGGCCGGCTTCAATCTCGCGGTGGGCAACTACGACCTGTTGCACTGGGAGCCCGTAGAGCACGGTTACGAGGACGGACTGATCTGGTATCATACACAGACCCGTCACTCGTCTATCCAATTGGCACAGACGATGAGCTTTACCACGGAGGCGGATGGTTTCCGCAAAGTGCTAACCCTCTCAGATATCGCTCCAAGCATCCGTTTATATGGGCAGCTGGCTCCTGGGGAAACAGTAACGGCAGAAAAAGTCGTCGTCATGTACACGTCACGTGACGTAGCCGAGCCAGTGCAAGTCGCACTTGCACATCATCGTGAAATTATCGATGTCACGCCGGCGGTACCTGAGCCCAACAAGCACTATGTACTCCAGGTAGAGGATATTACGGAGATCAAACCCTGTGTGCGGCTAGCTCTCTATGGGACGCTGTTTACAGCGCACAAGCAGGCATGGGAAAGCTACTGGCAGATCTCAGATGTGATCATCGAGGGTGACGACAAGGCACAACAAGCCGTTCGTTTCAATATCTATCAACTGCGCATCAGCGCTTCTTCGCACGATAGCCGCTACAGCATTGCGGCCAAGGGCCTCACCGGTTTCGGCTATCGCGGCCACGTCTTCCATGATACTGAGATATTCATGCTTCCTTACTACGTGTATGTCCACCCGGGCATTGCCCGCCTCCTGCTGATCTATCGCTACCGCACCCTGCCGGCTGCACGTGCTAAAGCGAAACGCAACGGTTACGAAGGGGCACAGTATGCGTGGGAAAGCACGCTGGATGGAACAGAAACCACGCCGGATGCGATTGTTCACCCGGAAAGCAGGGAGCTGATTGCCGTGCTTAATGGCCCTCTCGAAATACACATCTCAGCCAGTATCGCACATGCTATCTGGCAGTACTGGCGCGTTACAGGTGATGACGATTTCATGCGCGATTACGGCGCGGAAATAGTGCTGAGCACCGCCGAGTTCTGGGGTAGCCGCGCCGAATGGCATGCAGAGCACAAGGATTATGAGATCAATAATGTGATCGGCCCCGACGAATGGCATGAGCACGTCAACAATAACGCCTTCACCAACTACATGGCAAAGTGGAATATCCAGATTGCTTTCGATATCCTGCATTGGCTCCAGTCAATTGCTCCTGACAAGGCCCAGGAACTTGCAGAGCGGCTTGATTTGCATGAGGAGCGCCTGGACCATTGGCGTGACGTGGCTGACCATATGCACATTCCACAAGACGAGCATACCAGGCTCTTTGAGCAGTTCGCTGGCTTCTTCCAGCTCGAGCCGTTAGATCAAGAGAAGTTTAGAGGCCGCACCAGTTCCTACGAGGCCATCCTGGGAGTCTATGAAGTGCAGCGCTATCAAATTATCAAGCAAGCCGATGTCTTAATGCTACTAACCGTGCTGGATCAAGAATTTGATCTCAGGACCAAGAAAATAAACTGGAATTATTACTTCCCCATCACCGACCACGATTACGGATCGTCGCTTACCCCGGCGATGCACGTAATCCTGGCATGTGAGTTGGGCCTGGACGAGACAGCTTATAGCATGTTTATGAAAGGCGCACTGGTCGACCTGGAGGATCTGCGCGGGAACACGAATGAAGGTATTCATTTAGCCTGTGCAGGAGCCGTCTGGCAGGCGGCTATATTAGGATTTGCGGGTCTTCGCTTAACCGGCGATGGCTATACCACGTCTCCATGTTGGCCGAACAACTGGACGCGCCTGGCTTTTAATTTCTTCCATAAGGGCGAGTTGCTCTCGATTGACCTGCGTAAACCATGGGGCTGATAACATGAGTCATCCAAACATAACAATCCAAGACCAGAATGATATGATATATATACAAAGAACAAGCGATCCATTTAACCAAACCAAAGGAGATTTTTAGTGGAGATTACATTCCTTGGGCAGGCTGGCCTGTTTATCGAGACGCGGCATGGAAGTATTCTCTGCGACCCCTGGTTTAACCCGGCGTACTTTGCCTCGTGGTTCCCTTTTCCCAGCAACGAAGATGTGGACCTGGAGAAAATCTCGCGTCCCACGTATCTTTACGTCTCGCACCTGCATCATGATCATTTCGATCCGCAATTCCTGTCTGAGCATGTCTGGAAAGACACCACTGTGCTTTTACCGGACTATCCGTTGAACCTGTTGGAGCGTAGACTACAAGAACTGGGCTTCACAAAATTCATCCAGACGAAAAACGGGCAGGCAGTGGAAGTGGATGGGCTGCGTTTCATGATTATGGCGATGGTCGCGCCCATCGATGGCCCACTTGGCGATTCCGGCTTGATGGTAGACGATGGTGAGACGCGTATTTTTAACCAGAACGATTCACGACCAATGGACCTGGATGTGCTGAATAGTTTTGGGCCGTATGATGCTCACTTCCTGCAGTTCTCAGGCGCGATCTGGTATCCAATGGTATACCAGTTTCCAGAGAAGATGCTACAGGCACTTGGGCGCAAAAAACGCGAGAATGAAATGGCACGCGCCCTACGCTATACGCGAGAAATCGGCGCAAGCTTTGTCATCCCGTCCGCCGGGCCGCCGTGCTTCCTTGATGATCACCTGTTTGATTTCAACGATTTCGATCGCAACTCAACGAACACGTTCCCTGACCAGACGGTCTTCCTGGAGTACCTGCAGGCCAATGGGTTGGACAACGGTCGCCTGATGATTCCTGGCAGCATCGCCACGCTCGGCAAGGAAGCCTGCACCGTTGAGCACCCTTTAGCAGAAGAGCAGGTGCAGGCTATCTTCACACGGAAGCGAGCCTACCTGGAGAGCTACAAAGCTCGCAAGCAGCCGGTTATTGATGCGCAAAAGGCTTCATGGCCGCGCGGCCAGGTAAATATATTGTCTTCGCTGCACGATTGGTTCGAGCCACTGTTGGAGCAGGCCGACCTGACTAGCGTCGGGATCAACGGGCGCGTGCTGATCGACTGCGACGTGCAGCAGATTGTGCTTGATTTCCATACGCGCAGCGTCTATGCATGGGATGGCGAAGAATGGGATTACCGCTTCCACCTAGATCCGGCGCTGATTGAATACTGCATCATCCATCACGAGGAAGACTGGATCAACCAGATTTTCCTCTCCTGCCGCTTCGAGGCGCAGCGCAAGGGAGCATACAACGAGTACGTGTACAACTTCTTCAAGTGCCTCTCACCGGAACGCTTGCAATACGCCGAGGGCTACTATGCCGAGAAGACGGCGGTGCAGCAACTCTGGGAAAGCAACGGTTATCGCATCCAGCGGCGCTGTCCTCACCTGAAGGCCGATCTCACGCGCTTTGCCAGGATAGAAGACGGCGTGCTGACCTGCACGATGCACGGCTGGCAATTTGAGCTCGCCACAGGCCGTTGTCTCACCTCTGAAGGCCACCCGCTCTATACGCAGCCTATCGTGGATCAGGGGGCAGAAGAGGTATCCAACGTTGCTGTAGAGGCCGCTGAACAAGTCTCAACGAACGGGGATGTACAGTCAATTCGCATCAAGTGCAGTCACTGCTGGTACAACCCGAAAGACTTGCCGGAATCAGCCAAAAAGAGAGCGTGATTACGCGTTGACGGCAGCCAGCACCTCGTCCACTTGCTCTAGCAAGCGCTGGGTGTTGGCGAAGCCGTAGTTTACTGCATGAGCACGCCCGTCCGCATCCAGGATCACAGTGGTAGGCAGAGTGAGCACCCTGTAGCGCTGCGTCAATTCGGGCGAACTGGGCGCGTCAATTTCCACAACGGAGACGTCGCTAGCGTGTGCCTTCATGACACGTTGGAGGGCCGGCATTTGCAACTGGTGGCATTGGTGGCAGTCAGCGCTGCTAAAGGCCAGGATACTCACCGGAGCCGCAGCGTGGCGAGCATCCACTTCTCCAGGGCTGATAGTTGGCAACACGGGCGCAGCAGCAAGCGCCCGCCTGCGCTGCGCCTCTACGAAGCGCCGCCCTGACCAAACCACAAGCCAGAGCAGCACAATTACGACGGCAAGCACACCCACACGCACAAGGATCACTGGCATCTCTTTTACACTCCCCGCCAGTGGAAAGCACCTTCGTAACGCACTTGCGGGAGTAAGCCCACGCGTCCCAGGTGATAGTAGACAAAGCACCCCGCGCAGAAACCAATGAACAGGTTAATAGCGGACAGTACAAAGACGATCAGGTCAAGCGTCCAACCAGCAACCGCGGCAGGCGTAAAAAAGAGCACAAGCGACGATGCAAATAGTAATACCGCACCAACGCCCTGGGCAAAGCGATGAGGAGCAGGGTCATCCTCTACAATCCTTGGGCGCACCAGGTGAGATGGCAGGACAATAGCGCGATAGGCCAGGCGGTAAGGACTTATTGCCGGCGCAAGAGCAGCAATCGCCAGGATTATAGCGGTGACCAGGACGATAACAGGCTGGTTCAAAAGGAAGCCAAGGGCGGTTAGTAATACCGTGCAGGCCTGCGAGAACTTGGCAAGATGAGTGTCTACACGTAGAGGCTCATTAGAGGCAGTGGAAGTAGTCGCCATTAAATATCTCTCCTTACAGATTGACAGAAAAATTATTACTACTTTTGGTAACAACAGAAGGAGTAATTTACTTCCCGAAATTTAGCGTGTGGAAAAGTTCAGCCTCAATTGGGTCTAAAGAGTAGCTTGGCGGGGCTTGCCCCCGCCAGGCCAACTTATGCTCCCAGCAACTCCACCCGTTTCTCGCGTAAAAACTGGGCAATCTGCGCGGGGTCTTCCTTGTCGAGGGCCATACGCTTCAGATCAGAGAGTACTACACTCCATTGTTCTTTGGTTGCCAGGTAGCGGTTATCGCGAGCAACGAGGTCTTCGAAGATGCGGCGCTCCAGTTCGTGCCAGGTCGAGCGGTCACGGCCATCAAGGTCGCCGCCATCAGGAGCATAATCCTGGTCGTTGGTATTGTTGTCGATGCGCACATACAAGGGCTGGAAATGGGTGCGCACGATCTCCTCCATGTAGGCCTGGTCGAGCGAGCCAGCATCAAAGCCCAGCATACCGACCAGGTGTATCTGCACCAGGGGACGCAGGCTATCAGCATGGTGAGCAGAACCCTCACGGCGGCAGTAATCCTCCAGCCGTTGATAGAGGGCACCCGGCTCGTTCAGGCCATCCACGCGCAGCTCGTGACGCACAAATGGGCGCCGTTTACTCACAAGATGCGTGGCACGGTGAAAAGGCGCCAGCTTATAAGGATCGATAATGCTTTCGGGATCGTCAGTATCGATTTCAACAAAATAGTAGCCGCGATCTTCCCACGCTGCCTCCTCGGCACCCCAGGTCTCGGTCGAGCCAGGATTATACATCCAGCCATCAAACTCAAAGGGCTTATGCACATGACCCAGGGCCAGGTAGTCGACACAGCGACGCAGCGGCTGAAACTGGGCCATCGTAGGCAGCCCCTGGACACGCGGGACGATGCCGTCCACGCCGGTATGCATACTGAGCAGGCGATACTCGATACCGGCGGCATCTTCCTCTGCTCGCGCAGCCTCCAGCGCCTGTGCCAAACCTTCCATACTGCGTAGGGTTGCTGCACCCTGCCATGGCAAACCGTAGACACGCAGGCGGCCACCGAGCAGGTCAACGTGGGACCCCAACATCGTATCCGGTTCCCAGGGAGTAAGCAATGGCGCGCCATCGCGCATTCTGGGGGCAAGCAGTGTCAAATATTCCTGGTGGCATAAAAACTGCAGCCAGGAGACGCCGTCCCGATAATAGCTGCGATCATGATTGCCCTCGATTGCAATGACCGGGATACCTTTTTCCTTGAGCCTCCTTAATCCCTCAATAGCGTGAATGAGCGTTAACGCATCGATCGCACGTTTGTTGAACAGGTCACCCGCAATGACTACAAAATCGACCGGCCGATTTGCCGCCTCGTCCATAATGTCCCAGAACGCGCGGCTGAAATCATTAAAACGCTCGCGCATGCCATATTGTTCATAACCGAGGTGCGTATCCGCAACGTGAATAAAAGAAGCTCGCATAACTCTCTCCGTCCGACCTGCTTAATGTAATCCCGTCGTCAGGGCTCGTAAGGCAGCAGCTACCAAAACCAACGCGGCAATACTAAAGATGAGGATGTCTCGACGCTGCCTTTTGCCCCCGGTAGCATAAGTGATCGCTACGGGAAGAGCCAGAACGACGATTGCCCCATAGACATAGTGCAGATAGTAGAGACCAGTACCCGAACCCGGCTTTTGTCCCAGCAGTACCAGAATGATGCCCAAAAGCGCCTGCAATGCGGCTACAATAGCCGTGACGATGAGCGCAATACGCCATGGCCTATTGATACTCTTCTTCATGAAGAAGAGTATCAATCCCCAGATACCTGAAATAGCGCCTGATGCGAGTACTAAAAACACATTAAGGAAGTGAAGATTGCTAATCGCGTCTACCATTGCTACTCCAAAGCCACGTGAAAACGTGGCATCTATGTCAAGATTGTTCTTTTTCTAAGTGAGAATCACGGAAGTATTCCCGCCAGCCCTACTATAGCGCGTATGTATGATAAAGACAAGTGGAGGGAATGTGATAGGTCTCGCGGCGCGAGACCTATCACATTCCCTCCACTCATTACTCCTGGTTCAGCACCTGTTGCATATATTCGCGCAATCCGGGAGCGATATCGGGGCGTTTCAACGCAAAGGCTATCGAGGTTGTCAGCAAACCGAGGGGGGTACCTGCGTCATAGCGTTCACCGGTGAAGATGACACCGTAACAACGCCCAGCCTGCGCCTGCATTTCGATAGCATCGGTAACCTGAATCTCTCCACCACTACCGGGCGCAGTTCGTTCCAGTAGCTCAAAGATATCGGGAGTCAAGACATAACGGCCAAAGACCCCCAGGTCAGAGGGAGCCTCCTCCAGGGAGGGTTTCTCGACGACGTGTGCTACTTTGAGCACCTTTGAGCCAACTTCTTCGACAGAGGCAATGCCATACGTGGGAACAACTTCAGGAGGCAAGGGGACAAGCGAAAGCACGGAGCCTTGATACTGTTCATATACCTCGATCAGCCTCGGCAGGCATGGCGTTTCCGGCGCGACCAGGTTATCTCCCAACATGGCGATGAACGGTTCATCACCCACCAGGTCTTTGGCACATAAGATGGCGTGGCCCAGGCCAAGGGGTTCCGATTGTCGCACAGATGCATAAGTCGCCATCGCCTGCAAGTGGCGTATCTCCTCCAGCTCCTTGCGCTTCCCTTTGCGCTCCAGCACCTCTTCCAACTCGGGAAATGAATCAAAGTGATCCTCTATACTGCGTTTACTCCGGCTCGTGACGAAGATGATCTCCTCAACACCCGCGGCAACAGCCTCTTCTACGATATATTGCAGCGTCGGCTTATCAACCAGCGGTAACATTTCTTTTGGTATTACCTTGGTGGCCGGCAACACGCGCGTTCCCAGGCCAGCAACAGGTAATACAGCTTTACGTATTCGCAATTCATCCTCCTAAAACATATCACAACACTTTGAGATTCGCCTAGTAGTACCCTGTTACGTATTTTAGGCGATAGTAGTGCCCAGGTCAATCAAGCAAGCAGTAACATGGCTTCTCAAACGTCGCTCTGATTGGCAGCAAGCCCCCCACCTCAGATGAATCAAGAGCGTGTTGCCGGTGTGGCGCTACCGCGCCACACCGGCAACACGCTCTTTTACTCTTTTTTGGGGCGGGGAGGGGAAGAGGAAAAAGACGTTTGAGAAGCCAGCGCTAACCTTCTTGTCCTCGAAACGTATGTGTTTCGGAAAAACCAAGCAGTCAAACAGGGGCCAAGGGGACGGCAGTCCCCTTGCGGGGTGCGGGGCAAGGAAGCCTGGGAGGCTTCCAGGGACCGCTTACCTCCTCTCTTCGCGCCGCCGCAGGCGGCAAAAGAGCCTTTGCACCAGCCCTGAGGAAGGTATATTTACCACTTGACATATACGTATACGTATATTATAGTATTCACGAATGAGACTCAACGGAGAGCCATGTTGTACTTGTAAGGTCAACCATCTAAAGGTGGCCAATGCAAGGAGTAGCTATAATGCCAAACAGAACCATCTATGTAACAGACGCGGATTTACCGCTTTTCGAGAAAGCACAGAAGCTAGCGGGTGACAATCTGTCAGCCGCTATTGCCCATGCACTGCGCAGTTTCGTCGAAAAGGAGGAGGCCAGACAAAGCGGCTTCGAGGAGATCACCGTCAAGGTTGGCAAGGGTCGCCCTTATCTTATGCAAAAATTCCGGGGTCGTCCACTTGCCAAGAGACATATATCCATACAGAAGGGGGCCAGGCTGCTGACACTTACAGTGTATCAAACCGCGAAGGGGAGATTCGCCCTGTACTCGAAAACTACGCCAGGCTGGCCCAACAAGTCAGGCCGCTGGTCCAGGAATCCAGCTAATGACCGGTTGGATTGGGATTGGGATTGGTCGTTGCATGATCTGGCTTCGTCTTATAAAGATGATGAATACCGCCTGGATGTATTCGACACGCTCGATGATCTTAAGGAGAGCATTCCCGAAGAGCTTTACGAGGCACTCGTGAGGTATCTACAAGGGGAAGAAGTGGAATTTTTAGACATTTAGATCGTAGCAACAACACGCCCAGGTTATTCAGTTTAAGGAGAGAGCTTTTTTATGTCAGAAAACCCAGAACAAGCGATTTCTATTGAAGTTCAAAACCTGGTGAAGCGCTATCCCAAGGCAAGCTTCAATGCCGTAGATGACATTTCGTTTTCCGTGAGGCGTGGCGAGGCTTTCGGTTTGCTCGGGCCAAACGGGGCCGGTAAGACGACGACGATTGGTGTGCTCACCACGGGAATCATTCCCACCAGCGGTTCAGCACGCATTATGGGCATCGACGTGGTTGAGGACCCGATGAGCGTCAAGCAGCGCATCTCCGTGGTGCCCCAGCAGAGTAACCTTGACCGCAGTTTACGAGCGCGTGAGATCCTCACGTTTCATGCAAGCTATCACGGCGTCCCCCGCGCGGAGGGACAGGCACGTGCAGACGCACTGCTCAAGGAATTGGGCCTGGGTGATCGCGGGAAAGATAAGGTGATGCGCTATTCGGGTGGAATGGCCCAGCGCCTGATGCTCGCCCGTGCGCTGATGCACTCGCCCGATGTGCTTTTCCTCGATGAGCCAACTAATAGCCTGGATCCCCAGTCACGTCTTTTCCTGTGGGATCGCATTCGTTCGCTGAATGCACAAGGGATAACGGTTTTGCTCACTACCCACGATATGGAAGAGGCAGACCAGCTCTGCGAACGCATCGCCATTATGGATCACGGGAAAATTCTCGTACTCGACACCCCCGCAGAACTAAAGAATTTGATACCCGGTGGCACGAGCCTTGAACTGCGGGTGCGCATCCCGGAACTCGTTTCAGTTGGTGACGCGCATCAAGACGGACACTCTAAAACACAACTGCTCGATGCCCTACGCACGCTTCCAGGAGTAATAAAGGTGGATGAGGTCGCGGAGTCAGACGAAGAGGATGGTAAGCGTGGCACAACACTGTTCCGCCTCTATTCTGAGGACGCTGGAGCGCTGCCTGTACAGGCAACGCAAGCCGTTGCACAGGTAAACGCGGAATTACGCGACTTGCACCTTGCACGCCCAAGTCTTGAAGATGTGTTCATCTACCTGACCGGAAGGAATTTACGCTAATGACAACCACAACTACACAATCAGCGAGTTCAACTCTCCAACCAACAATGCCCTCGAGGAGCCGTGTAGGTACTGCTCTCTCCGCGTTCCTGGCGATCTTGCGCCGCGATATCGTGGTAACGGGACGAGAATTCATCGCGTTCCTGCTGCAGGTGCTACTACAGCCCCTGTTCTTCCTGTTCATCTTCGGTAGAGTGCTGCCCAGTATTGGCTTTACCCAACCGGGCTTCGCAGCCATACTACTGCCGGGTATCGTCGGACTAACTGTCGTCCTAACAGCGCTCCAGGGCGTCACCCTGCCGCTGGTGCTCGACCTCGGCTTCGCACGTGAGATCGATGACCGTCTACTCGCGCCTCTGCCGGTCGAACTGGTGGGGGTCGAGAAAGTGCTTTTCGCTGCGATGAGGGGCCTGGTCGCCGGAGTAATCATCTTCCCACTGGCCTACTGGATACTAGGCAGCGGATACCAGGTGCGCACCGATGCGATTGGTACACTCATCGGCATCATGGTGCTCACCTCCTTCGCCGGAGCGTGCCTGGGCATGACGATAGGCACACTGGTCAAGCCGGAACAGATCGGCTTGATGTTCTCGCTGATCTTCACCCCGCTCATCTTTACGGGCAGTACGTACTATCCGTGGGGTACGCTCGGCAATATCAAGTGGTTCCAGGTGATTACGCTCTTCAATCCTTTGACATATGCTTCCGAAGGGCTGCGCGCCGCCATGGTACCTAGTTTCCAGGGTCATACGCTTCCCACGCTTGCCATGGGCTGGGTGTTACTGGGGTTGAGCGTAACCATTGTGGTTTTCTTTATCCTCGGGATCAGGACGTTCCGCAGACGCGTAGTGATGTAGCAGTTGCTGGTTCCTGGAAGCCTTCCAGGAACCAGCAGCCTCTGCACTCCCAAAGACGGTAGAGGACGGATAAGCAAGATGGATGTTGACACCCTGTATACCGGAGATTGCTTAGCGTGGCTCAAAACACTAGAGCCCGCATCGGTTGACCTGGTGTACCTCGACCCGCCATTCTTCACACAAAGGGTGCAGAGGTCTAAGACACGCGACAATACTCAAGAGTATCGCTTCTCCGATAGCTGGGCAAGCATAGAAGAATATAAGGTGTTCATAAAGCAGCGCATCGACGAGTGTAAAAGAGCGCTAAAGGATAGCGGGAGTATCTTCGTACACTGTGATAGTTCAGCATCTCATCACTTGAGGATCATCCTCGATGAAGTCTTCGGCCCAGGCAATTTCCAGAGTGAGATCATCTGGGTATACCGGCGCTGGAGCAACGCCAAACGCGGCCTGCTTAACGCGCACCAAAGCATTTATTTCTACAGCAAGTCAGATAACTTTAAATTCAATACCATATACACAGATTATTCTCCAACCACCAACATTGACCAGATCTTGCAAGTGCGCGAACGGGATGAGCACGGGAAGTCCGCCTATAAAAGATATAATGATGGCAGAGTTATGCTAGGTAAGGAAAAGAAAGGCGTTCCCCTGTCGAATGTCTGGGAAATCCCTTATCTTAACCCAAAGGCTATTGAGAGGACGGGATACCCAACGCAAAAGCCTGTTTTGCTGCTTGAGAAGATTATTGAAGTCGGCACCGCCAGGGGTGACGTGGTGCTGGACCCGATGTGTGGGAGTGGCACCACGCTAGTTGCAGCAGCGCTATTAGAACGGCATTGGATCGGTATAGACATAGAGCCGGGCGCTATCGAACTGGCAAGAGCGCGGTTGCATAGCCCACAAAAAACTGTATCGAGACTGCTGGAAGATGGCAAAGAAGCATATCTCAAGCAAGACGACAAAACAAGGAGCATTCTCGAGGCTATGAATGCCCTGGTAGTCGAAAGAAACAACGGCCTGGATGGGTTTCTAAAGGTGCATTACCTTGGGACCCCGGTAGCTATCAGGGTGCAAAAAGAGCATGAAAGTATCGAAGAGGCGCGCAGGCAGCTTTTAAAGGCCAGCGCTACCAAGGGATGTATTTTAAAAATTCTGGTGAGGGCCACAGGGTGTCAACAACAAGCTAATTATTTTGACCTGGAAAGTATCGACGACAACTTGCTTATCGTCGACAGCCATGAGCTTGCGATTGAGCAATGGCTGCGGGGAAAAACGCAGGGCCAATAATGCTTCTTTTTTACAACCTGGGAATTACTTTTATTCCTGCTCCGTATGCGAAATGCGATCTTATCCATATTAAGGATCTCTTCACGGCGGTCTCCCTCCCGCGTGACCCAGTGGAGCGAAACACTATGAAGCGATGTGAAGTGACACGCCAGCTAATGGACGGTGACTTCCCCAGGCCTTCCCGGTATACTTTTGGATGTTGGATGCGCTCCACGCGGGTCCACGCTGATTGAGGAAGGTCTGGGGGAATGGACTGGTGACTCCAGACTTTTCCTCGGACTTCATCCCTGTATGATAGCAGATGTGCTGCCAAACGACCAGGACCTTTTCAAGCCTTGCGCATCAATGCAAGCAGTAGAAGTGAACGGGACAATCTCACCGATTGACCCAACCGACACACCCAAAGGAGTACCAAATGACAGTTCTCACGACCCATGAACAGCAAGAAATCGACCGCGCCAACACGCAGGGGAAGCAGCCGGTCGTGTTCGTCCACGGCCTGTGGCTGCTCGCCAGCAGTTGGGACAACTGGCGCGCGCTCTTCGAAGAGCAGGGCTACACGACGCTCGCGCCCGGCTGGCCCGATGACCCGGAGGCTGTCGCAGAGGCGAATGACGACCCGGAGGTCTTTGCCCGCAAGCGGATTAAGCAGGTCACCGATCACTACGCCGACGCGATCCGCCAGCTCAAGAGGAAGCCCGCCGTTATTGGCCATTCCTTCGGCGGCCTCATCGCCCAACAACTGGCCGACGAGGGCCTATCCGCCGTGACGGTCGCCATCGATCCGGCCGGGTTTCGCGGCGTGCTGCCGCTGCCCCTCTCCGAGCTCAAGTCCAGCGCACCAGTCCTGCGCAATCCCGCCAACTACCACCGGGCGGTCGCACTGACCTACGAGCAGTTCCGGTACGGCTTTGCCAATGCGCTGGAGGAAGACGAAGCGCACGCCCTCTACGACAGGTTTGCGGTCCCCGGTTCCGGCACGCCAGTCTTCCAGGTCGCTGCCGCCAACCTCAACCCGTGGACGGAAGACCAGGTCAACACCAGGAACCCCGCGCGTGGCCCGCTCTTGCTCATCGCGGGCGAGAAAGACCATACGGTCCCGTTGACGGTCGTCACGGCTGCTTACAAGTTGCAGCAACACAATCCCGCGGTCACGGAGTTCCGCGAGATGCCCAATCGCGGGCACTCCCTGACCATTGACCATGGGTGGCGTGACGTGGCCGAGACCGCGCTCGCCTTCATCGCCCAACAGCTCTCGATCGGCTAGGAGTCGCGGCATCTCGCTCGAAGGGCGCGCTGGTTCTTGCTTGGTTCAATGGATGGACAGGCATCGTACGATCCAACCACAAGCTCTACGAGCACACTTCGGCACGCACGGACCTGCTGGAGTTTCCTGGGCGCTCCCATCGGATTATTGCTCAGGATGGCTGGGAAGAGATCGCAGCCAACATTCACAACTGGCTAACGCAAGTCGTCTAAAGTATCTCACCTGCCTGCGGGTAGGGGAATGCAATCACAAAAGGAGCATGACCATGCGATTACGAAACCGTTTTAGCACGAACGACGATGGGGAGTCAGAGGCTCTCCCTCGCTCGACACGACGCAGCTTTCTCAGGTACCTGGGTGTGGGAGCCGCGGGCACGGCTCTGGTCTCAGGTGCGCAGGCACTCTCTCCCGTAGCCGCCCTGGCGGTCACCCACAAAGGAGCAACGAGTATCGCTCAGTTCAGTCCCACCGGAAGCGCGTCCGGCGTCAATGTCGTGCTGGTGCACGGGGTCTGGGCTGACGGGTCCAGTTACAGCAGGGTCATCCCGCTGCTGCTCGCAGCGGGCCATACCGTGTTCGCCGTGCAGCTTCCGCTCACGACCCACATGGTGGACGATGTGACCGCGACGCTGGGGGTGATGCAGCAGCTGCAAGGACCCACAGTGCTGGTGGGACACTCGTACGGGGGAGCCGTCATCACCAACGCGGGCGCCGGTCAACCTAACGTCATCGGCCTGGTCTACGCCTCGGCTTTCGCGCCCGACCTGGGAGAGGTGCTTGGCCAATTTCCACTAGGGCCGGGGACGGTCAATTTGTACCCGGTGACGTATCCAAACAACTTCGGCACCTTTTTGTTTCTGAACCAGCAGAAGTTCCGCGAGTCGTTCGCGCAGGATGTCGACGCT
>WNGJ01000997.1_pt1 | contig 27123 bp, 20 predicted proteins | sample 5400611 | NCBI WGS metagenome assembly WNGJ01 (sample SAMN13153375, study PRJNA577476) | soil metagenome | isolation source: 40 cm soil or saprolite under Garry oak tree replicate 1 | place: USA:California | collected 2016-06-15
GCGCGAGCCGTTTCCGTCATGAACGACGGGCAGGTGAGCGATTCCGGCGGGTCGCCGAGCGGCCTTCCCGTCGGTCGTCTCGCTCATCGGCCCTGATGGTCGTCCTGGGCACGCCGCGTCGGTGACGGTCAGTTGCGGCCGCAACGAGCTTACCATGGCCCTCCGGCGGTTCTGTGGCCGGCCCGTGGGTGTCGCGTTACCACTCGATGGCCAGTTGCTCCACAGCCGGCGCAGCGGTCCCAGGGAGGTCTGGCGGTCCGCGCCGCCCGTCAGGCTCATCGCCGGAAGCGCCGGTCTGAGCGATCTGCTCCTGGGTCTCGCCGTCTTGTTCGAGCGCGACCTCGACCAGCCGGCACAGCGCATTTGCCAGGCGGAGTTGCTCGGGCGTCCTGGGCGATACATCGAGGAGCTCCGGGCTGCAGACGAGCACGGCGAGGCCGCGGGCCCGCGAGATCGCGACGTTGAGACGGTTGCCGGAATAGAGAAAGTCGAAATCGCGCGGTGCGTCGGCCGGGCTCGATGTCGCCATCGAGTAGATCGCGACGGGAGCCTCCTGGCCCTGGAACTTGTCCACCGTACCGATGCGGATGCCCTCGCCGGTGAACCGTTTGACGGCCTGACGGATCAGCTGGACATGGGCGTTGTACGGTGCGACCACGAGGATGTCCGGGCCCGAGATCTGCCGGCGCCGACCATCCCGGTCCGTCCATTCCCGTCCAAGGAGGCGACCGATCTCCCCGGCGACCGCTGCCGCCTCCTCCCTCGAGCGCGAGCCGTTTCCGTCATGAACGACGGGCAGGTGAGCGATTCCGGCGGGTCGCCGAGCGGCCTTCCCGTCGGTCGTCGCGATGCTGCCCAACCGCTGCAGCTCATTGCCTGGTGCCGGAAGCAGCCGATCCTCGTAGAAGATCTCGGACACGAACGCGTTGACCAACGGATGCATCCGATACGTGGTGGGCAGGAAGAGGCCCCTGTCGACCGGGATCGTGGCCGCGTCGCCGATGAGGTGCTCCAGCGCCGATTTCTCGGCGCCTTCCGGATGGATACCCTGGGACACCTGGGGGAGCTGGTTCGGGTCGCCAAGGAGCACGATCGACTTCGCGCTGCCGCCCATCGAGACGACGTTCGCCAGCGACATCTGACCGGCCTCATCGACGAACAGGACGTCCAGGCCATCTTCCATCTCTGCGCGAGCAAACAGCCAGGGCGTGCCGCCGGCCACGTCGTAGCGGCGGCCGGCCAGGCCGCTCTCGACCTCCCCGTTGTCCGTCGTCACGCTGACGCCGTCGGCACGAGCGGCATCCTCCCCGCGGTCGCACTTCTGCACGATGCGCACGGTCTGGCCGGCCCCTTCGGCGGCGGCCGCGACTGCATCGATAAGGTTGCTGATGGCCCGGTGCGATTGAGCCGTGACACCAACCCGGCGTCCGACGCGGACCAGTTCGACGATCATCCGGGCTCCGGTCCACGTCTTGCCCGTGCCGGGCGGCCCCTGGATGGGAAGCGTCGTCTCCTCCAGGGCAAGCGCGAGTCGCCTTGCCGCGTCGAGCGGTGCTTCGCCCGGTTGCGTCAACGCGCTGCTCGATGGCTGACCGGCGATTCGAGGCGGCCTCCGCAGGATCAGGTCGCGCACGGCCCGGTAGCGACCTGGCCCCTCGATCCCGTTCTCGAGAACCCAATCGGCGACCCGCCCCAGGGCGTCGCGCATGACACCGCTGCCGTAGGGCTTGCCCGGAATCAGGGCGCGCGGGTGCTCGCCGGCACGGCCGTCGCCGCGCAGCAGGTCGATCGTGCCGGCCACCTCGTCGATCGCCACGACCTCGCCTGCCTGCTGACCGGTTGCCTGATCGATCGGGCGGTCGCCCGGCTTGATCTTGAAATCCTGGGCAGGATCGAAGCGGTAGCGATGGATGCTGCTCCGCTTGATCCGCCCGAATTCGCCGACGTACGTCAGATCGCCCAGCGCCTCTGCCGAGTCGACGAGCTCCTCCATGGGTGCGTCCCGCAGGCGGAACCACAGCCACCACGCCGGTTTCTCGTCTCGCCGATGCCAGTCGAGCAGCTGGGCCAGGAGCCATCGCGCCGCTTGGTCCTCCGATCGGAGGGCCCCATCGGCCGGTACCTCCTCCGTCAGCGCGTCAACCCTGGCCTTCGTCTCAGCCTGCCGCGCCGCGAGCTGTTCCGGCGCGGCCCCATCCTCCGGTTGCGGCCTCGGCAGGTCCCAGCCCTGCTCGGAGATTGCGGCCGCCCGCAATCCTTCGAGCCATGAACGGAGCATCCAGGTCGATACGCAGTCATCCCGGTTGTAGGCGGCCAGCTCGTCGAGGAGGCGTGGCTCCCCGGTCGCCATCCACTCCTCGTACTGGACGACGGAGAAACCCGCCTCCGTCACCGGGCCCTCGCGCTCGGGCAGGTAGAACTTCTCGATCTTCTTGATGGAGTACGACTCGACCGACGCCCGAAGACCCTGGCGCACCACCTGGTACAGGTCCACCAGCACCCCGCCCCGCAACAGGCGGTCTACCTCGTCCTCGCGGGTCGCGTGGCGCTGCATCAGCCGCTTCAGGGCGGTCGGTTCATAGGCCGCGTAGTGGTAGACGTGCATCCCGGAATCGCGATCCAGCCTCGCGATGACCAGGTCGATGAACTCCTCGAAGGCCGCCTTCTCGTTGGCGCGATCATGCCCCCAGATCGGTCGGTAGACGGCCGTCCCCTCGACTTCTTCGACGGCGCCGAGGAGATATTCCAGCCCGCCGTCGAGCGCCCACGGATCCGCCTCGATGTCGAAGAAGAGGTCGAGGGGAGACGGCTCCGGCAGGGCGGCCAGGCCACGACCGGGCTCGCCGTCACCTGGCGCGATGAGCTCCTTGAGCAGCTGGCCCGACCGGCGACCCGCGAGCTGGAGCCGAGCCTGTTCCCTGACGCGGGTGAGCGGCCGCGGATTCATGTCGGCCACGGCCTGGTCGGGGGAGAGCTCTCCGAGGGCGGCCAGGGTGCTGACTCCGTCGTCGCGAAGCCGCTCGGCATGGATGCGACTCATTCCGGCCACCAGCGATAGGTGATCGTCCTGCCGTCGCCGGTCCATGCACATCGGGAACCAGACGCACACGCTGCAGTGCTCGACCGGCTCCGGATACGTTGCTGGCGTTTGGCCGTTGCCGAAGACGCGCGCCTCGAAACGGGCCTTGGCGCTGCGGAAGAAGGCGGTGTAGTCCTCCATCCGATGTGGATGCGCCACTCCGTCGCCGGTCACGACGTGGATGCGCTCGGGAGGGCGGCCCTGCAGCCGCGCCAGGCCCTCTGCATAGACGCACATCTGGATGATCGCGGCCGCTTTCACGCGCCTCGAGAGCTTGGTGTCGGCGATCTCGTAGCTCCAGGCCCCCAGGTCGCTGGGCATCTCGACGCGGATCAGGAAGTCGGCGTGACCGCTCCAGCGACCGTCGAAGAACGCGGCCTGATAGATGACGTCGACACCGTCACGCATGGCCGACTGGGTCTCGGCCTGGGCCGCCAGCAGTTGGGAGGGTGTGCGCAGCTCCGTTCGAGCGATCTCCCTGACCGACCGCCCCGCGCTCTTGAGCTGATCGAGATAGGCCCGCTCGTGCGCCTCGCCGTGCTCCTGCATGAGCTTGACTGTCGGGTCGTCGGCGCGCTCTGGCGGCCGCTCCCAGCGCCCCTGGATTCGCCCGAGCTCGAGTGCCCCGAGGTGGTCGCAGGCGAGGAAGCCGACGAGATCGGAGGCGCTGACTATGATCGTCCCGTCGACGAGCTGCACGAGGTTCCCCGCTGGTTGGCGCTGACGTTCGTCAGCGTACCGGAGCACTGTGCCAGGTCATCTGGCACGGGCGGCGCGAGCCCTCGATCAGAAAAGCTCGTCCAGAGCGGCGCTGAACACCTGCGTATGCCGGTCGACGTCCGCCTCGGTCGTCGCCGGCGACATCAGGGCCATGTTGTGGAAGGGCGTGAGCAGGATGCCGCGATTGAGGGCGTAGAGGTGGAGGAAGCGCTCGAGCTCGAAATCGCCGTGCGCGTATTGCTCCGACCCGTTCCGCGGCCGCGTCGGCATGAAGTGGTACTCCGCCCGACAACCCAGCCGGGTGACGTGCCAGGGCACGCTTCTCGCCTCGAGCGCGCCTTCCACCCCGGCAGCCCAGCGCTTCGCAAGCGGGATCATGTGGTCATAGGCTTTCGGCGTCATGACCTCCGTCAGCGTTGCGCGGACAGCGGCCATCGACAGCGCGTAGCCGGCGAGCGTGCCGCCGATCCCGCCGACGTCGGAATCCTCGAGCTCGATCCCCGCGGAGACTCGGTCGCCGACCTCCTCGGTGAAGCCGTACGTACCTGCCGGGATCCCGCCACCGATCGTCTTGCCGATGACGAGCATGTCGGGTTGCAATCCCCAGGCCGCGGTCGCCCCGCCAGGTCCAGCACAGATCGTGTGGGTCTCATCGACGATCAGCAGCGTGCCGTTCTCGGCGGTGAGCTTTCGTACGCCGTCGAGATAACCAGGTTCGGGCAGGACGATGCCGACATTGGTAAGGGCGGGCTCCATCAGGACGGCGGCAACCTGTTGGTCGGCGAGCGCGGCCTCGAGTGCCGGGAGATCGTTGAACTCGACCACGCGGGTGGTCTCTGCCGGATTGACCGGCGGCCCGATGTTGCCGCGCCGCGCTTCAACCTCACCAGTTGATGTGAGCGACGCGAACGCTTCGTCGACCGAACCGTGGTAGCAGAAGTTGTGGACCACGATCATGCTTCGCCCGGTGATCATCCGCGCGAGGCGGATCGAGAAGCGGTTGGCATCGGTGGCCGTCACTGTGAACTGCCAGTAGCGCAGCCCAAACCGCCGCTGGAGCTCCTCGCCGGCGGCAATCGCGTCTTCGGTTGGGAGCATGTGGGTGATGCCCCGACGGAGCTGCCGCTCGACCGCCGCGATCGTCGAGGAGGGACCATGCCCCGCCATCGCGCCCGTGTCGCCAAGGCAGAAATCGACGTATTCGTGACCGTCGACGTCGACGAAGTGCGCGCCGCGCGCTTCTGCCACGAACGTCGGGTAGGCGCCTGCCCACTTCACCATCCAGTTCATCGGGACGCCCTCGAGGAGGGACTCCCTGGCGCGCTCGAACAGCGCACCGGACTTCGGGTGGTCGGCGATGAACCTTGATCGCTCGCGCTCGTGGAGGGCGGCAACCCGACTACGGTCGAGCGGGGGAGCGGTCCCTGCTGCGTCCATGCGCGACTCGTTCATCGACTACAGCATGGCGGGCTTTTGTCAGCCCCGGCGATGCCGGTGCGCGTGGCGCAGCTCGAGAGTTGGCTCAAGCCCGGCGAGGCGCCGGGCATGTACTGGGCTAGCTGAGCGCCGGAAGGCGCCGCTCGAAGCCGCAGATCGGGCACGTGGCGGTCCGGGAAGCCTCGTCTGGGACCAGGAAGCTGGCGCAGCCGTTGGTATTGCAGTAGAGGGCGGAAGCCGCGCTGCTGCGACGTCGCATTCGGCGCATGGCGCTCTGGCGCGACGTAATGTTGGTTGTCGCTGTTCGCGAAAGCATGGTGTGACGTTTTCCCTTCGTGGCCGTCGCGCCGGACTTCCTGGTCCATGGCGGCGATCCGGCCGGTGGTCCGCTCGAACGATCCGTGATGGGGACCGGAGCGGAGGTTGCTACTCGGCGACGCGGGAGCGGAGTTTGTGATGCTCTGACCGGCGTCATTCTTTTTCCGAGATCTCTCGATGCCCCAAGGATCGCCTGCGACCGGATGGCTGTCAAGCGAGCCGATAGGGCTAGAAGGGCGGCCAGGGTATGGCAGGCCTCTCGGGGTCGGGCCGGGGGAACCGCCCTGATCCCAGGAGCTGCTCGAGCCTGTCGGAGATTGCAAGCACCTCGGATGGCGCCAGCAAGGTCGCAAGCCCACCTGCGAGGGCGCCGTCCATTTCGTCGCGGAGGCCCCCCAGGGCTTGCATTTCGTCGGTCGAGAACCGGTCGCCGCGCCAGTTCCAGAGGACCGTCCGAAGCTTCGGTTCATCAGAGAAGCAGATCCCGTGATCGACACCGTAGACGTGCCCGCCGGGCACCGGCAGCAGGTGGCCCACCTTGCGGTCGGCGTTGTTGACGATGGCGTCGAACAGGGCCATGCGTCTCAAAGCCGGGTCGCTCGCCCGCAGCAGATCGAGCGGATCGACCGCCGGATCCGGTTCGATCCAGAGCTGGACCATACCCTCCCCAAAGGGCCCATCACGGAGGACCGTCGGTGGCACGATGCGCCATCCGATCGCCTCCGAGACAACGTGGGCGGCCACCTCGCGATACGCCAGCGTGCCGTCGGGGAAGTCGTCCAGGGGCCGTTCCCCCAGCACCGGCTTGTACACACACGTCGCCGTCAAGTCCGGCTCGGGATCCGGGCAACGGCGCGTCACCGAGCAGTACAGCGCGTTGTTGGAAGACGCGACCAACCGGCCGACGATCTCGAGCTCACCCTCACGAAGCAGCGCGAGCGCGGTTCCGGCATCGAGCTCGCTCAGGTCGCTCTCCCGCTCAGTTCGCGATCCGGCTCAGTTGACCAGGTTTCCGTTCCGGCGGGGACACAGGTGCCCCTGTGGATCGAGTGGCTCGCCACAGAATGGGCATGGCGGGCGGCCGGCGGCAACGATCGACGCCGCGCGCTCCGCGAACGCCCGAGCCGCGGAGGGAGTCAGCCTGACGCGCACGAGGTCGGGTCCGTCCTGCGCCTCGTCCGGGATCTCAGCGACGTCGGGGGCGTCATCGGCGTCGTCGTCGGTCCCGGCTGCCTCCTCGTCGGTCTGCTCGCGTGCCTCGATCGTGACCTCGGAGCTCTCCGCATCCCAGGTGATCGAAAGCGTCCCGGCTCGGAAGATCTCGGTCAATGGCTCGTCGAGCGGCTCGGTGTCCCGCGCGGCCGGGGCCCCGCCCGTGTCCGCGAGACCTCGCTTCCCGAGCTCGTCGAGAAGCAGCGAGAGCCGATCGGCAAGGACCGCGACCTGGACCTTCTCGAGGACGACGCTCACGATCCGCTCGCCTTCGCGGGCTTGCAGAAAGAAGGTCCGGGAACCAGGCAACCCTACCGTCCCAGTCACGAAGCGGTCCGGCCGGTCGAAATAGAAGATCCGACGTGGCATGAATTCGACTCTACACCGTTCGGTCCTGGCGTCCGGCCGGCGAGGCCGAGGCCCACGTGGCGCGCCGCAAACGGGGCTCCGGATGAGGCGTCAGGCAGCGAGGATCGAGCCGAACAACCGCTCGTAGGTGAGCTCGGCGCGGAGCCGCTTCTCCGCCTCCTCTCGATTCGGCGGTTCGCGCCGGTCGAGACCGAGAAGCGCTGCACCGACGACCGGCGGTGCCTTGAGTGGCAGCACGGTCGCCTGCGGGGCGAACCTCAGGATGCCGCCTCGGACGCGCTCGTGGAAGCTCGAATCCATCGTCCGAAAGATGCCGCCCGATAGCACGACGTCGAGCTCGAGCCGGGCGAGGCGCAGATGGCGGATGGCTGACCGCGCGAGCAGGACGGCTTCGTCGGCCAGCCAATCGACGATGCCGCGGGCCACCGCGTCGCCGGCGCCCGCTGCTTCGAAGACCATGGGGGCAAGCTCGTCGAGCCTGCGTTCCCCGATCCGGCCCTGATAGATCTCCCGCGTCACGTCCAGCGGACGTGTCAGGCCGAAATACGCCGGCACGAGCCGCTCGAGTGCCGTCCGAGGAGCCCGCCCATCGCGCGCCCGGACAGCCGCCGCCAGTGCGCGCGCGCCGACCTCGCCGCCGCCGCCCCAGTCCCCGGATGTGGGATCGCCCGGCGCGTGGATGTAGGTGCGCCCATCGGGCGCCACACCGGCGACGTTCACGCCCCGTCCCATGATCACGGCCACCCCCCACTTCCTGGACGATCCCGCGCGCAGGCCGGCGAACCCGTCGTTGAACACCAGATTGGAGGAGGCGAGGCCCGCTCGACCGAGACCGAAGCGGAGCACCCGCAGATCGCTCGGGAAGTCGGCCCCCGCAAGGCAGAACACCCCCAGATCCGCCATCGGACGCTGCCCCGGCGGCAGGCCCGCCCGCTGGGCGGCCTCGTCGAGCAGCCGCCCGAGCGTTGCCAGCCCGCGCTCCAGCCCGACCGCCTGGTGCGACGTCGTGGGGCCGCGAACCGCTGCAAGGAGTCGACCGCTGTCGTCCACCAGCGCGACGTCCGTCTTGGAGTTGCCCCCATCGACGGCCAGGACCGTGGGCGGCCGCCGGGCTGCCTCAGCCACGGCCGGCCGACCCCTCGAACGCCGGCAGCTGATCGAGCCGGACGAAGTGCGCACCGCCGTCGCTGAGGCGGGCAAGGAGTCCTGGTAGCGCGGCGATCATGTTGGACGGCCACGTGTGGAGCAGCACCACCGCGCCATCCCCCTTGGCCAGGGCTTCCTCCACGACCGTGTCTTCCACCCGACGCGGCGTTCGGGCGGGATCCCAGTCGTCGGGTCCGACGTTCCAATGGATGTTCCGATACCCGAGGGCATCCAGCCGCGCCAGGACCCGGGGATCGTCGGCACCTTCTCCGAACGGGCAGCGGAACCACGGCCGCGGGTCGACCCCCACGATTTCGACCAGGGCACGCTCGGCGCTGCGGACGTCCTCGTCGAAGCCGTCGTCGGAAAAGAGTGGCATCCGGGCGTGGTAGAAGGAGTGGCTGCCGATCAGGTGCCCCGCCTGCACGACCAGCCCCGCGGTCTGCGGGTATGCCTCGACCCAGCGGCCCTGCAGGAAGAACGTCGCCGGGATACGTTCGCGAGCCAGGAGCTCCAGCAGCCGTTCCTGGACGCCCGGCTCGTTAGGACGGTCCGGGTGCTCGGCATCGAACGTCAAGGCAACCCGAAAGCCGTCTACTTCTCGACTCCCGTGATGACGATGCCGCGCACGAAGAAGCGCTGGAAGACAAGGAACAGCAGGACGGGGATCGCTAGTGTCATGAGGGTTCCCGCCTGGATGAGGCCCGGATCGGAAGCTACCCGCGCGCCGCTGAAGCGTGCGAGGCCGACCGCCACCGTCTGAAGGTCGGGCGTCGACGAGAGGTAGATCAGCGGCTGGAAGAAGTCGTTCCACGAGTACACGAGGTGGAAGATCGCGACTGCGATCACGACCGGCCAGGCCTGCGGCAGGATGACGGAAACCAGCGTCCGGAACGGTCCAGCGCCATCGATCGACGCGGCCTCGTCCATCTCCCGAGGGATCGTGAGGAGGTATTGCCGCAGCAAGAACACGTCGTACGCATTGGCGAAAAAGGCCGGCACGAGGAGCGGCAACCACGTCCCCACCCAGCCGATCTTGTTGAAGATCGTGTAGGTCGGGATGATGGTCACGGCGCCGGGCAGGAAGATCGTTGCGATCACCAGGAGAAAGAGCACGTTCCGACCTGGGAAGCGGAACCGGGCGAATCCGTACGCGACCAACGTGCAAGAAAGCACCGTCCCGATCGTGCCGATGAGGGCGATCAGGATGGTGTTGCGGAGCAAGGTCGGATAGTCGATCTGGTCCCAGACGTTGGAGAAGTTCTCGGGGTGGGGGTCGAACTTGTAGGCCGGCTGCAGTGTGCGCCAGGCGCCCTCCCAGGTGATCAGCGGGGCGGCCACGTCGGACGGATCGGCGAACTGGCTCGACGTACGGCCCTTCTTGATTAGGGCCAGGTCACGGGTGGTCCCGGCGATCGGCACCTGGTAGACGTCGTAGTCGCGCCCCTCATAGGTCAAGGTCGCCGCGCTCGCTGGATACAGCGGCGAGTTCACATCGGCGATCTGTTCCGGGCTCTTCAACGACATGGTGGCCGACCGCAGCAGAGGCGACAGGAAGGCGGCCAACGCAACCACTGCGACGAAGGTCATCGCGAACGAGCGGCCGGCATTCCTGACTGCCTTTGGCCGCACCCTCGGGCGTGACTGCCCCCTGAGCCGGGCCAGCAGACCGGGCTCGCCAACCGTCAGGCGGCTGGCATCAGCGCTTCGGTTGGGTGCCGCCATGTCTTACCGCTCGCCTGCGTAGTAGACCCAGCGACGTGCGGTCCCAAAGAGGACGAGCGTGATCGCCAGCGTGACCCCGAACAGGAACCATGCCAGCGTCGCGCCGTAGGACATGTCCTGGTAGTTGAAAAAGCTCTTGTATATGTACAGGTTGAGGAAGTTCGTGGTGCCACCCGGCTCGCCGGTTCCCTGGTAGAGAACGAGCGGGACGAGGAAGTACTGCAGCAGGTCGACGATCCCGAGGATGAGCGTGTAGAAGATGACAGGGGAGATCATCGGAATCGTCACGTGGCGTAGGCTCGCCCACCAGCCGGCGCCGTCGATCCGCGCGGCGTCGTAGAGCTCCGTCGGGACGCCCTTCAGGCCGGCCAGATAGACGATGACTCCGCCCCCGATGCCCCAAATCCCGACGAGCACCAGGCCCGCATATACGAAGTTCGGATCCTGCAGCCAGTTTGGCGGGTTGGATACCCCGATGGCCTGCAGGAACAGGTTCAGCCAGCCGCTGTCGCCATTGAGCATCGACAGCCAGATGAGCACGCCTGCCACGAATGGAACCACATAAGGGAGGAAGAACAGAACTCTGAACGCTCCCGCGAACCTGAGGTAGCGGCTGCTCAGGAGCAGGGCGACCATGAACGGGAGGATCACGGCAACCGGTAGCGCAACGGCCGCGAACTTGAGCGTGACGGTGAACGATTCCCAAGTCTGCTGATCGCCGAGGAGCCGGGCGTAGTTGTCCAGGCCGACGAATCGCAGCGGCTCCGCCTGGTTCAGGTTGATGTTCGTGAGGGTGAAGATGAACGTCGCGATCATCGGGATCAGCGTGAACGCCAGGAACCCAATGATCCACGGCGCCAGGAAGACATAAGCCCAGCGGGCCTCTCGCCATGCCAGCCGGGAAAGGCCGAAGCGCCGATGCGGGGCCGCCCTGGCGACCGCTGATGCCGTCATCTCACCTCCTGGCCCCGGAAGTCCCGGTCGGATGCCGCCCGAACCGGGACCACAGGGCGAGGGCTGCTAGGACGATGCGTTCCAGACGGCCTGGAGCTCTGTCTTGAGCTTGGTGATCTCCGAATCCATGTTCAGCCCGCCGGTCGACGTCCAGCGTGTCAGGTACTTCGTGAGCGTGTCCAGCGACTTGTTGTACTTCGGCATCGCGTTCTCGCTGTTGGGATTGATATCTGCGTACTGGATGCCGTCGGTGACGATGCTGAAATTCAGCCCTTTCGGATAGACGGGCTTGCCCTTGTCGGTCTTTTGCTGCTCGAGCTGACTGAAGAAGCCGGCCTGCTCTGCCTTGAGCGCGGGAAAGCCCGAGATCGAGTTGAGCAGCTTCGTGTGCGCCGGGCCCATGATCATGTACTTGAGGACGTACCAGGCCTCGTCCGGGTGTTTGGTTCCTTTCGTGATCCGGAAGGTGTCGGCGTTCATCGGCACGGTCACCTTGCCGTTGTAGGACGGCAGTGCCGCGATCTGCCAGTTGGAGCCGGCATCGGTGATGCAGCACAGGTTCCAGAGGAAATTCGCGTTCATCGCAACCTTGCCCGAGTTGAAGGTTGAGTAGCCACCATTGAACTCGGGGCTCTGGTAGACGGAGTTGGTTTCGATGAAGTGGTCCTTCCACGTACCGTCGTAGACCCACTTCCAGGCGGCGACCCATGGATCCGGGATCTGCACGGTCTTACCGTCGTCGCCAACGAGCTTTCCGGCGCCGAAGAACTGGGCGCCGTCGGTTCGGAGGTCATCGCGCTGTGGCTCGAATCCGTACTGGACGATGTGCTTGGGATCGAAACCCGCTTCCGTCGCGTCCTTGCCGGCTTTGTCCACGGTCAGCTTCATCGCTATCTGGCGAACCGTGTCGTAGTTCCAGTCGACCATCGAGCCGTCGGGCATCTTGTACTGCTCGCCGTACTTCGCGGGCGGGTACTCGAGCCCCGCTTCGTCGAACATGTCGGGCTGGTAGTACAGCTCGGAGGGGTAGATGGCGAAGGGAATCCCGAACTGCTCTCCGCCGCCGGCCTTGTAAAGGTCGAGGACGCCCTGGTCGTACCCGCTCAGGTCGACGTGTTCCTTCTGGATGTAAGGATTGAGATCCAGCCACTGGCCCTCGAACGCGTTGGCCCCGCCGACCCCCAGGGGGCCGACGAAATCGGGCGGATTGCCGGAAGCCAGCTCGGTCGAGAACTGGGCACGAGCGCCGCTATAGGCGGTGTGATCGTAGACGAGCTTGATGTGCGTCTGGGACGCGTTGAAGTCCTTGATCACCTGCTTGAACACCTTGTCGGTGCTCGGGTCGTCGCCGCCACCCAGACAGCAGAACCACTTCAGGGTTACCGGGGGACCGGTGAAGACCGGAGAGGGCACCGGGGTCTGCGAGGGCTGCGGCGAAGGCGATACCTCGGTTGATGGCGCGGCTGCTGACGGCGAGGGCGAGGCTTTGCTGCCGCACGCACCGAACACCAGCGCGAAGACGACCACCAGGGTCATCCACCGCGTGGATCGTTTCATGTCCTCCTCCTTGCTCGGTCTGACCGATCCTTCCGAAGACGCCTGCGGCTGGCCTCAGCTCCGGCCCGATGCCGCATTGGTGAATTGCAGTTGGTGAAGGCTTGAACCGTCGCGAACGGGTGTGGTGTCGATCCGAAACTTCGTCCTGTCGCTTCGGACGAATGTCTCGCTGTACTCGATCGGCTCGTCGCTCGCCGTGAAGGCGACACCGACGAGGAGGAGGGCGAGGCGACTCTGAACGTGGCCAAGGAGGCGCCCCTCGCGCGGAGGCAACAGCACCGGTTCGATCGTCTCGCGGGTACGAACGACCTGGGCGCCGTAGCGGCTGGCCAGGATCTCGTACAGCGAATTTGCCTCGAGGTCGTGCTCGAGCAGGCCGCGCAGGCGGACGCCCGGCAGGTGCGCCTGCTCGAGGAGCAGGGGCTCGCTGCTGGCGATCCGCAGGCGTTCGAGGTAGATCGTCGGGGCACCCAGCCGGAGGCCGAGCGCCTGGGCCACCCGCTCGGAGGCTGGCTCCTTGCGGGCGGTGACGGTGCGTGTCTCCGGTTCCAGGCCGGCGGCCGTCATCTCTTCGTTGAAGCTGGCAGAGCCGAGCAGATCGCGTTCGATCGCCGGCTGGCTCACGAACGTGCCCCGACCCTGGGTGCGCGTGAGCCGGTGCTCTCGCCGCAGCTCATCGAGCGCACGCCGAACGGTGATGAGGCTGCAGCCGTAGCGTCGCGCCAGTTCGCGCTCGGTGGGGAGCCGGTCGCCCGCGGCCCATTCCCGATCGTCGAGCGCAGCTCGAAGGTCCTGGTAGACCTGATGGTGCAGCGGCACCGGGCCCGGTGCTATCTGGAAACGCGCCATGGGCGGGAGACCTGGTGGCGGATTTGGGCGCCCGGACTGCGGAACTGCGACGGTTGCGGTGGCGAAATTGCTGATAACGTTATCAGCACTTCTCAGCGAAATCCTCGCCGAGGCGCCTGCCGCTTGTCAAGAGGGAGAGGGAGGCATGGGTCTGAAGATCGCCGTGGTGGGCGGCGGTAGCACCTACACGCCCGAGCTGGTTGAGGGCTTCATCACGCGCCAGGACCGGCTGCCGGTGGACGAGCTTGCCCTGCTCGACATCGACCGTGAGCGCCTTGAGGTCGTGGGCGGCCTGGCGGGCAGGATCCTGGCAAAACGCGGCTGGCCGGGTCGCCTGACCATGACTCTCGATCGCGAGGCTGCCATCGACGGCGCCGATTTCGTGGTGGTCCAACTGCGCGTCGGCGGACAGGCGGCGCGGTTCCTCGATGAGACGCTTCCGCCGCGGTTCGGCTACGTCGGGCAGGAGACGACCGGCGCGGGTGGCTTCGCCAAGGCTCTTCGCACGGTGCCCGTGGTGCTCGAACTGGCCGAGCTCGTCGGTCGCAGGGGCGCGAGGGCTGCATGGATCGTCAACTTCACCAACCCGGTCGGGATCGTCACGCAGGCGCTTCTGGACGAGGAGCATCGGGCGGTCGGGCTGTGCAACGTGGCGATCGGCTTCCAGCGCCGATTCGCGGCCCACTTCGGCGTGGAGCCCGAGCGGGTCCAGCTCGAACACGTTGGCCTCAATCACCTGACCTGGGTGCGTGCGATCAGGGTCAACGGCGTCGACCGCTTGCCGGAGCTCCTGGACGGAGATGTCCAGCTGCTGGCCGACATGGTGTCGATGCCGGTCGGGCTGATCCGAGCCCTTCGCGCCGTTCCGTCCTACTACCTGCACTACTACTATCAGACACGCCAGATCCTCTCCGAGAAGCGAACGTCACGCGCCGAGGACGTGATGGCCATCGAGCAACAGCTGCTCGACTTGTACCGCGACCCCAACCTGGCGGAGAAGCCCAAGCTTCTCGAGCAGCGTGGCGGAGCCTTCTACAGCGAAGCGGCGGCACAGCTCGTCGCCTCGTTGCATGCCGGGACAGGCGACATCCAGGTCGCCAACGTCCGAAACAACGGCGCCCTGCCTGACCTTCCCGCGAACGCGGTGGTCGAGGTACCGGCGCGGGTCGATCGCGACGGCGCGACGCCACTCTCCTTTGCGCCCCTGGCCCCAGAGCTTCGCGGGCTGGTCCAGGAGGCCAAGGCGTACGAGGAGCTCGCGGTTCAGGCCGCCACGACCGGTGACCGGACGGTCGCCCTGCGAGCCCTGCTGGCCAATCCTCTCGTGGGCCAGTACGCGGACGCCGAGAAGCTTCTGGCAGAACTGTTGGAGGCTAACCGGGCAAATCTGCCGCGGTTCTTCCCGGCGGGCCAGCGGCCCTGACCATTCGGCGGGGCGGTCGGGCGGCAGCGTGGACGGTCAGCGGGGGACCGTCAGCCCGTTCCCCCGGTCATCCAAAGCCGGACGAGGAGGCCGATCTGGACGACGCCGCCGACCAGGACCCAGCGGACGGTAGCGTGATCGGATCCCCGGCCCAGGTAACGGGCGAACGGAAGGATCGCCAACGCAAGCGCGGCGTACAGGAAGTGCAGCGGATCGCCCGGCCAGCGGCCGCCCAGAGGTCCCAGGACGCCCGTGACCACCGCGCACACGACCAGAACGAGCTGGGTCAGGATCAGCCGATCCAGCCATGGCTGGGGAGAGCGCCCGGTCAGCGACCCGATACTGGACAGCGCCAGCGCACCTGCGACGGCGACCGCGCTGAATGCAGCGAAGGTGTAATGCACCACGCCTGGTGGGGGCCTCGCGACGGGGAGCTTGGGCAGTGAATTGGCCCGGTGGGCAGCGACGGCCGGAGGGGCCGCGGTCGATGCTAGCAGCGGTTAGGCTGCGCCCGTACGGGGCGCTTGTGCTGATCGCCGCTACGGTAGGGGCGTGGGCGCTCATCGTGGGTCCGGCGACGCTGGTCGCCGGCGCGGGTCAGGTCAACCAGGTCGCTTCGCTGGACACGGGCCGTGCTCTGTACCTGCAGGGCTGCGCGAGCTGCCACGGATCCGCCGGTCAGGGCACGCCCAACGGACCCTCGATCGTCGACGCCGGCGCGGCGGGCGCCGACTTCGAGCTTCGCACGGGTCGCATGCCCCTGGCGGCACCGAGCCTGCCGGAGGTGCGGCAGCCGCCCGCCTATGACGAGGCGCAGATCGAGGCCCTGGTCGCGTTCGTCGCCTCGCTCGGCAATGGGCCTGCCATCCCGGACGTCGTCGCCTCTGTCGGTGATCTCGCCCGAGGCCGGCAGATCTACATTGCCAACTGCGCGGCATGCCACGGGGCGACGGGCGCCGGCGGGACCGTTGGCGGAGGGTTCGTCGCTCCGGGCCTCGACCTGGCCGATCCGCGGACGGTGGCGGAGGCCACGGTCGTGGGACCGGGCCCGATGCCGGCGTTCGCTTTCGACCGCCAGCAGCTGGACGACCTCGCAGCGTATGTCGAGGAGCTGCACCACCCGCCTCACCCCGGCGGCCTGCCGGTGGCGGAGGTCGGCCCGGTGGCAGAGGGCTTCCTGGCCTTCTTCGTCGGGATCGTGACCCTGGTGGCAGTTGCGCGCTGGACCGGCCGCGCGCCCCGATGAACGATCGGACGACGGAACGCCCCGAGCGCATGCGGCGATCGGCGCCGGGCGATCGGCAGGAACCGGACCCGCCCCCGCTGGCGATCCCGGAGAACCCGATGGCAGAACGGATCGTGGGGGCGGCATTCGTGGCCGCACTCGTGGCGGGGTTCGGGCTGCTCGGGGTCTACCTCCTCGGCGGCCAGACACAGGTCGAGGCGATCCTGCTGACGATCTGCCTGGGCGGCATCGGAGCGGGCATCATCGTGTGGTCGCAGGCCCTGCTCCCCAACCGGATCGTGAGCGAAACGCGCCACCCGCTCCGATCGGAGCCGGACGAAGAAGGGGGAGTTCTGGCCGCGCCGGCGATTACCCGCCGGACGATGCTCATCCGGCTGATGGCGGCCGCCTTCGCCGGGCTCGGAGCCGCGCTTGCGATTCCAGTCTTCTCGCTGGGACCCGCACCCGGACGGGACCTGTTCGTCACGCCGTGGCGGAGCGGACTTCGCCTGGTCGACGATCAAGGGGCGGTCGTCCACCGAGACCAGATTCCCATGGGTGGCCTCCTGACCGTTTTTCCAGACGGATCGCCCGGCTCCGCGGACGGACAGACTCTGCTGATCAACGTCGGGGCGGGACTGCTTCAGGTGGCCCCCGACAGGCTCTCCTGGGCACCCGAGGGGTTCGTCGCCTACTCCAAGGTCTGCACGCACGCCGGATGTCCCGTCGGCTTGTATCGGGCTTCCCTCCACAGCCTGATCTGCCCCTGCCACCAGTCGACATTCGACGTCCTGCGCGGCGCGGTTCCCACCGGCGGGCCTGCGGTCCGCCCCCTGCCTCAACTGCCGATCAAGCTCCAATCGGATGGGACGTTCGTGGCGCTGGGCGATTTCACGGAGCCCGTTGGCCCGAGCTTCTGGAATATCCACAGTGGCGGATGACGTAGGGCGCCTGGAGCCCGGTGGAGGCGAGCAGCGCGGGGGTGGCGTCGAGCGGTCGGTGTTGCCCCCTGCGCGGCGCCCCACCGAGCTGGAGCGCCTGGCCGACTGGTTCGACAGCCGCACGGGCTTCGGGCGTTACGCGCGGATGGCGCTGCGCAAGGTGTTCCCCGACCACTGGACATTCCTGCTCGGCGAGGTCGTGCTCTTCTGCTTTGTAATCCTCCTCGCGACGGGCGTCTTCATGACCTTCTTCTACACGCCGGACTCGCGCCCGACGACCTATCACGGGCCATACGCGCCGCTCGCCGGAGCGCAGGTGTCGGCCGCGTTCGAATCGGTCATGCGCCTCAGCTTCGAGGTGCGTGCGGGGTTGCTCATGCGCCAGATCCATCACTGGACGGCTTTGGTCTTCCTGGGCTCGATCGGCGTACATCTGGCGCGCGTTTTCTTCACGGGGGCGTTTCGCCGACCACGCGACATCAATTGGCTGATCGGCGTCACCCTGCTGCTTCTGGCGTTGGCCGAGGGCTTCACCGGGTATTCGCTGCCGGACGACCTCCTGTCGGGCACGGGTCTGCGCATCGCCTACTCGGCCGCCTTGTCGATCCCCTTCATCGGTCCGTGGCTGGCCTCGCTGATTTTCGGAGGTGAGTTCCCGACCCTCGAGCTGATCAGTCGCCTGTTCGTCTTCCACGTGATGCTGCTGCCGGGGCTGCTGATCGGTGCCATCGGGACCCACTTGCTCATCGTGTACGTCCAGACGCACACTCAGTACAAGAGCCGCGCGACGCGCGAGGACAACGTGGTCGGCCTCCCGTTCTGGCCCGGCCAGGTCTTCCGCTCGGTCGGCCTTCTTTTCCTCACGGCCGCTGTGATCGCCCTCATCGCCGGGCTGATCCAGATCAACCCGGTGTGGCTATACGGACCATTCATCCCGTACGCGGTGAGCAGCCCCGCGCAACCCGACTGGTACGTGGGCTGGCTGGAGGGGCTGCTCCGACTGGGGTTGCCGTTCGAGCCGACCATCCTCGGCGTCACCATCCCGTCCCCGTTCATCCCGGGCATCGTCATCCCGGGCATCCTGTTCACGATCCTTCTGCTGTGGCCGTTCATCGAGGCGCGCGCGACCGGTGACCACGCCGAGCACCATCTCCTCGACTGGCCCTGGGAGTCGCCGATACGAACCGCCACCGGGGCAGCAGGGATCGCCCTGTTCCTCGTCATCACTCTGGCCGGCGGCAATGACGTGATCGGGGTTTTCCTCAACGTGCCAGTCGAAACGCTGACGGCCATCCTTCGCGTGCTCTTCGTCGTGTTGCCCGTTGCGACATGGCTGCTGATCTACTGGCTCGCGTCCTCGCAGCGCAGGCGCCGCGCCGCGGGCGCCGACACATCCCACATCCGAGCCGGTGGGGTCGCTATTCGCCGAACCGCAACCGGGGGGTTCGAGGAGATCGACGCAATCGAAGGCGATGCCGATTGATGAGTCGATTGCGGCTGGTCCTGGCTCTTTGCGTGGGCGCGCTGGTCGTGGGCGGCTGCCTTCCGGCGCCGGCCACGGAGCAGGCTCGCCAGATCGCCGACCTTTACCGGATCTTCGGCGCAGGCAGCATCGTGGTGGCCGGCATCGTGTGGGGGGCGGCCACCGTGGCGCTCGTCCGCTCGCGACGGCGGGACGACTCGCTGCCCCGCCAGGTCGCCGGAAACCTGCTGCTGGAAGGCCTCTGGACGGCAATTCCTCTCGTGACAGTCCTGGTCCTTTTCGGACTCACACTCGCAACCCTGTCGTCCGTCGACGCGAGGCAACCTGGTGGCGTGGCGCTCAACGTGACGGCGTTCCGCTGGGGGTGGACGTTCTCGTATCCGGATGGCGGGGTTGCGGTATCCGGTGTGGCTGGGGGATCGCCGGAGGTGGTGGTTCCGGTTGGCGAGCCGATCCACGTCACCCTGTCGTCGCCCGACGTGAATCACGCGTTCTTCGTGCCGCGCTTCCTGTTCAAGCGGGATGCCATCCCCGGCCGCCCGACGACCTTCGACTTCCGGGTCGACCGGGCGGGAAGCTATCCGGGCGCGTGCGCGGAGTACTGCGGGGTCTTCCACGCGAACATGACGTTCTCGGTCCGGGCCGTATCGCGGGCCGAGTTCGACGCCTGGCTCGCAGCGAATCGCGGGAGCGCACCGCCCTCGCCATCCCCCTCGCCATGAGTTCCTCGGTCGCTGCCTCCGCTGCCCCCGCTGCCCCCGCTACACCGCTTGCCGGTGCCGGCCGACCCGCCCTCGTCGCCTGGCTCGCCACGACCGATCACAAGCGGATCGGCATTCTCTACATGGTCACTGCATTCGGTTTCTTCCTGCTGGCCGGCTTGATGGCGATGGTGATGCGCGGCGAGCTGGCGCAGCCGGGACTGCAGGTGGTCAACCAGCAGACCTACGACCAGCTGTTCACGATCCACGGCACCCTGATGATGCTGTTCTTCGCCACGCCCCTGGCGGTGGGTTTCGGCAACTTCCTTGTGCCCCTCCAGATCGGCGCAGCCGACATGTCGTTCCCACGCCTGAACGCCCTGTCCTACTGGCTGTTCCTGTTCGGAGGTTTGATCGTCCTGCTCGGCTTCCTCACCGTCTACGGCGCCGCCGACATCGGGTGGACGGGCTATGCGCCACTGAGCGAGCTCCGGTACTCGTCGCCGACGGGAGTCGATCTGTGGATTGCCGGGCTGATCCTGTCCGGCGTTTCTTCGATCCTGGGCGCGGTCAACTTCATTGCCACCATCTACAGTCGCCGCGCGCCGGGCATGACCATGTTCCGGATGCCGATTTTCACCTGGAACATCCTGGTGACGGCGACGCTGATCCTGGTCGCCTTCCCGGCCATTACCGGCGCACTCGGCATGCTGTACATCGACCGCCACCTGGGCGGCTCGTTCTTCGACGCCAGTCGAGGCGGCGATCCGATCATCTACCAGCACCTGTTCTGGTTCTTTGGCCACCCCGAGGTGTACATCGTCGTGCTGCCCTTTTTCGGCATCGTGACCGAGATCTTCCCCGTCTTCAGTCGCAAGCCGCTGTTCGGCTATCGCCTGGTCATCCTCGCAACGATCCTCATCGCCGGCCTCTCGATGACCGTCTGGGCCCACCACATGTTCACGACCGGCGCGGTCAACCTGCCCTTCTTCAGCCTCATGTCCTTCCTCATCGCGGTCCCGACCGGGATCAAGATCTTCAACTGGATCGCGACGATGTGGGGAGGCCGGCTCAGCTTCCGGGTGCCGCTGTTGTGGGCGATCGGCCTGCTGTATGTATTTACGATCGGCGGCATCACCGGAGTCATGGTCGCCTCGCCGCCGCTCGACTTCCAGTTCCAGGACACGTACTTCGTGGTTGCCCATTTGCACAACGTGCTCATCGGCGGCACGGTCTTCGCGGCCTTCGCCGGCATCTACTACTGGTTCCCCAAGTTCACCGGCCGATTCCTTTCAGAGCGCCTCGGTCGCCTGCATTTCGCTGCGTGGATCGTTGGTTTCACGCTCACATTCCTGCCCCAGTACCAGCTGGGCGCGGAGGGTATGCCGCGCCGGATTGCCGACTACTCGGCGAGCCTTGGCTGGGGGAACCTGAACCTGCTGTCCACCCTGGGCGCACTCATCCTCGGGCTGGGCACGATCCCGTTCCTGCTTGCCGTCGCCCTCGCGCTGCGCGAGCCGGCGAACGCGCCGGACGATCCGTGGGAGGGCAATTCGCTCGAGTGGGCGACAACGTCGCCGCCGCCGCGCCACAACTTCGGGCGGCTGCCACCCATCCGCTCCGAGCGGCCCGTCTTCGACGAGCGCCTTGCGCGGGCGGGCATCGAGCCTGCCGCCATGCGCGGCCAGGCGGTGGCCCGAGCTCACTTGCCCGATGCCGACATCGAGGACGAGGACTGATGCGCGACCTTCCCGAGGAGGTCACCTTCTTTGCCAGGAGTGCCGCGTTCGCGCTGGTCATTGCGACCATCTACTGGTTCGTGAGTTACGAGCCGGCGGGCACGACGTTGCTGGCCTTCTTCGGGGTCGCGAGCAGTCTTGCCGCCATCGTTCTCTTCAGGGCCTGGCGCCGGTCCGTGGGCGGCGGAACGCCCGGCACGGAGAGGCCGTTCGCCGATGAATCAGGCCGGATTCCGACCGACACGCTCGCGCCACTTGAAGTCGGCTTCGGGCTCGCGGTGGCCGCCCTCGGCCTCGTCTTCGGGGCCTGGCTGATCCTCGCTGCGATCCTGCCGATCACACTCGGCAGCCTTGCGTGGCTGCACGCAGCCGGCAAGGAGCTCGAGGCCGTCGTGACGTCCGAACCCGGCCCGGGAGTCGGGCCTCGCGGCCGAGGTTGAGGTTCCCGACGGCCCACTCCTGACAGGACTGGTATTGGGAACCGCGGCCCCCGCAGGCTCTGGGAATCGTCCGCGCGCACGTTCGCGGCGGGAGGATTCCCCCGCTTCAACTGAGGGATCACTCGATTACCAGTCCCGCAGTGACTCAGCGTCAGTTTTGCGCGGGCGCCCTCGGATCGGCTCAGCTCTCGCCGAGCTCGAGGTCCGCCAGCAGGCGGGCGATCTCGCGCGCGTTCGTCGCCCCGTAGTTGGCATAGCAGTTGTTCATGAGCACGTGCGTTTCCCGCGCGGCCTTTGAAGCCCGCTCGATGCGGGGCACCCACTCCTTCAGCTCGTCGGTGCCGTACAGGTAGCGGAATCGCTCTACTGTCGGCACGCCCCGAGCCTCCCAGGTCTCGGCCCGACGGCCGTGGAAGCGGACGACGGCCAAGTCCTCCGAGGTGACCCAGTCGAGCGGCGGCACGCTGCTCTTGAAACCCTGCGGACCGTCGATCATCACGAACGGCAGGTGATTGTCCTGCAGGAAACGCAGTGTCCGGTCGACGTTCTTCTCGTTGAACCAGGTGGCATTGCGGAACTCGACGGCCACCGGGATGCCCTCGAGGCGGTCGCGTGCCTCCACGATCGCGGCACGGTTCTCGGACGAGGTGAAGAACCAGCGGGGGTACTGCAGGAATACGGCGCCCAGCTGCCCGCTCTCCCGAAGTGGCTGCAGCCCCTCGCGAAACAGGCGCCAGAACTCGTCGAGCAGCTCGGCGGGGAGCTGCTTGCCATAGATGCGCGGCTTGGTCCGGACGTCCTCGGGCAGCTCCTCGCGCAAGACCTTGGGCAGGCGCTTGGTCTCGGTCGGCTGGCCTGTCATGAGAGCGTGGGCCTTGATGTCGAAGGTGAAGTCGGGCGGGGTGCGGTCGACCCACAGTTCGGCCGTCCGGGCCGAGGGCAGCGCGTAGTAGGTCGCATCCACTTCGACGACCGGGAAGCGCCCGGCATAGAAGCCCAGTCGCTCCTCGGCGGTGTCGGTCCCGGTTGGGTAGAACACCCCTGGTACGGTCATCGTCGGGTCTGTCCAGGACGCCGTCCCCACGCGGATCTCGCCGGCACCCGATGGGTGGATCGGCAGCACCGCCGGCTCGCCCTCGCGTGTGACCTGCTCCGAGCGCTCGCGCGCGACGTCGACGCCCGGGTCGTGCCCGGACGGGGATGAGCTGCTGAGCGCCGACGCGGACGATCGAGGGGTAGCCACGGTTTGCTTCGTCGAACCTGAGCTGGTGGTGGGCATGGTGTCGAATGGCCTCCGCGCTGTCGCCGACATGCTACCGATCCGGAAGCGTGTGCCGGCCATGGAAGCTGCCCGAGGTGCCATGGAGGCACCGTGCCGGCCGTTGTTTTGAGGCGCCTGCAAGCCGTCCGGATCGTGCGGGATGCCGTCTTGACGGCGTGATGGTCATGCTCCGCGCGTGGATTCGCGCTTCGATCGGCCACGCCATGAGCACCTGCGCCCGGGTTCCAGCTCGTCAGGTGGTGGCCTTCGGCCCTTGCGCCCCTTCCGTGGGCCGCAATCAGGCGACAAAGAAACCCTGCCCACGCATCTCTCGTCGACGCTCCCCAGCCATCGACCCGCCCGGCGGGCCCGGGCTTCGACCGGTCGAGGAGCGGCGGCATTGCTCGCGATGCGGCGCGGAACCCTGGGCGGACCTGGGTATCCGCATGGCCCGCTGAGTCACCGGCGCCACCAGGGCGGCCGGCTGCGCGCGGTCCTGGCGGTCGCTCTGCTGCTGTTCGTCTCGATGCTCGGTGCAGCGGTGATCGCAGGTGGGGCGACGATCGCGGGTACCGTGGAGGCGCTGTCGGCCAACCTACCCGATCCTGCGCTCCTCCTCAACCTGACCTACTCGCAGCCGACGATCGTCTACGACCGAACGGGCAAGATCGAGCTGGCGCGCTTCCAGCAGGAAAACCGTCGGACAGTCACGTTCGAAGAGCTGCCGCATCTGGTGCTCGACGCGACGACCACCGCCGAGGACCGCTCGTTCTGGCAGAACAGCGGCTTCGATCCTGCCGCGATCGTATCGGCCCTGGCGGGCAACGCCGCGAACGGCAACGACCGGGGCGCCTCGACCATCACCCAGCAGCTGGTGCGCGCCCGTCTTCTGCCCCCGGAGGCCACCGCACCGGGCGCGGATCGCTACCTGCGCAAGGCCGAGGAGATCATCCAGGCGGCCCGCCTGACCGAGCGTTTCCCGGGCGAGCAGGGGAAACAGCTGATCATCACGTCCTACCTGAACCAGAACTTCTACGGTCACGGTGCCTATGGCATTGCGGCTGCGGCGAAGATCTATTTCGGCGTAGGGGACCTGAACAAGCTCACGCCTGCGCAGGCAGCGCTGCTGGCGGCACTGCCCAAATCGCCGAGCAACCTGGATCCTTACCTGTTCGCAAAGCCGGACAAGTCCGGGAGGCTCGTGGTCGATCCCAACTCACCGCCCGTGTTGCGTCGCGACTGGGTCCTCCAGGGACTCGCGAGTGCCCGCTGGACCCAGCTCACGCCGGGCGAGATCGCCAAGGCGGAGGCCGAGCCCATCGTGCTCGCCGTGGAGCAGCCGGTGCACTGGAACGCCCCCCAGTTCGTGTGGCAGGTCCGCCAGCAACTGATCCAGATCCTGGGCAGCCCGCTCAAGGTGGACACGGGCGGCTACCGCGTCATTACGACGCTCGACTGGCGCGCGCAGCAGCTGGCGGAGAAGTACATCACCGCAGCCGCGATCCTGCCCAACCTCAAGGCGCCCGCGGCGGCGAAGCTCGCAAGACAGCTCAGGTTGTCCTCGTTCGATCGCATGTGGGCGAACCGGCTTCGCGGCACGGACATCCACAACGGCTCGATCGTCGCGCTCGACTACCAGACGGGCGACGTTATCGCGTATGTCGGCAGTGCCGGTTACTACCGCGACACCATGACGAGCAAGAAGTTCGCGCCCAAGTTCGACCACCTGACCGACGGCTACCGGCAGCCTGGCTCGGCCTTCAAGCCGGTCGTCTATGTGACAGCCTTCGAGAAGCACGACCTCACGCCAGGCAGCCTCCTACTCGACGTCACGACGCAGTTCGGCGTGGGCTGGGCGCCGCATGACGCCGACAACATGGAACGCGGCCCCGTGCTCGTCCGAAAGGCCCTCCAGTACTCGTTGAACATCCCCGCGATCCGAGCTCTGGAACGCGTCGGAAACAGCGCGGTGGCGGACCAGTCTGCGGCCTTGGGCATCAGCTTCCCCGGCGGCAAGAAGATGTATCTCCAGTCAGGCCTTGCCGGGGCGATCGGCACGGTCGAGGTCCATCCGATCGATCTGACCGCTGCCTACGGCGCTCTTGCCAATGGAGGCCGTCTGGCCAAGCGCCGCATGGTGCTCGAGATCGATGGACCTGACGGGAAGCCTGCGTACAAGGCCGGCACGCCGCAGCTCAGTCAGGCAGCGGATCCTGCCGCGTCCTACCTGATCACCGACATCCTTGCCGGCAACACCGACCCGAGCCAGAACAAGATCTGGTCCACGTCGCTAGCGCTCCGCAACGGCCCGCACGGCGAGCGCCGTCCGGCCGGCGCCAAGACGGGCACCACGAACGAGACCCGCGACTTCACGACGTTCGGGTTCATCGCGCCGCCAAAGGCGGGAACCAGGAACGCTCATGCACTGGCCGTCGGGATCTGGATGGGCAACAGCGACCATTCCCAGCCCCGCGGCCACCAGATCACCTCGCTGGAGGGACCGGCGCGCGTGTGGCAGGCGTTCCTGCGCGACTACACAAAGGGCCAGCCGATCACGAACTTCGCGCGGCCAGGCGGCCTCGTCAGGAGCACGATCGACGCGTGGAGTGGCGGTCGCCCCGGCCCCTGGACGAAGGACACGACGCAGGAATGGTTCCTCGCCGGGACGCAACCGGGCGGCGCCCACCAGGTCGACCAGAACGGCCTTCTCTACAAGGCATGCCCGGGCGGCCACTGGGGGATCGACCTCGTCCAGGCCGAGCTCGGGCCATCGAGCTGGAATCGCTGGGACGCGGACTGGATGTCACGAGCGAGCAAGGGTGCGGGCATTCGCGGCAAGCTCGGCACGCAAACCACCTATCTCTATTTCAAGAATAGCTGGGGCGGCTCAGTAGGCTGTCACGCGCCCAAACCCAAATCCGACCAGCCGAGTGACCAGGTCACTGGCGGGGGTGGCCCGGGTGGCCACCGCTGCAAGCACGACTGCAAGCCGGGTGGCGGTGGCCCAGGCGCCACTCCGCCACCGACGCCCCAGCCGACTCCCAGCCCGTCCGGCGCCGTAATCTTGGTTCTCGCAGCGGCCGGGCTTGCCCGGCGCCGCTCCCCCCTGATGCCGCGACGCCGGGCTCGCAGCGTTACGGCCTCGCGTGGACGGGCCAACCATGGAGCCAACCGTGGAGTCACCCGATCGACCTGACGATGAGCTGATGCGGGGCGAGGCCGTCCGGTGGGTCGGGCGAGGCCTCGGCTTCGCGATTGGCCCCGGAATCGCGGCAGGCCTGTGGTGCTGGCGGTGACCGCGGCGCAGGTCCTGGCCCCGGGCGCAGCCAACCGCTAAAGCCCGGTTCGGTTGACATCCGCCTGAAACGTCTGGGGAGGCCCGCCGTGGCGAACCCTGGCGTCGCCGGGAGGACCCTATGCCCGCTGGACGCGGGAGGGCACGACCGGCAAGGAGGGTATCGGTGCTGGCAGCGCCGCAGATCAACTGCTTTCCGTCAGACGATGACGAGTTCGTCGAAGTCGTTCGGGACGCCCTGGTACGGGAATCCGTGCGGGCCGAGACTCTCGACGAGCTCCGTGGGCGTGTCGAAATGAGCATTCGGCAGCGCTTCCCGCGAGTCCGGGTCCGGCCGCGGAACCACCTCGCGGACCTCGGCGAAACCGCCTGGTACGTGTATCGCGATGGGCAGCCGGTCCTGGCCGGGGCTATCGCGGAGGGGCTGGCTCCCTCGGGCTGAGAGCTCGGTCGGGTTCGGGGAAATTCCTGCGGGCCGCATGTTCCGGTCCGATGTGTCGGAGGTGTGACCCGGGCTTCGACGTATAGTGGCCCTCATGGTGCTCCGGTTGCGATCGTCGCAGGCAGGTACGGGACTCCTCGAGGAGCCGGTCGTCCTGGCCGTCGACGACGACCCGCCCGTGCGCCGCCTCATCCAGCGCTCGCTGCGGGAAGAGGGATTTCGGGTGGTGACTGCCAGCAACGGTGCGGAAGCGCTGCGCATCTTCGGGGAGGTGCGGCCCGACATCGTCGTGCTGGATCTACTCCTGCCGGATACGGACGGATTCGAGCTCCTTCGCCAGATGCGCGAGTGGGACCCGATTCCCGCGATCATCCTCAGCCAGCGATCCCGACGAGCCGATGTTCGCGTGGGCCTGGATCTCGGAGCCGACGACTACATCGGCAAGCCGTTCGATCCCGAGGAGCTCGGTGCCCGCGCCCGGGCTCTCCTGCGCAGGGCCGGCGGCCGTGCCACGTCGGCCCCGATTCGCCTCCGCGGACTGGGCGTCGAGGTCGACATAGATCATCGGGTGGTGACCCGCAAGGGAAAGCCGATCTGGCTCACGCGCCACGAATGGGGCGTTCTGCGCGAGATGGCCCTCAACCCCAACACCGTCTTGGGGCACGCCGAGCTGCTCACGACGGTATGGGGCGCCGACTACCGCGACGATGTCCGAACGCTCCGAACCACGATCGGCAAGCTGCGCCGAAAGCTCGGAGTCCCGAGGTCGACGGGCGGCCCGATCAAGACCATCCCTCGCCTCGGCTA
>WNGJ01001848.1_pt1 | contig 27116 bp, 22 predicted proteins | sample 5400611 | NCBI WGS metagenome assembly WNGJ01 (sample SAMN13153375, study PRJNA577476) | soil metagenome | isolation source: 40 cm soil or saprolite under Garry oak tree replicate 1 | place: USA:California | collected 2016-06-15
AACCCTTGGACGTGCGCTTAGTATGCTGCGCGAGGGCATAGCCGTGCAGGGGCTGTCGCTTCAACGTGCGGAGAATCATCATCTCCAGCGCGCCGGGAAAGAGGTCTCGTTGCTCACGGTTTTTCATGGATAGGAAGTTCTCTCCAAGTGCTAGCCAGACCATGTTGCTCTACGCCTAGAGCAACATGGTATACAAATATAAAAGCGCTCGATTGAAGTCAAGAGAAAAAAAGTGGACACACGCAGCCGGAGCCCGAGCAGCAGCTCCTTCGCCGGTTGAAGTTTGCCATGGCCGCTCCACCCCCAAGGTCAAATCCACGGAGCCTCGTCAGAAGTGCTCGATTTGCGGTAGGGACCCTTGGGGCATGGTTATTGAAAAGCGAGGGGTTAACCCCTCGCAGGTCTCCCTATTGCGAAGGTTCTGCTGACTTTTGCTCAAGGCAGACGGCACGAATGTGCAGCCCCACATATACATGAACGATCCATAGCAAATCCGCTCATCGGATGGTGGCGACGCTGGTATCATGGAGATGTTGGAGCCAACGGAGTCTAAGGCGATGAATATCAACCTGACGCCTGAACAGGAAAAGATTGTCAAAGAAGAGCTGAGGTCCGGCCACTTCCACAGCGTCGAGGAAGTGATTGGCGAAGCGCTGCAAGGTCTCAGCGAAAAAGAGCGATCTAGGAGCACTGCAAACGGTGCGCAGCGCGAAGCTGTGCGTGAAATGCTCGCTTTTGTCGAGAGGAATCGAGTCCGCCTGGAGGGTGTCACGGTCAAGGAGCTGATTCACGAGGGCCACCGTCTGTGAGTGATTTCGTACTGGACGCATCTCTAGCGCTCCAGTGGTTTCTCGAAGACGAAGCGGATCGAAAATACAGCCTAGCGGTCCTTGCAAGCCTCTCCGAAAAACGAGCCTTTTTCCGTTCCTGTGGTTCTATGAGGTTGGCAACGGCCTCCTCATGGCCTGCCGGCGCAAGCGAATCTCCTTCGATCAGGTTGACGGTTTCCTGACGCGATTGAAGGCACTTCCGATTGAGGCCGCGCAGCAGGCACCTTCCGAGATTCTCGAATTGCCCGCGCTAGCACAAGCCCACGGCCTCACGAATTACGACGCGGCATATCTCGCGCTCGCACTGCGGTTCAAGTTACCCTTGGCAACGTCGGACTCTGATCTGCGTAGAGCTGTCGCTTCAACAGGCGTGAGGATGTTTGGGTCGTGACCATCTCTAGATTGTCGGAGGCCTCGTTCACTTTTCAAGATAGTCTGGAACTTGCATCGTCAAGGCCTGGTTGTGCTTCTCATCCAACCCCATCCGCGAGGACCTAGCGGGCTTCCGTGCTACTGTGACTCGGGCTGAATCATACCGCTCCAGCTTCTTGCAGCGCTTTTTTCATGCCCGCCCAACTCTGCCGCGTCGACTCCTCCGGCGTGCCCGCGCCGCGCCAGTGCGTCTCGAGGCTCACCGCGAGATGATAGCCGTCGCGCTCCAGCGCCCTGAACTGCCCAGCCCAATCGATGATGCCCTGACCCATGGCCGCCCACCCATAGCCCTTTCCATCCGGTTTCTTGACGGCGTCCTTACAGTGACAGTGGCCGATTCGGTTCTTCGGCAAGAGGTCGTATCCATCCGGGTAAGGCTTCTCATCATGCTCCGCCGCGTTTCCCGGATCCCAATTGAGCATGAGGTTGGAAGAAGTAACCGCAGCAAGCACCTTGGCAGCTTCGGCTGCCGTCGCGGTATTGCAAGCAGGTTCATTTTCTAGAACCAGGATCGCGTCTTTTTTCGCCGCTTTTTCGGCGGCGTTCCGCAACTTTTCATTCATGGCCACTCGATAAGGCGCTTGATCATCCAGCCGCCAGAAATCGAAACACCGGATGCGATCAGTTTGGAAGGCCTTTGCCAACTCTATGCTTCGTTCAAGCACTTCGTCCTGCTGCTCGAAAGTAAAATCCGCCTTGAATTGATCGCGTTTAGGGCTGTACTTCGACTTCGGTGCGCCTGGCCAATCCACCTTGAAAAGCGGGCTGGCGATGTCCGTCACTCGCAACTTGTACCTTTCCAATATGCGCCGCGCTTCCTCGACTTCCTTTGCGTCCAGCTTGAGCAGGTTCTTGTTCCACATGCCGCGCAGCTCGATCCATTCCATGCCAAATTCCTTCGAAGCTACTTCGCACACGTGGCCAAAGTCCTGCCCGATCTCGTCGTTGATGACCGCAATCCGGAATGGCGATTTCACAAACGAATCCATGTACGCATAGCCAGGGATCGAGGGAAGAGCAGCCACCGTCGCCGCTCCCGCTGCTCCCAGCCCCTGAAGAAATTCACGCCTTGGCACTCGACCATGCATACCTGCTTCTCCTCGTATGCCTTCTACAGAATATATTTTATTTGCATTTCGATTTGCTGTCCCCGCCAATAGTCCATGAATCGCGGAAGCACGGCTTGGCTTCGCGAAGCCAGGAAGAGTAGGAATCCGGATTCGCCGTCCGAACAAAAATCTTTCTGCGCGCTGGCTTAAAAAGTCAGCTTCGCTCCCAGTTGTACTGACCGATTCCCTCCAAGCGTGCCGGTCACGTATCCGAAATTGCTTGCTGTATTCGTGCTAAAGCCCGCGCCTGGATTATCGAATTGAGGGGTATTTGTCACGCTGAAAGCTTCCGCTCGAAATTCCAAGCCGACGCGTTCCTTTATCGGAAACCGCCGGAACACGGAAGCGTCCAAGCTGAAAAGCCCCGGCCCGCTAAAGGCTCGGCGCGGCGCATTGCCCAAAACGCCGACCGCAGTTTGGCAAAATGGCCCTCTGCATTGGGGTACGCTGTTGACTACGTTGCTAGGCGTGACATCGAACCAGGGTTGACCGCCAGCGGTAGGACCACCAACGCCATGAAGGATATTGAACGAGCCGACCACGTTCGGCACTTGCGTGTCCCCGGGAGCATTCAGAGTCGACCCACCCGTGATGTTCAAGGGTCGGCCGGTCATCACCGTGAGGATCGAGCTGACCTGCCAACCACCAAGAAACATGCTTGCCACGCCGGAGTTCAGGAGGGGTTTCCCTTTTCCAAAAGGCAGCTCGTAAATCACGCTATTCACAATCGTATGCCGCCGGTCAAAGGCCAGCGGCGCATAATTGCTGCGAATGCTGCCAATGTAATTCTGGAGCCCGCCCACCGTGCTATTGATCGTGTTGGACCCTTCGTTCACGTATCCAAGCGCCTTGCTGAAGGTATAGGCTGTGGTCACGAGGAAGCCGCCCGAGAACCTGCGGTCCAGCTTTGCTTGCAGGGCGTGGTAGTTCGAACTCGTTCCCAAGAACTTGAGAGCGACGTTCCCAGTCAGCCCGTAGAGGGCAAAGAGAGGCCGGTGAATGTTGGTCGCTGTGGCGTTCGGAAGCGTGGCGGCGTTGAGATTGTAGACGGTCGGCAAATCGACGCCGTGGTTGCCAACATACGCCGCTTCCATCACGAATTTTGCGGGCAAGGAGTGCTGAACGGCCAAGTTCCAGGATTCCGTATACGGCTCGCGGAAATTCAGATTCACGACCGTGTAGTTTTGCGTCAGAAGGCTTGTAGTGCCGACTTTACCCACGACAGGAATAACCCCGGTTGAGGGAATGTTCGCGACCAGCGGCGTAGGGAATCCGCTCCCCATGGAGATGGGATTGTTGGACGCGTCCACAGATTGCGTGAAGCTGGACCCATTCAGCGATGGAAACGCGTTGTTTTGCAACACGGGGAAGTCAAATGCGTAGTCGTTGTCCGGGTACGGGAAGTAGCTTATGGCAAATCCCCCGCGCACGACCGTAGTCTCGGTCAGACGATAGGCAATGCCGACTCTGGGTGCAAAATCTTTGTAGTGGGTTGCCCTGCCCAAATCCGATGGGTTGCCGCCGATTCCCGCAATCACAAGGTTGTTGGTAGTTGGATCGTAGTTTGAGAAGCGCCCCGGTCCCCGCGGCGTGAAGGGCGGGTAAAACTCCCAGCGCAGTCCCAAGTCTAGTGTCAGTTTCCGGAAGACCTGCCATCTATCAGCTGCATAGGTAAATAGCTCGTTCCCGCGAAACGCCTTGGAGATTATCGGCACGTCTCTTCCCACGGAATTGGGCTTGTCCAGCAAAAAACTGGCGACGACGTTTGCTTGGCTACTCGTTACGGGTTGCGGTGTACCGGTCGGGGGATTCAGACTCGTGAGATTGTTGGTGAAGCGCATCACGCCCCGTGGATTCTGGTCCTGCCATTGCGCCAGGTCGTCCCGGAGCCGATGAATGTCGACTCCCCATTTGAAGGTGTGATTTCCGTGGGTCTTTGTCCAGTTATTGGCAACGTTCAGATTCGTTTCACCGCGGATCCAGGGCAGACTTGCTGAATAACCAGCCAGACAGTTATCGCCGTTGTTGCCCGTCAGAACTATGCATGGCATTCCGCTGGTATTGGAGTCGCCCAGGTTGGCACCGGGGATATCCAAGCCGATCTCGCTCTTGACCGTCTGACCACGGTCGGTGTTGTTGGCCACGTTTCGATAGTGATCCACGCCGGCGCGGATCTCTGTGATCAAGGTCGGCGAAAAGACGTGGTAATAGTTAACGGCAACGTCCCAGTAACGCTGCTTGCCTGTCCCCGAAAAAGCTCCATTGGACGGCCCTCCCACGACGCCAAAGATCGGGGCCTGGCTGAGGCTCTGGTCCGAAAAGCTGAAGCGTCCCGAGAGACGGTTGTTCACGCTTATGTTGTTATCGATCTTTACGTCAAAGGAGGTCGTATCCTTGATGAATTTCGTAGTCCCTTGGAAATTGTTCGTCGCGACAAGACAGCCGGGAGCAGTGGAATTGAGCGGGCAGGCCGGCGTGGCCACATTAGGGAGCGGGATCTTTGCGAGGATAGCTGTGGCGATGGGGCTGATACGCGCGGGATCCATTACATTCGGCACGCCGTTGAAGGCAAACTGCGTCCGTCCGGTTCCATCCGGATTGCCCGTCGCCGGGTCGTAGATGGGAATCAACTGCCCGCTCCCATTTGTCGCGTGGCTAAAATCCCCACTGCGAAAAGCTGCCGAGGGCACCGTGCCGTTGAAAAACTGGTTCTGGTGGTCGTTGATTCGCAGGAAATCACCAAAAAAGAACGTCTTGTTTCTTACGATTGGTCCGCCGACGTTGGCCCCATAGTAGTTGTACACGCTCGGAGCTTTCGGTGCGACTGTCTGGAAGAAAGGCTTCGCTGCCAGCGCGCTGATGCGGTTGATTTCGTAAGCCGCGCCGTGAAACGCGTTCGTACCTGATTTGAGAATGACATTTGTTACTGCCCCGTTGGCTCGGCCCAATTCAGCGTCATAATTGCTGGTCGTGACATCGACGGTCTGGATCGCTTCTATAGGGGGGATGTAGATCGACAGCAGACCAGTTCGTTCGTTGTCGTTCAAACCTTCAAATTGCAAATTGTTTGCCAAGCCGGATTGCCCGTTCACTTCGGTACGGAGACTGTCTTGCGCGTTGAAGAATGAGGAATGCTCGCGGTGTGCGCGAGTCGTGCCGGGCACCAAGTTTAGCAGTCCCTGGAAGTTTCGATTGAATCCCAAAGGCAGTTCTTCGGCTTGCCTCTCTTCAATCTTTCGCCCGATGTCTGCGCGATCCGTTTGCAAAAGGGGAAGTTCGGCGGTAACAATTACCGTTTCCTGCGCCGTGCCGGGCTGCAGGACAAGGTTTATACGCGTGGCTGTGTTCACAAGAACGTCCACACCTGAGTGGATAGCTTTCTTAAATCCCTGTCCTTCAGCCGCCACTTCATATTGGCCAGGAGCCAGGTCGGGCACTTCATAATTACCGCTGTCGTTGGTCGTGGTCGAGTGAACGACGCCAGTCTTCATTTCGGTGATCGTAATTTTCGCGCCCGCCACAACTCCTCCACTCACATCCGTCACCGTGCCGAGCAGCGTTGCGTTGACGGCCTGCCCCATGACTGGCGCAGAAAACCCTGCGAGTAATGTCCCGAGCAGCGCAGCCACGCCGAGTTGCCACAGTTTGCACAGGCCGGCTATGGCCGGCGCCGCAAATTCTTCAGTATGCATCGCATGAGATCTATTCCGGCTACGAATCCAAGAGGAAGACGAACCAAACAGTTTTTTCATGGCATCACCCCACTCGAAAAGACTCCATCCCCGGTAAAAAACCAATGGAACGACTGGAACTGGTTCCACACCCTAACTGAGCGAAAACCCCCAGGGGTGCGATTCGTCAGCCCCGCTTTGGATACGCTCGTGGTTTTGGTGTGCTAGACTTACCGCGGTGAAGAGCGTCAACGATCCCTCACCAAACCGAGCAAGGCGCCAAAGCAGCAAAGGGCCGCACTGTCATGGAAGTAGTTCCAAGGAAAACAACGATTCGCGAGGTTGCGCAGGCCGCTTCCGTCGGCATAGGAACGATTTCCCGCGTGCTGAATTCCAGCTCTCAAGTGAGCCGGGAAACACGCGCGCGAGTACTGGAGGCCATCCGGCGCCTGGGATTCCGCCCCAACGCGCAGGCCCGCCGGATTCTCAAGCGCCGCGCGGAAATGGTCTGCTTCCTGCTGAGCAACCGTGATTTTCTCCACCCCTTCCATGCGCGCATCTTGCAAGGCGTCGAATCGTATGCCAGCGGCTTGAAACAGCACGTGCTGTTCGCCGCGCTGCATTACTCCCCCAGAACGCCTCCCGATAGGATTGACCTCCCACCTGTTCTTCAGGAGCATGGCTTGATTGACGGACTCATTCTGGCAGGGACCATCTATCCCAATTTGCTCCGTAGGATTGAATCCATCCATATGCCCTTCGTGGCCTTCAGTAACAATGTGGTTGGAATGGGCGACGAGCAGCAATTCGATCATGTGGGCTTCGATGACTTCAATGGGACGCTCCATGCCACGCGCTACTTGATCGGCAAAGGCCATCGCCACATTGTTTTCGCCGCGGACGTCTCCTTCCCGTGGCTTCGCCGGCGATTCGAAGGATACCGGCAAGCAATGCGCGAAAACAAACTAAAGCACGTCTTGATCACCTCTCGGAATCCCCAGAGCTTCGTCGACTTCGGTCAAAAGAGCGCGGGGCGAATCCTCTCCCGCCAGCCGCGGCCCACGTCTGCCGTTGCCGGAAACGACGAAATCGCCTTCGGGCTTTGGCGGTCGCTTCGCCGGCAGGGAGTGAAAGTGCCGGACGATATCAGCCTGGTGGGCTTCGACGACCGTGAAGAGGCGGTCCTGATGGATCCGCCACTTTCCACCGTCCGCGTCGACAAAGAGGAGATTGGCGAAACCTGTATGAAGATGCTTCTCGAGCGGCTACATCATCCCCGAATGACCTTCAGCCAACGCATCCTGCCCACGGAATTCGTGATCCGCGGGACCGTCCGCCAACTGTAAGAATGCCGCGTTCAGGCACCGTACTCGTATTACGCTTCTTCTTCGACGAGTTGTTCCCCGTGGGCGGCTTTATGGGCGGCGATGACTTTTTCCGCCAGCTCGTTGGGCACGTAGTCGTAGTGCGAAAACTCCATCGAATACGTCGCACGACCCTGCGTCTTGGACGTGAGGTCCGTCGCATAGCTGAGCATTTCCGCGAGCGGAACCTGCGCCTTGATGATCACATGGTGGCCGCGCGATTCGCTGCCGGAGATACGGCCGCGGCGTGAGCTAAGGTCGCCCATCAGATCGCCGGAGTATTGATCAGGCGCATAAACTTCCACATGCATGATGGGTTCAAGAAGCGCTGGGCGCGCCTGTTTCATGGCTTCCTTGAAGGCCAGCGAGCCCGCAATTTTAAAAGCCATGTCCGAGGAATCGACATCATGATACTTGCCGTCGTAGAGGATCGCGCGGAAGTCCACTACGGGAAATCCCGCCAGGTAGCCGCGGGCAGCGGCATCACGGATGCCCTTCTCGACGGAAGGAATCCAGTTCTTGGGGATGGCGCCGCCAAATACATCGTCGACAAACTCCACGCCCTTGCCGCGCTCGACGGGTTCCATCTTGATCCGGCACACGCCAAACTGTCCGTGCCCGCCGGACTGTTTCTTGTGCTTGCCTTCGACGTCGGCTTTGCCGCGGATGGTTTCGCGGTAGGGAACTTTGGGCGGTTTCAATGTGAGATCGACGTGGTAGCGCTTGTGCAGCTTGGCTACAACCACTTCTATGTGCTGCTGCCCGGAACCCGCCAGCAGAAATTCTTTTGTCTGCGGATCGCGTGAAAAACGCAGCGCCGCATCTTCCTCGAGAATTTTATGAATCGAGACGCCGATCTTGTCCTCGTCGGCGCGCGTTTTCGGTTCAATGGCAAAGGTAATGGAAGGCTCGGGAAGCTGCGCCGGTGAATAATAGATGGGCGAAGTTTTATCGCCGAGTGTTTCGCCGGTAGTCGTTTCTTTCAGTTTGGCGATGGCGCCGATGTCTCCAGCGTGAAGCTCGCCGACTTCAGCAAGCTGCTTGCCCTGAACGATCTGGATATGCTGGAACCGCTCCGGAAGGTTGCGATTGTAATTAATAAGCGTGGCGTCGTTTTTCAGCACGCCGCTCTTCACCTTGAAATAGTTGATGCGTCCCGCAAAGGGGTCCGCCAGCGTCTTGAAAACAAAGAGGGAGAGCAGCTGGCTGTCATCATACTTGCGTTCAACGCGGTCACCTTTCCCGCCCGGCTGCTTGAAGCCGACCTGCGCGTGCTCATCCGGGTGCGGGAACGCGTCCGTCAGAAACGTCAGCAGGCTGGCGGTCCCGATATTGTGGGCCGAGGAAGTCATCAGCACGGGGAAGATCTTTTCGGCCACGATGGCTTTGCGGACTGCCGGAATAAGGTCATGGATGGGAATCGTGCCTTCGCGGAAAAACTCTTCCATCATTTCGTCGTCGCCTTCGGCGATCATTTCAACGAGGCTTTCGTGTGCTTCCTTGGCTTCGTCGGCGAGCGCGCCTGGGATTTCTTCGATAGACGGCTTGCCGTCGCCGTCGGGCTTGTAAATGTGCGCTTTCATGGCCACCAGATCGATAACGCCGCGGAATCCCCTTTCCGTGCCGATCGGCAATTGCAGCGAAACTACGTTGCGCCCAAAAACCTCCTGGAGCGACTCCATGGAACGTTCGAAACTGGACAGCTCGCGGTCCATCCAGGTCAGCACAAAAGCGCGCGGAATGTCGTACTCGGTGCAATAGTCCCAAACCTTTTCTGTAGTCACTTGCACGCCGACGTGCGCGTCAACCGCAATCAGCGCGGCATCGGCGCCTATGAGTGACGCTTTTGTTTCGGTGATGAACGTGGAGTAACCGGGGAGATCGATGAAATTGATTTTGACTTTGTCCGAGGAACCCGATGGCCCGGTCGGAGTTGGAGACCATTCGGCAAAGGCCAGCCCCGTTTGAATGGAGATCTTTCGCGCGATTTCCTCTTCGTCCCAGTCCGTGGTGGTGCTGCCTTCCGCAACTTTTCCCCATCGCGGTGTCATTCCCGCGGTGAAGAGCAACGACGACACCAGTTGCGTCTTGCCGGTGCCGCCGTGGCCTACAATGCCGACGTTTCGAATGTCCTTGGTGAGATAGCTCTTCATGCAAGCCTCCAGAAGGCGAGGTCCGAGCGGATGATTTCCGGCGCGGGCCTGCGCCTGGCAAGTTGGAACTGAGGGAGGAGAACGTGGCCTCTGCACCTGGGTCCCCGTGGGGCGGGGGCGAAGGTCTGACAACTGATCCCTGGTCCGGTCTCCTGACGACGCGGATGCTAGCACAGCGAAAGGAATGGAGCAACGCGGCGAGAGAATTCATCGAGATAGGAGAGCCTGGGTTTAGAGAAAGTCGCTCCGACGATAGGGAAAAAATACCAGGACTAGTACTGACAATGGTTTGGAAGAGCTTTCTGATGTCTCCTTCTCTCATGACAACAGAGGACTTAACAACGAGCCGGTTTCCCGGTGCTCGGTGCTTCGATTGCTTATAGCCAAAGTGGGTTGTTGCGTCGGTGTACAAGAACATGGAGACGCGCAAGATTTTGGCAGTCCAATCGCGCTGAGGTGATTCCTTCGCGCTGGCCGAACCACTAGAGTTACGAGATCGAGGAGAAAAACTATGGCGGAACATTTCGAAGAAAATGAAAGCAGCAAAGAGACGGGATTCACGGCTTTCGGTGCCAATCGGTGGTTTCTGGTGGCTGTCATTGCGCTGATTGCTGTGGCCGGGATAGCTCTTGGTTACGGCTACCGTCAGCAAATTCTGGTCGGTCATTTGACCGCGCAACAGTCCATGGCCAACGCCACGATTAACGAGATGCAAGGACAGTTGAGCGCGGTTACAGCGAAGTTGAATGACGTAACGGCCGCGCAACAGGCCGCGGAGCAAGCCAAGGCGCAAGCGGCGGCAAGGGCTGCTTCCGGTAAGAAAGGCCCTGCGGAAAGCAAGCGCCTGAAAGAGCTCCAGGCGCGCATTGACGATCAGCAGAAGGAGCTGAAGGAAACGCAGGATCTGGTGGCTAAGAACCGCTCGGACCTGGAAGGAAGCCTGAGTTCAACGAAGGATGAATTGAACGGTTCCATCGCCAAGACTCATGAGGAACTGGTCGTGTTGCAGAAGCGCGGCGAGCGGAACTATTTCGAGTTCGACCTCACGAAGTCCAAGCAATTCCAGCGCTTCGGGCCGCTCACGCTGTCCTTGCGCAGGACCGATGCCAAGCACATGAATTACGACTTGTCGATGGTCGTTGACGACAATCAACTCAGCAAGAAAAGAGTGAATCTCTTCGAGCCGATCTGGATCCATACGGAGAATGAGTCTCAACCCGTGCAGGTGGTGGTGAACAAGATCAGCAAGAACGCTGTTCATGGGTACATCAGCGCGCCAAAGTACAGGCCTTCGGAATTGGCCGCGAGCGATACGTCTGCAGCCAAGGTCACGCCGGTGGCGGAGCACCCACAGCAGGCGCCGCCGGACCAAAATCCGGAGATTCCCAAGCAACCCGAATAATAAGCAAATTTCAGATCGAATCCGGCAGGGCGTCTATTGCGGCGCCCTGCTTTTTTATTCCCCCTGTGAATGCGCTCTCGTCGAAACCGTAAATCTTCACGATGCCGGTTCCGTGGCGCTGAGGGCCAAGCCGATCCCAGAAACATTTTTCTTGATGAGTTTTTGTGTGTTGATCCCGATCACTTCGCCGCGCGCGTTGAGCAGCGGACCGAAACTTAGCGCCCCTATCAGTAGCTCGGCGTCAGGCCTTCTTCTTGTAACCGTCACAGGAGAGAACGGGCAAGCGGGGATACTTGGGAAATCGCGGGTCAGTCTGAGAAAGATTACAGAAGAGGAAGGCAGAGCCGCGCGCCGATTCAACGCGACGGGCATGAACACACTCGGCGCACAGTCCCGTGCCGGAAAGACCTACTACTTTTTCGGACGAGTGCGGCACAATGGCAGGATAGCGCAGCTGGATGGACTTTCGGAAAGGTCCGTGGAGGTACTACCCCTGAAGATCCGGCGATTCCGGATCGCGCAGAGCTGTAACGCTCTGCCCGATGCGAATTCATACTGCGCTTTGATTGACAAGCAATTTCCTTAAGTGTAGTTTAGTCAGTAGATTCACTATGGTTAACATGCGGACTTTTGGTTTCTCGCTGTTTTGCTGGACAAATTGAGAACACTCCACAGACTATCGGCCTCGCTAGCCTTCTTCTTCACCTGTCTCGCGCAATCCTCGGCACTTCAAGCGCAGGCGGGGCAAACGGCCCAGGACGAAATAGTTGCCGTGCCGAACCGCCCCACGTTCGCATCAACCGCCGAGATGGTGCAGCCTGGAGTGTTCGAAGTCGAATATGGTTTTGAAGCCGCGAAAGGACACCAGAACATCAACGGGCTCTTGAAATGGGGAGCCGTCAAGAACCTCGAGTTATGGTTTCTCAACAACCCCATCGAGCGGGATTCAGGTACCGCGGGACTGGGAGATTCCGGCGCGGGATTCAAGTACAAGTTATTTCCGCAGAAAAATGCTCGCCCGACTCTATCGGTTCTCTACGTGGCCACTCTCCCCACGGCGCGGCCCGCGCTTGGTGTCGGAGCCATGGCACACTTGGCACAAGTCCTTGTAAGCAAGGATTTCGGCAAGCATCATTTCGACGTCAACGAAGGCGTGCAATTTGTGGGAAGGCCCTTGTCGGGCGGATTTGACCGTGCCTATTTCACGGCGCTCTCCTATTTCCGCCCTCTGCGAGGGAAATGGGGATATACCGGGGAGATCGCGGGATTCAGCCGGCTAAACGCAACCACGCCGGCGACGATGACGCTCCTGAACGCCGCCACCTATAACCTGTCGTCCCGGTTGGTGCTCGATGGCGGAGCATACGTCGCCGCCTATGGACAATTGCCGCGGGTTACTGTCTTTGCCGGAATTACCTATTCCATTGCAAATCTATACCACTTGCGTCCTTCACACCGCTCTCGAAGGTAAGCATCACTTCGCGCGCCAACTAGTCCGAGCGTGGCGGGCTAGCTGGCGCGGGGGACGATGGTGGCGAGGGTGACGCGGCGGCAGGGGCGCTTTCAGCCACGGGCTTGCCGAACCGTGAATCGTCGATCGGCAGATTAATCTCGATTTTTTCGGCAGTGAGCGTTTGCTTGAATTCGGTGCCCGGACTGCCTTGGTCAATCCGGAACGGATATTTCAATCCCTGGACCTCGTGAAAATCCGAAAAGAAGGACTCCCAGGGAAGCTCCTCTTCTCCAGTCTTGCGGATGCCCTGCCACTTCAAAAGTAAGAACGATGAGGCGTCAAAAAAGTAGAAGCGCACGTCGCCGTTCTTATTCGTGAGTTTCAAGCGATAAACGGGCTTGTCGTCCAGTTTTTCCTTGCCGGCCAGTTCGATCTGGCTGCCTTTGGCCTTGTAGTCTACCAGCGGCCCGTCAAAGTCCGATTCATCGGAGATACTCTTGAGGTCTTCGGAAGACAGCGGTTGAACCTCTTTGTTTCCTATGAAAGGATTTATCATCCAGCCGGCTGACTTGCCATCGTAGACACGGATAATTTTCTGCCCTTCGACCGTGATCTCGGTGTGCATCTTTAGCGGACGCTTGAGCTCCACTACAAAGGTGCCCGCCATTCCGCGCGAGAAAGACACTTGCCCGCTGACTCGTTCGGATTGCACGGCTTTAATTTTTTCGACTCCGCCGCGAGCGTCAAGCGCCTTCTTGACAATCTCTTCAGCGGTCTGAGCCGACGCGGCAAACGGCAAGAGCAAGAGTCCAGCGATGGATAGTAATTTTGTTTTCATAATGACCGCTGGCGGCTTATTAAAGGTTGGGAGAGACGCCAGATTCATCCTAAGAGTAGAAGCGCTTTCGGTCAAATGCGTTGCCAGCCGGCGGCGTCCAAAATATGTTTCTTGTAAAATTTCCGAAACAATTTTTCCTTAGACTCAATTCCATGTAGATTATGGCTGCGCCAGAGGATAGTGAACGTGAACACCTTCGAGGATCGGGAAAGCAGGAATATGAATTCGCGAATCGTGAGTGCTGGTCTTCTTGTAATTGTTTTTGGGCTTTGCGGAATCGCCTGGTGCCGGCAAGAACCAGCGGGAGAAGGCCGCCCCATCACCCCGGCTGGCGCGCTGGTAATCGATGGCGCCACGCATCTGCCGGCAGTCGGAGCTATGCCTATGGCGATGCTTCGCAGCCCGGATTCTCTCGGGCGCGGAGGCAAAGGCCGCTACCTCCTTGTGGTCAACAGCGGGTTCGGCGTGCAGTTCAGCGAGGATACGAATCGTGCCCAGCAATCAATCGCGGTGATCGACCTGAACGCGACGCCTGATCCGCTGGTGATCCAAAATGTTTATTTCCCCACACCGCAAAGCGCAAACGTCGGCCTTGCGTTTTCGGCTGCCGCCAACGCCGATGGAACTTTTGATATGTACGTCTCCGGCGGATTCGAAAACAAAGTATGGATTTTTCGCTTCGATCCCAAAGCTGCGCCGCCTGTCCAGCCCGAATCGCGGGGACCGGATACCAAAGTGACAGCGCACTCATTCGAAATCAGCAAGCCGGGCGAAGTTTCGGCAAAGGACTACAACGGTGGAAAAGCCGCGCTCTATCCCACGGGCCTCGCCTTAACATCGGACGGCGCCATGCTGGTGACGGCCAACAACCTGGGCGACAGCGTCACAATTGTCCGCCATCTCCAGGGGGCCAAGAAGATCGAGAGAGTCGATTTGCATCACCCTGGAAAATTGAGCGAGAACATTTATCCCTACGGCGTGGTCGTGCTGGGGAACGGCAAAAACGTGCGCGCCTACGTCTCGTGCTGGAATGATTCCTCGGTGGCGGTCATTCCGCTCGGCGGCAAGATCGTTGTGCGGAAATACCTGCCTGTCGATCGGCATCCAACGGCGATGATTCCGAATGCCGAAGGCACGCGGCTTTTTGTGGCAAATTCGAATGCCGACAGCGTTTCCGTAATCGACACAACGGCAGATCAGGAAATCGAGCGAATCGACGTTCGTCTCGCCGAGGACGCCTTGCCCGGAGCGAGTCCGGAGGCTGTCGCGCTCAGCGACGACGAAAAAACTCTGTATGTCGCGAACGCGCACAGCAACGCCGTCGCCCTGGTCGCGCTTTCCGAAAAAGCCCGCGGCGCAAAATCTGACAAAATCGCCGAAGCCGCGAAATCGAAAATCCTCGGATTTATTCCGACCGGCCAATATCCGTCCGCGGTCGCCGTCGCGGACGGGAAGCTTTTCATCGGCAATGGAAAAGGAACCGGATTCGAGCCATCCTCGATGCGCGTGAGCAACAGCGGATTCACGCCGAATCCACCCAACGCCGCCTTTCCTCCGAATCCAGAGAAAAATCGCCAAGGTGGCCAGTACAGCGGCTCCATCGTCTCTGGAAACATCAGCGTGGTCGCGCTGCCCGATTTGCCGGCGCTCTCGCGTTACACGCAGCAAACTTTGCAGAACGACGGCCTGCTGGGTTTTGCGCCCGCGAGGCTCTTTCCAGGACCAAGCCCTATCCAGCATGTCATTTACATCATCAAGGAAAACCGTACTTACGATCAGGTCTTCGGCGACGTGAAGACTTCCGGCGACGGACACGCCGCGGATGGCGAGCCCGCCTTCGCCATTTTCGGAAACGGCGCCACCGCGCAGCGCCCCAGTGGCGCCCCGCAAACTGTAACTCCGAACCATCACGCGCTTGCGCAGCGTTTCGGTTTGTTTGACCGTTTCTTCGTAAACTCCGAGGCCAGTCCCGACGGGCACAACTGGGCCACCGCCGCCTTCTCCACCGATTACGTCGACAAAGGATTTCGCTGGGAATATTCCGACCGCGGCCGCACTTATGATTGGGAAGGCTACAACCGTCTTCCCGATTACGAGCCGCCGGGAGATTTGGAATTGGGCAAGTTCCACGGTGACGCGCTGGCCGCGTTGACAAATCTTTTGGAGAAACATCTTCCTTATCGCCAGGGCTTCACCGATCTCGCCGAGCCCAAAACTTTGTATCTATGGGACGCCGCAGCGCGCGCCGGTTTGACCTACCGCAATTACGGCGAATTCGTAACCGTGATTTCGGCGAAGGACGTCGAAGCCGCCGGCCAAAAAAAGCACAAGACCTATCCCGATGTTTCGACCGCCGTGCGCGCCATTCCCAACAAAGCTTCGCTACAAAAGCATCACAGCACGAGTTTTCGCAGCTTTGACGTCACCGCGCCGGACAGCATGACCGCCGACTGCTACAAAGCGGCTCTTGATCCCTCCGCTTCTTCCGATGCCGCCGTGACTCAGGACAACGCCAATTTGAATTGCCGCGGCAATTCGCGCTTTGGCGAATGGCTCGCGGAGTTTCGCGGCTTCGTCACCGAACGCGAAGCGGGCCGCGGCGATCCTATGCCGGCACTTACCGTTATGCGATTTCCCAACGATCACACCACCGGGATGAAAAATGACCTCCCCACGCCGCAATTCATGGTTGCGGACAACGATTACGCCGTGGGACGCCTCGTCGAAGCGGTCTCTTCGAGCGCGTATTGGAAAGACACCGCCATTTTCCTCATCGAAGATGACGCGCAGGCCGGGCCCGACCACGTCGATTCGCATCGCTCCGTAGGCCTGGCGATCAGCGCTTACAATCGCCCCGGAGCGCTGATTCACAAATTTCACAACACCGTCAGCATGATTCGCACCATCGAGCTGCTGCTGGGAATCGCGCCCATGAACCAGCTCGATGCTTCGGCCGTGCCCATGGATATTTTCCAGGAGACGCCAGACTTGACGCCGTACAAAGCGGTGTTGCCGACTATCGCCGCGGACAACTTGATCACGCACAAGCCGAAAAACAAAACCGCTGCCGAGTGGATGAAAAAATCCAACCGGCAAAACTTTGCGCACGCGGATATGGCCGACCCGACAGTTTTGAACGCCGTGATCTGGTTCGCGTGCACCGGAAACGGATCAAACGTTCCGCAAGCGGCACAGCTTCCCGCGTATCAAGCGATGCGGCTTGGAATCGCCAGGCTCGATGAGGACGAAACCGCCGGCGCCAAAAAAGACGACGACGATTGAGCGGTTATTTCTGCGGCTTGGCCCAGACGATGTCGTACGTGCGGTCGAACGTCACGAACATCAGACAAGTATCCTTTGATTTGCAGGTGAACCAGTGCATGGCTTTGCTGGGCATCATGGCAAAGCCGCCGGGGCCAAGCGTCGCTTCCGCCATGCCGTCCATCCCGGTGAGCACGGGGCCCCGGACCACCATCAATTGTTCTTCCGCGGTGTGATAGTGCGCGGGAACTACGCACCCGGAAGGAGCTTCGAGAAGGAAAGTGGATGGACCCTTGTCTGGATCGCCGTTCTCGCGGGCAACTTTGAGACATGCGGGTTCGCCGTCGAAAACGAGATGGGCACTCGCGAGCGGCGTAACTATACCGTGCGGAGAAATCTGTCCCTGTCCTTGCGATGACGCTCCCACGGCCACGAGCAGCATCACCAACGGCGCAAAGCCGAGAACCATTTTCGTCGTTCTTCCAGAAATGGTGCTCATTTTTTTCATGGCGAGCCTCAGTGGAAAAGCAGCGACGAAAATTCCGTCAAATTGCGGCGCCACACCATCCACGTGTGCATGCCGGGAGTCTCGATGTCCGCGTGCTTGATATTTTTGGACGCCAGCCAGGCGCGGAATTTGCGGTTGATGTCGATCAGACGGTCTTCCGTGCCGCACGCAACCCATAGCAAAGGTAATTGCTCGGTGGCTTTGGAATCCACCGTCGGAAATTCCTTGTCGAACTCCTCGGTTATGCCTCCGAAGCTGAACGCACCAATCCAGCCAAACTTATCCAAGTTATTCAAGCCGGTCAGCAAAGATTCGGAGCCGCCCATCGAAAGGCCTGCGATGGCGCGGGAGTTGGGATCCTTGTTCACTGCATACTCGGCTTCCACGCGCGGAATCACTTCCGTGAGTAAGGCCTCGCGGAATTTGTCGAAGTTGCGCTTTGTGATCGCGCGGTCGCGCCACACTCCGGAGTTGGGAAGAAGAACTTCCGGCGCGCCGTACCCCAGCGGCATCACGACCAGCATGCGCTTGGCTTTGCCTTGCGCAATCAGGTTGTCGAGAATTACGTTGGCGCGGCCCACCGCCGTCCAGGCGCTCGCGTCGTCGCTAAAGCCATGCAGCAGATAGAGGACCGGATAAGTTTGCTTTGCGCGCGGGTCGTAACCGGGCGGCGTGTAAACGTAGTAGCCGCGATCATCGCCCACCACTCCGGACTTGTAGAAATGATGATGAATCTCGCCGTGCGGCACTGCGGCAATCTCCCAGGAGAGCGACGCCGGTCCGGGAACATGCAACTCGCTGGCTCGATAGAGGAAGTTGGGCTTGATAGCATGATTGGAAGGGTCGAACATGCCCACGCCGTCGGCGATGATGGTGTAGCCGTAATAATCGGGAGCGAGCGGCTCGGTGGTCACGCTCCAGACGCCCTGATCATCTTTTTGCATGGGCAGCGGCTTGGCGGAGCCTTCGATCGACACGGCGACTTCTTTGTCGTTGGGAGCGCGGAAGCGGAGCGTGACGGTTCTATCGGCGTGAACGTCGGGAGAGACCAGCGGCGGCGGCGGCGTCTGCGCCGGAGCCGTAGAGAGCATGAAGGCCGCAAGCAAGTTAGCTATCATCAGCATGGCAAGCACAATCATTGTTCGTTTCATGATTCCCTCATAACTCTCATTTTGCAGCGCTCTTTCCTGGAAGCCTCGATTCCCGGGCGTCCGCGCCGAAGGATGATACAACAAGCCGCAGTGTTTTATAGAGGCGTCAGGCGGGTTGCTGGCAGAGGCCGATTACGTTTCCTCCCGGTGGGTGGCGGGGATATTGCGTTGCAGCGAATCAAAGTAGCGCTGCCATTTCTCTCGTACCTGCTCTTCGCTCTGGCCTAAATCGTAAGCGGGAGAAACGACTGGCATGGCTTCTTCGATCTTGACGAGCACCAATGACCTAATCTTAATGCGGCTTTCGTCCAGATTGCGCTCCGCGCGATAGAAATCCAGGATTCGTTCAAACATGTCTCCCTCCGTGAGGACGGAGGCGACGCCCTTGAAGCGGTAGCCCTTGCGCACCATGGGATCGACCACATTGATCTCCGTCGACGGATTGCGTCTTAGGTTGGAGACCGTCGCGGGAGAGCGAATATCAGCAAAGACGATATGATCGTCGTCCCATACCGCGGTCGTTCCCTTGGGCGACAAGTTGGGAGTACCGTCCGGACATACCGTAGCGACGAACCCGAGCCGCTGCTCGTTGACCACGCGCTTCATATCTTCGGTCAAGATTCCCATTGCGGCCTCGAAAGGGAATGATTCACGTCAGCCGGGTTGCTGGTAGAGGCCGATTACGTTTCCGCCGGGATCGCGGAACCGGGCGGTAATCTCAGGGGCGTCCGCGCCAATGGCCTGGACGATCTCGCCGCCGTGAGCTACGACGGCGTCCACGGTCGCGGCCACGCTGTCCACCATGATGTAAAACAGCAGCCCGGGCTTTCCTGACGGCGGGCGTCCGAGCACCCATGTGCCGCTTACCTCGTTGACGGAATCGTCGAAAGCGGTACTGCCATCGCCGCGCTTCCGGACGTTCCAGCCGAAGACGCCTTTGTAGAATTCGGCCGAGCGCGCAATGTCCGTGGCGGGCATTTCGATGTAGCAGATTTTCCCGTTCGCAAACGTGGGAGGCATATGGGGTTTCCTCCAGTGGTGGGCCAACATTCTAGCATCCCCAAAGGCAAAGCGATTGCGCGGCGGGAGAGATTCAAAAGCACGGGTCTAAGACGCGCCATTACAAGAAACGCTACACGGCGGTGAGGAAGGAGCCGTCGGGGGCGACGAAACCGTAGGCCATTCGGGCGGTGTTGAACGCGAAGCCGGGATTGCCGTGGCGGTCGAGGAGGATGAGGCCGCCGGTGGCATGCGTGCGCTTTGCAAAAAGATGGACCGCTTCGCGTGCAGCGAGATCGGCGGTAGAGGTTCCGCAGGAAATGTTGGGAGGCGTATCCACGCAAGTGGCGGGACCGCGAAGAAGATCGACGGTGTATTTGGCCAGGACCACTTTCATGATGGCCTCGCCGTAGCCGGTGCAGGAAACGCCGCCGGCTTCGGAGTCCGCATAGCAGCCGCAACCGATGAGCGGCGAATCGCCGACGCGACCGGGGAGTTTGCAGCAAGTGCCGCCGGTGGAAGTGGCGGCGAAGAGGCTTCCGTTGGCGTCGAGAGCCACGGCGCCCACAGTTCCCTGTTCGTGGCCGCGGTGATGCTCGGCGGCGTGCTTGTCTGACTTGCACTTCATCCAGGCTTCCCGCTCGGCTTCGCTGACCAATTCTTCAGGCTTACACAACTTGATGCCGTGTTGTTTTGCGAAGCGCTCGGCGCCCTCGGCGGCGAGCATCATGTGCGGGCAATCTTCCAGAATCTTGCGCGCGAGCTGGATGGGATTCTTGACGCGCTGCAAGGTGGCGGCGGCGCCGGCGCGCAGCGTTGCGCCGTTCATGACGATGGCGTCGCATTCGACGTGGCCGTCCAGATTAAGATGCGAGCCGTAACCAGCGTCGAAGACGGGATCGTCTTCGAGGACCATGACGGCGGCTTCGATGGCGTCGAGGGCAGAGCCGCCGCGCGAAAGAACGGACCAGCCGGCGGCGAGAGCTCGGTGGCAGCCGGACTTGCAGGCGTCAACGGCTTCGTCAGGAATGTTCCACGCGCCACCGTGGACGATGAGAGATGGTTTCATCGAAATGAGGATGGCAAAGGGTTGGCGAGAAGTAAAGAAGCAGGGAGGCAGGGAAGCAAAGAAATGAAGAGAAAAGATTTAACACAGAGGACGCGGAGAGTGCGCACAGAGTTCGCAGAGAGGAAAAAGGCATCAGACAAAGAAATCGAGGACGAAAAGAAGGAAGCCGAGGAAGAGAAGGATGGCGGGGCCGTTGATGCGGCGGCGCGGAAAGCGCGTGATGGAGCGCACAAAGGAAACCGGGATGGCTTTGAAACGCGATTCCTCGCGGATGGCGTAGAACGGTCCGGCCGGCGTATAACGCGAAAAATTACGACGGAAAAAGGAAAGTTCGTCCTGGAACCACACGGAGAAATCGCCACGGCTGCGCCACGCCAGCCTGGCGCCAGCCAGGAAAAAGAGATAGCCGAAGACAGTCAAGAGCCCGAGCGCCGGGCCTGCTCCCCAATTCATAAATCCTCACAGGCGGCCCACATGGTTATGTGCAGTTGGACGCCCGGAACAGCCAGAAGGTTTATTCGCCGTCGTGGATGGTGACGAGGCGGACGACTGCAAATTCCTTTTTGCCCGCAGGCGTGGCGACTTCGATTTCGTCGCCGACCTTGCGGTTGAGCAGGGCTTTGCCGATGGGCGAAGTGGTGGAGATGAGGCCCTTCTCGGCGTCGGCCTCCTCGCTGCTCACGAGCTTGTATTCGATCTTTGCGTCGCGCTGCAGATCGAGCACGACGATGCGTGAACCATAGCCGGAGCGGTCCTTGGGGATGTTGGTGAGGTTCAGCATGCTGAGGTCGCCCATGCGCTTCTTGAGATGGGTGATCTTGAGATTGACGAAGCTCTGGCGCTCCTTCGCGAATTTGTACTCGGCGTTCTCGGAGAGGTCGCCGTGAGCGCGGGCGACGGCAATCTCCTTAGGAAGCTCGACGCTGAGCTCGTGTGAGAGCTGGTCGATTTCGTCCTGGAGCTTTTTCTTGATCTTGGCTAGTGGGTCGGACATGGCCCTCGGTTGTCTGTTCGCTAAAAAAGTCCGCGGAGTCCGTGAGCGACGGATGGCCGCCCCGACCCCGCTTAAGTAGACATTATAGATGCGGGGGAATTGAAGCCACAAGGGGGAGCGCAAGAATTGCCGGGAAGAGGCGTGGCCGGAGGTTAGCGGACCTTTACTTCGAGGCTCTGGGTTTTGGCATTGCCGGCGGCGTCGGCGATGGTTAGCGTGTAAGTGGTTGTTTTGGCTGGAGTTACTTCGACACAGCGCGAGTAGGAGGGCCAGACGGGATTGGACTGCGGCTCGAGCTTGACGGTCTTGGCGTTGGCCACACCGTAGCACAACTGGACAGATTCGCCGCGGCGAACCATTCCTGGGATGGCGTAGAAATTTTGGATGGCGAGTTCCTTGCCGCCAAAGTGCTCCAAGGCGAGGCGGTCCAGTTCCTGTTGTTTATGGGTTTGCTCTTCCCTGGCGCGCCTTTCGATGTCGCGATTTTCCTTCCAGCGCGAAATAAGGATGAGGCAAACCACAAGGGCGGCGACGCCGAGGACGGTCCATGAATAAAGAAAAGGATTCTTGAGGGCAGATTGTTTTTGCGGACCCGGTTCAGCCAGCATTCACGTGCTCCATTCGAATAAGGGCTTCAAATAGAAAATACCGCGGAATGGTGTCTGGAGGAAAGCCGGGGAAAGCAGGCAACCGGACTCACGGATGGACGGCGTTGGCTAGTTCGCGCCAGGTGACGAGCTTGATGTTTTGTTCCTGGAGCAATTGGCGGAATTCCTGGCTGGTGAAGAAATCAAAATCACGCTGGCGCCATGCAGCGCCCCAAGTGTCGCGCTCTCGCGTTGCGGCTTTCATTTCGTCATCGGCGAAAGCGACGTGGATGACGAATTCGGTGACGCCCGGTTGAAGATTTCTCAGCGCGGTCTTGTAAAATTCGGCCCACCTTTCAGGCGGAACGGCCGGCGCGACGGTAACGGTGTGGTCGATGACGATGTCGGCGGGAGTCAGACTGGATTCTAAATACGCGTGGTCCGCGAACCAGTCGCGCGTGACGAAAAACGGGAGCCGGTACGCATGGGCGACACGAAGAAATGCTTCGAAAAGCTCCTTGCCACTGCTGATGAGGCGGTATTGATGAGAATCAAGGTGAGTGGGACGAATCCCCATCGCGTAGGCACGGTCAATTTGCGCGCGAAGCTCGACCTCCACTTCCTGGGGATTTATTTTTGTGGACGCTGCCCAGTCGTGATGGAAATAACCGTTTTCGTCTACCAGGCTCGGGACCTTGTCTTTCGAAGCGACGGGCCCCCAGCGGTAGTAGACGCGCTCGCTGGTCAGCGTAAGGTGAAGGCCGAAATCGACGGCAGGATGAGATTTGGCATAGTCGGCAATTTCGGGAAGCCACGGGCAGGGCACCATGATGCTGGCAGAGTTGACGAGCCCGGTGTCGAGAGCTTTGCTGGTTGCGGCGTTGACGGAATGCGTCATGCCAACGTCGTCGGCGTGGACAATCAGCAGCTTGGCGTCGCGGGGGAAGCCGAGTTTTTCGGCGAGAGTCTTGCCAGCGTCTTGGGCGTGCGCATCGAGAAGGCTGCTCGTAAAAAACAGGAAGAGAATGGCGCAGATGCGGTATCGAGTCATTGGACGACCTTTGGAAATTCCGAAACTGATCTTAGTCCTCTAAGGTTGCGCCGGAAGTGACTTCGAACGATGTCCGAGCACCCTTGGTTTGAGGCTGTCCGGGACCGGCTATCGGTTGGCCGCCGCCGATCCAAACATCGACTGCGCCAGGGACGATGCGGCGGACGCCGGCTTCATCGACAATGCTTAAATCGCGGTCGCGCAAAGTGAAATCCACAGTTTTGGAGCCAGCAGCGTCGAGATGGATGCGCTGGAATCCGGCGAGCGCGCGAATCGGTGCGCCCTCAGCGCCGGTATGGGCAAGATAAAGTTGCACAACCTCGTCGCCTGGGGCAGAACTGGCGTTCGTTACGTGAACGGAGACGGTGACCGTGCCGTCCGCGGCGACCTTCGCCTGGCTCACTTTCGCATCGGAATAATTGAAGGACGAGAAACTCAGACCGTAACCGAAAGGATAGAGCGGTGGCTCCGTGAAGTAGCGATAGGTGCGGCCGGACATGGAGTAGTTTCCAAACGGCGGGAGCTGCACGACGGATTGATAAAATGTGACCGGAAGTCTTCCCGCGGGATTGTAATCGCCGGAAAGAACATCGGCGACGGCGGTGCCGCCTTCCTCTCCGGGATACCACGTTTCGAGGATGGCGGCGGCGTGCTGCTGCGCCCAATTCACGGCCAGCGCGCTGCCGCTTGTGAGGATAACGATCAAAGGCTTACCCGTGGCAGCGACGGATTCGAGAAGCTCTTCTTGAGGCCGTGGAAGATTGAGGTCCAAGCGATCGCCGCCGAAAAAGCCGGGATCGCTGGAGTCGCTTTCCTCGCCTTCGAATTCCGCGGTGATGCCAACAACGGCGATGACGACATCCGCATTGCGAGCGGCGCGCACGGCGTCTTCCATCAGATTCGGCGGCAACCAGAGGAGCCGCGCGGTGGCCTCCCACCAGCCGTGGAAGTACTCGATTCGAATCGGATAAGGATGACCTGCCTGAAGATGAACGAGGGTGGTCATCGTGCGCGTACCGTGTGGCGCAAAGTCATCGATAAACTTTTTTCCATCCAGGTAAATGCGATATCCGCCGTCGGCGCTTGCGCCCAGGCGGTAGTCACCGTCGACTGGCGGGACCAACTCGCCGGTCCAGCGAATGGAATAATTTCCGGCGGGGACACCCGGGCCCGGCGAAACATTGTTCCATTCGAAGTCCACGCTGGCATCTACGCGTTTCAAAACCGGAACTCCTGAAAAATTGACGTTCGCAAAGTATTCCGCGTTCAAACCAGGCGGAGAATTCGCCCCGCCAGTGCGAAGGTGCTCCGAGGGAAGAACAACGGCACTCGTTTCCGTGACCGGAGCTCCCATCGCGGTGAGAAACTTCGCGGCGCGAAAGCGTTTTTGAATGCCATTGAGAATGGTGGTGTAGCTTGACGGATTGCCATTGTAATTGCCGAGGAGGACGCTCAAAGAATCGGCATTGGGACCGATGACTGCGATGGTCTTCACGGAAGACTTCAGTGGCAACGTATTGCGCTCGTTTTTCAGAAGGACGATCGATTTGCGAGCCGCTTCGAGGGCAAGCCGGCGATGCTCAGGAATATCGTTGTCGGCGATAGTCAGTTTTGACCAGGTGACGCGGTCTGGCGGGTCGAACATGCCGAGCCGGAACCTGGCTGTGAACAGGCGCTTGACGGCGCGATCGATGTCGTCGTTCGAAAGCAGGCGATTCCGGACGGCGAACGGCAGTGCGTCAAATTCGGGGCCGCAGCTCAAGTCTGTTCCCGCTTTCACGGCGAGCGCCGCGGCTTGTTCGAGAGTCAAAACGAATCCGTGGCCTTGATGGAGGTCGCTGATGGCCCAGCAATCCGAGACAACGTAGCCTTGGAAGCCCCATTTGTTGCGCAGGGTGTCAAAGAGCAGGTGATTGGCGCACGCCGGTTCGCCGCGCACGGCGTTGTACGCGCACATGACCGAATCAGCCTTGCCTTCCACAACCGTGGCGCGAAACGCAGGAGTGTACGTGTCAGCTAAATCGTGCGGAGACACCGGCACGTTAAAACGATGCCGGAGAACTTCGGGACCACTGTGAACCGCAAAATGTTTGGGCGTCGAGACCGTTTTCAAATAGTTAGGGTCGTCGCCTTGCAGGCCGGTAACGAAGGCCACGCCGATGCGGCTGGTGAGGTAGGGATCTTCACCATAGGTTTCCTGGCCGCGTCCCCAGCGCGGGTCGCGAAAAATATTAATATTCGGCGACCAAAAGCTGAGGCCGTAATAGCGGCCGGTGTTTCCATGCTGGATGGCGTCGTTGTATTTCGCGCGCGCTTCCGTGGAGATCACATCGGCGACTCGATGGATCAAATCCGTATCCCACGTGGCGGCGAGACCGATGGCCTGGGGAAAAACAGTGGCATTCCCCGCGCGTGCCACGCCGTGCAGGCCCTCATTCCACCAGTTGTACGCCGGGATGCCGAGGCGTGGGATCGCCGGCGCGACGTCTTGCATCTGCGCGACCTTCTCTTCGAGGGTCATGCGCGAGACCAGATCGTTCACGCGTTGGTCCAGGGGAAGGCGCGGGTCGAGATATGCGGGCGCGGGCTCCTTGGCCGCGGAAGTGCTCGCCGCAGTTTGGGCGCTTAAACTCGATGCGCCGAAGAGCAGGCACAGGAATACCGTAAAAAATCGAAAAAGTTGGTTATTCACGGCGAGGATTCTCGCTTACTCGATGCCGGTAGTCCAGTGGTGGCTCGCGACGGTAGGTTTCAACCATTAGCAAACTTCGGCAGGAACATCCCCGTCTGCTTGGCATGCGCTGCAAACTTTTCGCCGAACTCCTGCGAGAGGAAGGACTCTTCGCGGCGTGCCTTCCAGTAAAACGACAGCCAGGCAATGGCCACCGCGAGCAATCCGCGCACTTCGCCCGTGGCGACGACGGTTCCAAAGAGCGCGAGCAGAATGCCGGTATAAATCGGATGGCGAATGTTGCGATACGGCCCGGAACGAATTAACTCGTGACCCTCTTTCAAGGTGACGACACCGCTCCAATTGGCCCCCAGATGCCAGCGCGCCCAAAACGCGACAGCCACGCCTGCGGCGGTCAGAAGAACGCCAGCCCATTCCACCGTGGGGTTCGCGGGAACAAAGCGTGCACCGAGCCATCCGCGGCGCGCCTCGGGCCGGACCAAAAATTCAGCAGCGGCCACAAGCGGGAGTGTATACACGAATCGCTGAGCCCACGTTTCGCGCCGCTTGGTTTTCTTTCGCTTAAACGCGGAGAGCAGCCAATACAATCCAAATAAAATCCAGAGCGCGTTGATCCATTCTCGTGATGAGGAGAAGTCCATGCGTGCGTTGTTACATCAACTCCTCGACGAAAGAACGAGCCACGTCTGGCGGGACCTTCAAATCGCCATGGACCAACGGGCCATTGTTCAGGACCGGCTCGGCACCGTGCAGAGTGGAAACGTCGGTGCGCTCGAAGAATTTGCCGATGGGAATCTCCTCGCCCCAGAGCAGCGACTTCTCCATGGCGGCCATCCAGTTGGTGGGATCATGCGCGGAATCGTCTTCGAGCTTCTTCACGCGGGGACGGAACCACTGGTAGGTATTGTCGTGATTGTAAGTGACGCACGGGCTGAACACATCCAGGAATGAGAAGCCCGGATGCTCGATTCCCTGCTTGATCAGTTCGGTGAGATGCTTCTGTTCGCCGCTGAAGCCGCGCGCAACGAACGTCGCTCCCGCGGCTAGCGCGAGAGAAATGGGATTGACCGGAGCTTCGATGTTGCCGAAGGGCATGCTTTTCGTCTTCATGCCAATGCGGCTGGTTGGCGAAGTCTGGCCGGTGGTCAGGCCGTAGATCTGATTGTCCATGACGATGTAGAGCAGGTCCACATTGCGGCGCATTGAGTGGACGAAATGGTTGCCGCCAATCCCGAAGCCGTCACCATCCCCGCCCGTCACCAAAACGGTCAGCTCGTGATTCGCAAGCTTCAGGCCGGTAGCGACTGCCAGAGCGCGCCCGTGCAGGGTGTGCATGCCGTAAGTATTCATGTACCCCGGGAAGTTGGAGGAACAACCGATGCCACTGATAGTGACTACGTTGTAAGTCGGTATCCGCAGCTCGATCAAGGCTTTTTGCACAGCAGCGAGCACGCCAAAATCGCCGCATCCGGGACACCAGTCTGGATCGACTTTGCCTTTCAAATCCGCCATGGTCAGTTGCTGACTGGCACGCTGTACGCTTGTCGCCATT
>WNGJ01001114.1_pt1 | contig 27112 bp, 30 predicted proteins | sample 5400611 | NCBI WGS metagenome assembly WNGJ01 (sample SAMN13153375, study PRJNA577476) | soil metagenome | isolation source: 40 cm soil or saprolite under Garry oak tree replicate 1 | place: USA:California | collected 2016-06-15
TGAGTCAGCGAGAACATCCACTCGCGAAACCTGGTGGGGTCGGCGGCGGCGGTCATCACGTCGGGAAGGCTGTCGATGACGATGCGCCGAGCTTTTGTCTTTTCGATCAGGTCGAGAAGCTGGTAAACCCACTCATCGATGTAGATGTCGACCACGCTCCGGCTGAGAATGTGCACGTCGCTGCCCTCGAGCTTCCAGCCGAAGCTCTCGGCGACGCGTCTCAGCTGGGTTTCGTTCTCCTGAAAAGTGGCCAGGATGCCGGGCTCGCCCGCGGCGGCGCCGTGAAACAGGAAGTGCAGGCCCATCAGCGTCTTGCCGATGCCCGACGGGCCGGCGATCATCGTCGCGGCACCCGACCAGTAACCGCCTTTGCCCAGGACCTCATCCAGGGCCTCTATGCCGGTCGACGAGCGCTCGGATCTCAGGTTGTAGACAGTTCCGTCATAAACGTCTGCCAGGCGGGGAAACACCTCGAACCCGGCTTGGCTGATCCGGTAAGCGTGCTCGCCGGAGCGATAGGAGCTGCCGCGCAGCTTCAGGATCTGCATGACGCGAAGCTCTCGAGCGCCAACCAGCTTGATGTCAAGGGCGATGATGCTGTCGGCCACCGCAAACTCGGCCGCGTCCACCGCCTGATCGCGATTGTAGGGCGCGTTCCAGACAGCGGTGGTAGCGCTCGCGGAGAACAGGCGGGTGAGTCGGTACAGGAATCGCCGAAAAGATGTGGTGTCGGCGGCGACGGCGTGAAAGGCTCTGAAGCTGTCGATGACGACGATTCCTGGGCGCAGGTTTTTCAGGTACCGGTCGATCGTGGTGAGGATGTTGTCAAGGCCGTCGTCACCCAGAACGTGACCGAGGTCCTCGTAGATGACGCGTCTCTCGCGCACCGCTTCGTGATCAAAGACTTCCAGCGTTTCGCCAAACCGAAGGATCTTGTCCAGCGGCTCCGAGAGAGTCGAAAGATAAAGCGCCGGCTGCTCCGCCGTCGCATTGCGAAACGCGAACTGCTGGCTGAGGATCGTCTTTCCACTTCCAGGCACCCCGACGACCAGGTTGATCGCATTCTTGAGCAGGCCGCCGTTGAGGATCTCGTCAAGGCGCGCATTGCCGCTCGGCAGCCGCTCGATCAAGAACGTACTGTCGAGCGCCGCCCTTGACGCGCCAGGGCGCTGGTGCCCAGGAGGTCGCGCACGGTTGAGACCAGGTTCAGCGACTCGAGAGGCTTGCGCAGAAACGCGACGGCGCCCAACCTCATCGCCTCGTCGGCGCTATCGATCGCTGAGACCGCCAGCACCTGCGCGCTTCCCTTGGCGGCGAACTCGCCGCACAGCCTGAAGCCGGAGCCTCCAGAAAGAAGGAGGTCGATGATGACCAGGTCAGGCGACCGTTCTCGCCGCTCGAGTCGGCGCCGGCGGCTGGGATCCGGTCGGCGGCGATCTCCTGCGACAGCAGCCGATGTGCGTCGGCGGCGCTGGCCCCGGAGTCAAGCCGCGACTTGATGAAACGAAGCTGCTCCACCTGGGCGCGCGAATACAGCCGCTGGGAACCCTCGCTGCGGAGCGGCCTGATCACTGAGTACCGGTCTTCCCAGGCGCGCAGCGTCGACGGCGTGACGTCAAGCATCCGGGCCACGGCCCCAATGCTGTAGATGGCCTGGTCCTCCTGGCGGCTCAAACTTCCACCCACCTCCCCCGTTGTCCGATATTCAGAACTTTACGCCTTGCGCGAGCGTACAGATGTTGTGGAAGGGTCTGGTGCAGACTTTTGTGCAAAATTTGAGGTATTGCATAACCTATGGGTAGCTTAGTAAGATTCGGGGCAGGGAGTCGACGCAGAGCTTTGATGGAGCTTTTGGCAGTAGCATGGCTGAGCTGAAGCCCAGTGAGCTGGAGGGCGACGAGTTTCGCGCGGGGGAATTGAAAGAGTTGATCGAGCACTGGATCCAGGTCATCGACGGCTGGGTCCAGGAGCTCGATCAGAGGATGGGAGGGACGGCCGCAGGCGTGGATCCGGGCGAGGTCCGCTCGACACCGGATCCCACGCCGAGGCCGGCGCCCGAAGCGCCACCAGCCGTCGGGGCCGGATGAAATGAGGAAGGGAGAGGTTGTTGTCTCAGGGGTCGGAAGAGGAGCGCGTCTACGCGGATAAGCAGCTCGTAATTTCGCGTGCGGATTCCGCCTCGGGCCTGACCATCACCGGGGCGATCGACTATTACAACGCCGAGGCAGTGGCTGAGGCTCTGACCACGTTGTTCCACGCCGACGGCCAGGCTCCCGCCATCTTCGAGGACGCGATCACCGGCAACGGAGATCTCCATCTCGACCTGAGCAGGCTCGAGTTCACCGACGTCACCGGCATCAGGGCGCTGGTGCGAATCGCCGAAAACGCCGGCGATGGAAGGAGGCTGGTCCTGCGCGGATTGCCGGCCAGCATCGTCAAAGTGATGACGGTGGTCGGCTGGTCGGAGCTTCCGAACCTGGTGATCGAACCGGCGGCGGAGTAAGCCCAGGAGGTCGATCCTCGAGGCCGTTATCCTGCCGGAAGTGAAGGCGCTGGTCAAAACCAAAGCGGGACCGGGCCTGTGGCTGCAAGAGGTTCCCGATCCGGTTGCCGGTCCCGGCGAGGTGTTGATCCGCGTGCTGCGCACGGGCATCTGCGGCACCGACCTGCACATCGAGAGCTGGAACGAGTGGGCGCAGGCGACGATCCACCCACCGCTGGTCGTCGGACATGAGTTCGTAGGGGAGGTCGTGAAGCTCGGGCAAGGCGTTGCGTCCGTCTATCCGGGCGAGATCGTCGGGGCTGAAGGTCACATCGTGTGCGGAAAGTGCCGCAACTGCATGGCGGGCCGCCGTGCGCTGTGCGCGAACACCGTCGGGATCGGCGTGCAGCGCGACGGCGCATTCGCCGAGCTCATCGTCATGCCCGCCGGCAACCTGTGGCCGCACCTGACCAAGGTCGACCTCGACGTGGCCGCGATCTTCGACCCATTCGGCAACGCGGTTCACACCGCGACGCAGTATCGGGTCGTCGCCGAGGACGTGTTGATCACGGGCGCGGGACCGATCGGGATCATGGCGGCACTCGTTGCGCGCCACAACGGCGCGCGTTTTGTCGTCATCACAGACGTCAGCGACTACCGGCTTGAGCTCGCCCGCAAAGTCGGCGTCACGCGCGCCGTTGATGTCCGCACCACCACGCTAGCGCAGGTTCAGGAAGAGCTGGGTATGAAAGAGGGCTTCGACGTGGCCTTCGAGATGTCGGGCCAGCCGAGCGCCTTGCGCGACATGATCGCGAATATGTCCCATGGCGGTCGCATTGCGATCCTCGGATTACCCGACCACGAGTTCGCCATCGATTGGTCCCAGGTAGTCCTCAAGATGCTCACCGTCAAAGGCGTTTACGGACGCCAGATCTTTGAGACCTGGTACGAGATGTCGGTCTTCACCCAGACCGGGCTGGATATCTCGCCGGTCATCACGCACCGGTTTCCTTATGACCAGTTCGAGGAAGCCTTCGCCGTCGCGCATTCCGGAAAGTGCGGCAAGGTCGTGCTGGACTGGGCTCCAGCCTAGGAGGCGAGTAGATGTTCGATCGCATGCGGCCGCACCTGGTGACACAGCTCGAAGAGATGCGCAAGGCGGGGCTGGAAAAACAGGAGCGCTTCCTTACGAGTCCGCAAGGCTCGGTCGTGAGCGTCCTCGACCGGGAGGTGTTGAACCTCTGCGCCAACAACTACCTGGGGCTGGCCGACCATCCAGCCATCATTGCGGCGGCGAAGGAAGCGCTGGACCGCTGGGGTTACGGCATGGCGTCAGTCCGGTTCATCTGCGGCACGCAGGAAATCCACAAAGAGCTCGAGGATGCGCTGACTGATTTCCTCGGCACTGAAGATACGATCCTCCACCCATCCTGTTTCGACGCCAACGGCGGCATCTTCGAGGCCCTGCTCGACGACAAGGATGCGGTCATCTCTGACGCCCTGAATCACGCGAGCATCATCGACGGCATCCGGCTGTGCAAGGCGCAGCGTTTCCGGTATGCGAACCGTGACATGGAAGACCTCGAGCGGCAGCTCAAAGACAGCGCCGGCGCGCGATTTCGGCTGGTCGTCACCGACGGCGTTTTCTCGATGGACGGCTACCTCGCACCTCTGCCGGAGATCTGCGAGCTCGCCGAGCGCCACGAAGCGCTCGTTATGGTGGACGACTCCCATGCCGTCGGGTTCATGGGGGCCAACGGGCGCGGCACGCATGAGCACCACGGGGTCATGGGCCGCGTCGACGCGATCACCGGGACGCTGGGGAAAGCGCTGGGCGGGGCGAGCGGCGGATATGTCTCGGGCCGCAAGCAGCTGGTCGCCATGCTGCGGCAGCGCTCACGTCCTTACCTGTTCTCGAACTCGGTCCCGCCACCGATCGTGGCGGCCAGCCTCAAGGTCCTCGAGCTGATCCGGACCGCGGGCGAGCTGCGCCAGCGGCTGCGCGACAACACCGCGTTCTTTCGCGAGGAGATGACCCAGGCCGGCTTCGACATCCTGCCCGGCGAGCATCCGATCGTCCCGGTCATGGTCGGTGATGCGGCGCTGGCCACGCGGTTGGCGCAGCTGATGCTCGAGCGAGGCGTTTACGTCGTTGGTTTTTCGTACCCGGTCGTGCCGAAAGGCCAGGCGCGGATCAGGACCCAGGTGTCCGCCGCCCACTCGAAATCCGACCTTGAGCGAGCAGTCAATGCCTTCATCGACACCCGGGAAGCTCTGGAGACGCCGTCCCGGTAGCCCGACCGGCCCGCGCGTTTTTTGAGGTAATGAGCGAGCAGGAGCTGATGCTGGTCCAGGTTGGACAGGTGCTGCAAGCGGTGGCCCGCCCTTACAGCTGCGACGCCCCGCTGCCTGGCCATGTTCAGGCAAGCCTCTGGCGGTTGGGTGTTCCGTGCGATGAGCTGACTCCGCGAGAGCACGTGGTCGCCCTACTGTGGGCGCGCAAGCGTAGCCTTTCGTCGGCTGTCCAGCCGCCATGGCGAGGTCCCGAAGCGACACCACCCGCAGCCTGACGCCTGATACGGCCGCTGAGGCCGCTCAGGAAGCCGGGCTCGTTTACGCCTCTGACTTTGAACCTGGGATTCGTCGTATGCGCAAAGGCAGGGGGTTCGTCTACCTCGACCCGCACGGTAAGCGCGTGACCGACGGAGACACGCTCGATAGGATTTCGGCGCTCGCCATCCCACCCGCCTGGAAAGACGTGTGGATCTGCACGCGGCCGCGAGGACACCTCCAGGCTACGGGACGCGACGCGCGGGGCCGCAAACAGAATCGCTACCACGCGCGGTGGCACAGGATTCGCGACGCCGACAAGTTCGCGCGACTCCTCGGCTTTGCGCGTGCCCTGCCGAAACTTCGGAGGCGGGTAACGCGTGATCTGAGCCAGCCCGGCCTGCCCCGAGAAAAGGTTGTTGCGACCATCGTCAGGTTGCTGGAGCTGACCTTCGCGCGGATCGGCAACGAGGAGTACGCACGGCAGAATGGATCGTTCGGCCTCACGACACTCCGTGACCGTCACGTGCAGATCAAGGGGCCGACCGTGCGTTTCCTTTTCAAAGGCAAGAGCGGAAGTGAGGTCGAGCTCGACATCACCAACCGTCGAGTCGCCCGCGTGGTGAAGCGATGTGAGGAGCTGCCGGGCCAGATGTTGTTCCAGTACATCGATCCCGCGGGCGATCGTCGCACCGTCACGTCGGACGACGTCAACCAATACCTGCGCGAAACGAGCGGCGAGGACTACACCGCCAAGGACTTCCGCACGTGGGGCGCCACGGTTCTCGCCGCGTCCGCGCTTCGCGAAGTTGTGAGCTTCGAAAGCGACACCGAAGCCAAGCACAACGTGGTGGCGGCAATTGACAGCGTCGCCCGCAGGCTCGGACACACACGAGCGGTATGCCGCAAGTCGTACGTCCATCCCGCGGTGATTGACACCTACATGGATGGATCTCTGGAGAGCATGTTGAAAGTGGTAGAAGGCCGGACCCACCGCAACCTCAAGGCTGAGGAAGCAGCCGTCATGGCGCTGCTGAAACAGAACGTGGCACGACGTTCGCGAGCAGCCTAGTCGACGCTGACTTCGGTTCCATCCTGCGCCCAGCGCGTGTGGTAGGCGCCTTCGCGGTCGGTGCGGTGGTAGCCATGAGCGCCGAAGTAGTCCCGTAGACCCTGGATGAGGTTAGCGGGCCCGCGGGCTCGCCGGTAGCCGTCGTAGTAGGCGAGCGATGAGGCAAACGCCGGGATCGGCACGCCCTGGTCGATCGCCTGCTTGACGACGGAGCGCCATGACTGCTGCGCGGAGGCCAGGGCCTGCTGGAAAAATGGCGCGAGCATCAGGTTTGGCAGGTCGGGTGCCTCGGCGTATGCATCCTTGATGCGGTCGAGGAACTGGGCGCGGATGATGCAGCCGCCCCGCCAGATCGTCGCGAGCGCGCCGAGGTCGAGGTTCCAGTTGAACTCTTTTGAGCCTGCGCTTAGGTGCTCGAATCCCTGCGCGTAAGCGACGATCTTCGAGGCGTACAGAGCGTGACGGACATCATCTATGAGATTGGTGTTCGCCCTTGAGAGCTGCCGCCTCTCCCCTCCGGCGCTAGACCCCACGAAGTCTTCGACTTCGCGGGGGCCCCTAGTTCGGGCCACCTCCCCGGCGAGCGGGGAGGAAGTGGGACCGGCAAGAATCTGAGCTGCTTTGACTCGGTCTGCTTTCTGGCTCGACAACATTCGGGCGAAGACCGCTTCGGTGATTCCCGTGAGCGGGACGCCCAGCTCGAGCGCCGACTCGCTGGTCCAGCGCCCGGTGCCCTTCTGCTCGGCCTTGTCTTCGATCGCGTCCACGAGCGCGGACTTGCCATCTTGCTTAGCCAGCACATTGCCGGTGATCTCGATCAGGTAGGACTGCAGCTCGCCCTGGTTCCACTTCCGAAACACAGCCGCGAGCTCGGCTGGGCTCATGCGCAGTGCCTGACGTAGAAAGTCATACGTTTCGGCGATGAGCTGGATGTCGGCGTACTCGATCCCGTTGTGGACCATCTTCACGAAATGGCCCGCGCCGTCGGGTCCGATGTACGTGCAGCAGGGCACGCCATCGACCTTGGCCGAAATCGCCGTCAACATCTCAGCCACGCGTTGATACGAGTCGCGAGTCCCGCCGGGCATGATGCTGGGCCCGAGCAGCGCCCCCTCTTCCCCGCCCGAGACACCCGCCCCAATGAATCCGAGCCCGGCAGCCTCCGCCGCCGCTGCCCGGCGGCGCGTGTCGTGAAACAGAGAGTTGCCGCCGTCGATGAGCGTGTCGCCGGGCTCCAGCACTGAGGAGAGGGAATCGATCGCCTCGTCGACCGCCGAACCGGCTTTGACCATCAGGAGAATGGCGCGAGGCGGCTCGAGGATCCGCACGAGCTCCTCGAGGGACGCGGCCGGCCGGAAGTCGCCCTCCTCTGAGTGCCTGGCCATGAAATCGTCGGTCCGCCGGCGGGTCCGGTTGTACACAGCGACCCTCACGCCGTGGGACGCCAGGTTGCGCGCCAGGTTCTCGCCCATGGTGGCCAGGCCGACCACCCCGATCTCATGTGCAGGCACCATCACACCTTATCTAAGGGAGCCGGCCGGGATGATGCGTTCTACCGGCGATATGGCTTTTTCCGCCCGTCGAATTCCGCATCCCGGTACGGCCGTCAAACGCGCGGCGTCGAACAAGTGGATCGAGCTCCTGGAGCGGGTCGGATATGTCGCCCGCGGCGTGCTCTACGTCGTCATGGGCACGCTTGCCCTCGGCCTCGCGCTCGGCTTCGGAGGCCAGGCCACCGACCAGTCCGGCAGCCTCGCGACGCTGGCCGGCGGCGGGTTTGGCAAGATCATGCTGATCGTCTTCGTCGTCGGCCTGGCCGCGTACTCACTGTGGGGATTCGTCCGGGCGATCTTCGACCCCCTGCATCGTGGTGATGATGCGCCGGGGGTCGCGGAGCGACTGGGTTTTGCCTGGAGCGGGGTCGCCTATGCCGGCCTCGCCCTATTCGCTCTCGAGCTGCTCACGGGAACGGCTCAGCCGTCGTCGCAGGACGGCACGCAGTCGACGATCACAAAGATCCTCGCGCACCCAGCCGGTGAATGGGCCGTCCTCGCGATCGGGCTGGTTTCGATCGCCGCCGGCCTCAGCCAGTTCTTCGAAGCATTCAAGGCTAGGTTCAAGAAGGACCTGAAGCGGGAAGAGATGACCAAAGCCGAAGAGGATTTCGTGATCGGGCTCGGGCGCCTCGGGTATTTCGCAAGGGGCATAACGTTCACCCTGGTCGGCTGGTTCGTGTTCCAGGCCGGCACGCAGCACGATGCGTCCAAGGTCAAAGGCTTCGCCGGAACATTCATGTTCCTGCTGGGCCAGCCATACGGCCACCTGCTGCTGGGACTGGTCGCGCTGGGCTTCATAGCGCTCGGCCTTCATTCCTTCGCCGCCGCGAGGTGGATGCGTTTGCTCGGCAGCCGGGAGTGACCGCAACCGCGACCCGCCGGAGCACTGTGACTGAACGCCGCGGGGCAGCGAAAGCTGCTCCACGCACCCCCAAGGCCAGCAAGCTGCTGATCATCAGCCCCAAAGCCGGATCGATGACTCCAGAGATCGTGGAGCGGCTGCGGACTGAGTTCGCCGACCACCTCGTCCTCGACTTCGATCCCGACAAGCACTTCGAGAAGCTCATCACGCCTCGGGCGACCGTCGTGGTGGCGGGTGGTGACGGCACCGTGGAATTCATCGTCCGCAAGCTCGCGGACTCAAAGCATCCCATCGGCATCCTTTCGCTCGGGACGTTCAACAATTTCGCACACGCGCTCGGCCTGCCGCCGGACCTCGACCAGGCGATCGAGGTGGCGAAGAACGGAGTGCCTCGAGCGATCACCCTGGGCCGCGTCAACGGCCACATCTTCCTCGAGGCATGCGCCATCGGTCTCTTCGGTGAGACCATCGCCTTGGGTGACTCGGCAAAAGACATGGAGTTCGGCAAGCTCGGCTTGAAGTTGAAGGACGTCATCGGGGCCAAGCCATTCCAGTACGACCTGACCGGTGACATCGAAGGAAGCGGCACCGCGATGTCGCTGGTTTTCAGCAACACCCCTTCGACGGGCAGCAAGCTGCCGGTGAGCGATGCGACGCCGATCGATACATACCTCGAGTTTTCAGTCCACGCCGGCCGCACCCGCACCGACATCCTCGGCCGCGCCATCGCCGCCGCGCTGCTGAGCAAGCAGCAGGAGGACACCGGCCAGGTGTTCAAGTTCAAGCGGCTGGAGGTGAGGACCCGTCCTCGGGTCCGGGTCTACGCCGACAACTTCATGGTGGGCCGCACCCCCGCGACGGTCACGGCCGAAGTCAGCGCCGTCAAGGTGCTGCTGCCCAGATGAATCAGGCGGTCAACCTCAAACGGGACGAGGGCCCCAAGCAAGCAGCCGCCGAGGTCATCGCCGGCAGGCCTGGAGAGAGCGCGCGCAGATGGCTTGGCCCGCTGGTGCTCGTCGTCGCCGTCCTGTTCGCGATCGACACCACCCTTGTTGCCACGCAGAACCTTTTGCCCTGGGACGTGCCAATCGCGCTCTATCTGCAGCAGTTTCCATGGGGGCCCGTCACCTACGTCTTCGACCTGACCAACAACACGGCTGGATACATACAGGGCGTGGTCGGGTTCGCGGCAGTGATCCTCATGTTCCTTTGGGACCGGCGCGCGGGATGGCTGATGGCCATCGGCGCGATCTCCAGCCTGCTCGACAACTGGATCAAGCTGTGGATGGCGCGGCAGCGGCCGACGGCGGACCTGCTGCACATCCTCACGCCGGCGCCGGGCTACAGCTATCCAAGCGGCCACGCCGTTTACTTCACGTGGATGAGCTTCATGATCGCCTTTGCGCTGGCGCCGCGGATCCGGCCGTCCTTACGTTGGATCGTCTGGGTCGCGGCAGCGATCATCACCATTCTCGCTTGCATCGCCCGCGTGTGGGCCGGCGCCCACTGGCCCAGCGACGTGCTGGGCGGGTTCCTCCTGGGCCTCGGATGGTGTGCCTTCGTCCTGTGGCTCCCCGAGCGGTGGCTGCCATCGCCGAGCTGGAAATGGGTCCGCGGTCGAAGCCGGCGCGTCCCCAGTGCTTAGAGCGTCAGCCTAATTCGGCGCTGACCTCGGCCGCGTTGTTCTCCGACTCGACGACGCGCACCTTGAGCAGGCGCGCCGGCTTGAGATGTGGTTCGAGGCGGTGGAATGCGGCCAGGGCAACGTTCTCGGCCGTCGGGATGACGCCGCGCAGGAAATCCACGTCGCGGTTCAGATGGCGGTGGTCGACAGCGTCGATGAACTCACGCCGGAGCACCGCGTCGACGTGCCGGAGGTTCACGACCATCCCTGTCTCCGCATCGACGGGTCCGCCAACTGTGACCTCGACGATGTAGTTATGGCCGTGGTCGTTGACGCATGCGCCAAAGACCTCGCGGTTCTGAGCATCGCTCCAGTCGGTGCGGCAGAGGATATGACCCGCCGCAAATGTGGCACGCCGTGTGATGCGTACGTTCGTCATTCCCATTACAACGTCGGCACCGGAGGGTCCATTCTGAGGTTGGCACCGGAAAGCGGGGCCGAATCGGGAGAGGCCAACCACAACGCGACGCGCGCGACGTCCGATGGTTGAAGCGCCGGACCCTCGACGCCGGCTATGCGCAGCATCGGCGTGTCGACCGAGCCGGGGCTGATGGCGTTGACGCGAATGCCGCGCTCACGCCCTTCGGAGGCAAGCGCCTCGGTGAGCCCGGCCAGCCCGGATTTTGCGGCGACATACGCGGCCATGCCCGGAAACTTCTCAGCGCCCGCGACCCCGGACAGGCTCGAAATCATGACGATCGACCCGCCTTGCGCGCGCATCAGGCGGAACGCTTCCCGGCTGCAGAGAAACGCGCCGCGAAGTCCGGCGCCGAGCTGGACGTCCCATTCCTCGGCGCTCAGCTCAGTTACCGGTCGCTTGATCAACACCGCCGCGCAATAGATCAGAACGTCGAGTCCTTCAAATCGCCTGAACGCCGCCGCGACCTGCTTCTCATCCGACACGTCGCAGCCTTCGCGACGACTCAGCGAAGTGACGTTCCAACCTTTCTCGCGCAGCGCATGGACGATCTCGCTCCCGACGCCTCCGGATCCGCCGGTCACCACCGCGACCGGGCTCATCGCGCGAGCTCACGCAAGGCCAGCTCATACCTGTCGAGCGCCTCTTCGAGGTCCAGTCTTTTCAGCGCGCTATTGCGCACCGCGTTGCGGTCGAGGGTGAGGCAGCGCCGGATCGCATATGCAAGGCCGTCAACGTCGTCGGGTGCGGCGAAAAAGCCACTCACGCCTTCCTCGACGACCTCCGGAAGCGCACCGCGCCGGTAGGCGGCGACCGGGCACCCCGCCATCTGCGCCTCCGCCGCGACCAGGCCGAATGGCTCGTCCCAGCGCACCGCACAGACGGTCACCGCGCTGCGAGCCATCATGCGGCGCAGCTCGTCGCGAGGCAGCGCCCCCAGCAGCTCGGCCTCGCGGAGATCGACTTCATAGGTCGGATCGTAGGCCGCGCCGGCAACGCGCACCGGCAGCCCGGCAGCATGCGCGGCCTTGAGCGCGTGCTCGATGCCCTTCTCGGGTGAGATGCGCCCAGCGACCAGAGCCGCTTGTTCGACCTGGCCGTCGTCGAGGCGTAAGTCGGGGACACCGTTCCGCAGCACCAGCGAGATGTCGACGCCGACCTGCTTCCACGATGCGCGACACGACTCAGAAACCGTCGCCAGGTGCTCCGCCGGCACGCGAGCCGCGGCCTCGACGACAGCGGGGACAAGCGGCGGAAGGTGAAGCGTGTGCAGCACCGGCGGGCCCTTGGCCGCCGCCTCAAAGGCCGGCGCGTCGAACGCGTGTTGGGAGACCACGTCGGTCTCGGGGGCGATCGACGTGAAGATCGCATCGATCGCCGCCGCCACCCCGGGCGTGGGCTTCGGGGCGCGGCCGGCGGGCATGACGAGCGCCGCGGCCGCATCGAAGGGCGCCGGGACCATGACCAGCGTGACTCCCGGGACCTCGGAACCTCCCGCGCAGTGAAGCCTCACGTCGTGGCCTCGGCGCGTCAGTCCTGTCGCGAGGTCGCTCACGAATGCCTGCGCTCCGCCGACCTGGCCTGGTCGCAGCGGCGTCACTGGCGACGCGACCACAGCGATCCTCACGAACTAGTCTCTAGCTGCGGGGTATGGATTACGAGCGCGCAGTGGAGAAAGCGCCGCCCGGGTGGCGGAAGTTCGACCTGAAGGCTCTTGCCCGTCTGCCCGAAGAGGTGCGACGCCACGAGCTGAATCGGGTCCCGGAAGCCGAGCGCGAGCTGGTCGACGCCGGCAACCCGGCGGCGATCGAGCGGCTCCGGAAGGCCTTCTTCTGGACTCTCGTGTACCACCTTCAGCCGAATCTGTGGGATGCGCTCGCCAAGGTCGAACCAATTCATCCCGACGTGATCGCAGCGCTGCCCAATTCCGCGCGTCGCGGAATTGACATCGGCGCCGGCAGCGGGCGGTTGACCCAGCACTTGGTGCCACGGTGCGACCAGGTGGTCGCCGTCGAGCCATCCGCCGGTTTGCGATCGATCCTCAAGAACCGGATGCCCATGGTGAAGATCGTCGCGGGTTGGGCTGAGGCGCTCCCTCTCGAAGATCGCTGCTCAGACCTGACCGCAGCGTGCGGCGCTCTCGGCCCGGAGCCAGACGTGCTGACCGAGCTCGAGCGCGTGACTACCGTGGGCGGACTGATTGCCCTCATCAACCCTGAATGTCCCGAGTGGTTCGAGGCTCACGGGTGGACCCGCCTCGCCGCACAGAAGATTGCTGCTCCGGAACATGACTCATGGATCGATGAGGTCTTTGGTCCGCCCGACCCGCCTCGCGAGCTGCTGACCAAACGGGTCACGAAGTGATCATTCGCCGCACCCCGGGCGAGCCGCTCGCCGCCGCGCGGGTGGCGTCAGCCTTGCGCAGCACGCCGACGAGCTTTCCTTCGGAGGTCGTGATGGGGACGCTGTCGAGCTGGTGCTCAACCAGATAGTCCGCCATCTCCTTGATTGTCACGTAAGGCCGGAACGTGCTTGGACCTGGCCGCATTACCTGCTCAACGTTGAGGCCCTCCTCTTCTTCGAGCTGCTCCGTCCTCAGCATGCCGAGCACGACGTGGGCCTCGTCGACAACCACAGCCACGTCCCAACCGGCTGCAGCGGCACGGTTGCGGACTTCACCCAGCCGATCATTCAGCCCGCAGGTAATCGCGTCCTTTCGCGCCACGTCTCCGGCGTGAGGGCGTTTGGAATTCTCACCCTCCGTCAGCTTGCCGGCCGCGAGCCAGTCGAGCTTTCCGCCCCTGTACTCGAAGACCTGTTCGAAGCCGAGACTCTCGAGCCGCGCCGCGGCCCTGGGCGCCATGTCTCAAGCCGCATCCCAGCAGTAGACGATCACCGGCCGGTTGCGGTCGATCTCGCCGGCTTCCTCGTCGAGCTGGCGCAGGGGATGGCTGACCGCTCTCGGTAGGTGGTCCTCCGCGAACTCCTCAGCTGGGAGCACCTCGACCAGCTGCGCGCCCTGCTCGAGCAGCGCTTCGATTGCGTCGCGGTCGACCAGCTTTGCCATGCCTAAATGCTATGGCCGAACGTCGAAGAGCTTCGCCAGGTCCGCCGGCAGCGTCAGCAGCGGGTCGAGCTGCTTCAACCTCCCACCCGCCTGTAATGCACGCACTACGAGGCCCGAGCAGATCTCATGGCCGCTGCGAGAGAGGCGCAGCGGCCAGCCGAACAGCAGATACATGCTCAAGCCAAACATGTCCAGAAAACCGAATCCCTGGCCGACCTGCCCGTTGGCAAACGCGACAGCGCGCTCCCTGTCTTCGGGAGAAAAGCCGGCCCCCAGCCGCACGAGGTGGTATTCGTCTCGTTTGTACCTGGAGATCGGGTTGCGTCGAACGCCCCAGAGCTCTGACTCGACCAGTGTTCCGTCCTTCTCGACTATCACTGCCGAGTGACTCCAGTGCGCGTAAACCGCGTCCGCACCCCTGAAGCGTCGCTTTTGAGCAAGGCTGATCAGCCCAGCGATCAGGTGGTGCCGGTGGGCGAGGATGAAATCACCCGGCTCGAAGCTCGTTGCTTCCTCGCCGGCTCTGTAGCGTTCGACCTTCACTCCCACCTGTTGGTTCACCACGTGCGCGTCACCTTGCTGAGGGCCCGCGGGCGGTCGGGATCGATCCCGCGTGCGAGCGCCACACGGTGCGCAAGCAGCTGCCCAAGCACCGCGAGCGTCAGCGGAGTCAGCTCTTCCGGCAGCCCGGAGTCGAGGCTGACCGTCGTCGCGGTCTGGCCGTCGTAGTCCGCCACGCCATCGAGCAGCCGCATCACCCGGCAGCCGTGGTCCGACAGGCGCCGGCCGATCGATTCCACATCAGACGTAGCCTGGCCCCGGCCGTCCACCAGGATCATCGGAAAACCCGGCTCGACGACCGCGATGGGACCGTGCTCGAAGTCCGCCACCGACCACGCTCGAGCAAGCACGTAGCTCGTCTCGGTGAGCTTGAGGGCGATCTCTTCCGCGGTCGAGAGGTTGAAGCCGCGGCCGAGCACGATCGCTCGTGGGCCCAGAAGCAGGGGGACCAGGCGGTCCAGCTCCCCGTCTTGCTCGAGGGCTGCCGCCAGGGCCGGAGGCACCTGGCCAAGCGCCGCCTCGAACGATGTATCCGGGTGCAGCGCCTGGGAGATCAAGGCCAGGGCGAGCAAGCTCGCGATGTAAGTCTTGGAGGCCGGCACGCTGTGCTCCGGGCCGGCGCCCAAAGGCAGGACGAGCTCGGCCGCCTGCGCCAGCTCTGAGCCGGGGTCGTTGGTGATCGCGAGGGTGACGGCGCCCTGGCGCACAGCTTCATTGATCACCGCAATGACATCCGGAGACTGGCCCGATTGTGAGATGCCGATCACGCACTCGCCGTCAAGGGACGGGGGGCTGCCATAGCTGGTGAAGAGCGACGGTGCGGCGAGTGTGACCATGGTGCGATTGCGTACGCCGAATAGATATTTGGCGTAGAGCGCGGCGTGATCGGAGCTGCCCCTGGCGGCGATGACAAAGCCTCGTGGCTTGAAGGCGTGCAGCCGCGAGGCGATCGAAGTGACAGCGGTGCGACTTTCAGCGAGCATGCGCTTGGCGAGCAGCGGCTGCTCGCCGATCTCATCCCGAAATCGGCTCATACCTTATTAACGGGTGGCGACGCTATTAGGCCCCGGCTTGCGTCGCCGGCTCGCTCTTGGCCGCCTGCTGTCGCCTGACGCTGTCCGCGTTGCGGATGCCGATCGCATTCACAAGCGCGCCGATCAGCAGCAGGCCCGCGCCGACGAGCATCGCCAGGTGGAATGAGGAAGTCGAGGCATCACGGACCACCCCCACCAGACCTGGATCGGGCGGTGTATTGAGCGGGCTGACCTGGTTGCGGAAGGTGCTGGATGAAACGTCGACGCCGGGCAAGCGTGAGGCAAGAGTGGCGTAGAAGTTGGCGGTGAGAAAAACGAAGATAAGCGCTCCGGCAAGCTGCGGACCGACGCGCGAGATCGCGTTGTTGATCGCCGAACCAACCCCTGAGTTCCTCACCGGAACCGACGTCATGAGGGCGGTCGTCAGGGGAGCAACCAGGATCATCAGGCCGACGCCGAACAGGAGCGAACCTGGCAGGAAATCCGTGAAATACGAAAGGGGCGGCACGTAGGTGCTCGGGTTGGATAGGTTGAGCTTCCATGGCGCGCTGCCCGAGGGCACTCGCGCGAACCACAGCACGCCCAGCGCCATGATCAACGGGCCGGCGGCCATGAACCAACGCGGACCGTATTTCGCGGCCAGGCTGCCGAATCGAGCCGAGAAGAAGATCAGAAAAAGTGTCCCGGGAATTCCAGCTGCGCCGGCCCCGGCGGCGCTGTAGCCGAGGGTGCCCTGCTGAAAGATCACGAGGTAGTAGAACGTCACGTACAGCGCGCCGTAAATCAGCAGCGTCGACAGGTTGGTCACCGCGAAGTTCCGTGAGCGGAACAGCTCGAGCGGGATCAACGGGTGCTTCGAGCGCTTCATCAGGATTGGCAGCGCGATGCTCGCTACAACGCCCACCGCCAGGGCGATGTATCCGATTGGATCTCGCCACGCCCTCTGCTGTCCGTAGATGGCGCCAAACGCGAGCCCTCCGACGGCCAACGCGACGACTGCCGCTCCGACCCAGTCGAAGTTGGCCGTGGCCTGCTCGTCGCGGCTCTCGGGGACGTGGTTCCAGGTCGCCCATACGGCGACGATGATCAGCGGCACGTTGACGAGGAAGGCGGCGCGCCACGAGATCGTGTCCACGAGCAGGCCTCCGATGACAGGACCGAGGATCGTCGTGGCGCCTGAGGCCCCGGCCCAAACTCCGAATGCGCGGCCCTGCTCTTCACCCGAGAAGTTTGCGGTCAACAGGGCAAGGGAGCCGGGGACCAGCATCGCGCCCGCCGCGCCCTGCAGGACCCGAAACAGGACGAGGAGCTCCATCGTGGGGGCAAGGCCGCACAGCACGGATGTGAGGCCGAAACCGATGAGGCCGTACAGAAACATGCGGCGCCGGCCGTAGAAGTCGGTGAGCGCGCCAGCGAGGATCAGCAGGGCGCTCAGCGTGAGCAGGTATGCGTTGTAGACGTACGACTGTCCTTCCAGCACTCCGAGGAAGGCGCGCGGCAGGTCGCGGCCGATGCGCGGAAGGGCGACGTTGACGACCGTCGAGTCAAGGAAGACGATCCCTGAGCCAAGTACCGCCGCGACCAGGATCCAGCGCTTGGTCGTCATCCGCCTAATTTTGCTGTTTTCGCACGAGGCGACGGCGGCGAGCCGCAAACGCGCCGATGAGGCCGATGAAAATGAGCCCAGGCACGACGGGCCATGCAGCGACCACAGGGGGAACGCCGTTGTTGGGCAGCCCAGGGATGGTGCTGCCTGTGACTATCGACGAGGCAGTGTCGTTGGCAAGATTCGGATCGGCCGGCGTGGTAACGGTGTTGGTCACCGGGGTCGATCCTGTCACTGTCGCCGACCGCCTGGAGAAATGCTGGCGCGGATTCTAGAGGCCGCTGCCTTAGAAGTCTTTGCGGCCCATGAAATGGTCGAGGACCCCCGGTCGCGCGAGCTCGTAAAGCGCGATGCGATGGCCGCTCGGGGTGACGAATGACGAGCAGGGTCCCATCGGGATCTCGAGGCTGTGCTGCTTCTTCACGCCGCGCTTTTTCAGCTCGGCAGTTGCCTTCTTCAGGTCACCGACGCGATAGATGTAAATCGGTCGATCGCCCTCGAGGTGATCGGTCAGCAGGACGTGAGGCGGCCCGCTCGTGAGCTCGACCATGGCGACGCGCGCGCCCATGCCCTCAACGGCAAAGCCGAGCTGCCCGCCGAGCACATCGACGAAGTAGCGCGCGTCCGCGGCCACGTCGTGGCTGGGCGTGTAGAGGTAGTCGAGCTGCTCAAAGGGGTTCATGAGAGCGAGAAGTCGGTGGCCACCTCCACCCCGTGCCGCAACGTCTGCAGCGTCGAGCAGTAGCGCTCCGCGCTCGACAGGAGCCTTTTCGCGCGCTCTGGGTCGACGCCGTCCTTGACCTTCACCTGCGTGTGCATCTCGATGCCTGTCGCGCCGACCGGCGCGTCGCGATCCGTGGCCATCGTGCCGCGGAAATCCCAGTGGATGCGAACGTCGACTTGGACCGAGTCGAGCTCGACTCCCATGTTCGCGGCGACCGAACGAAGAGTGCTCTCCTCGCAGATGGCGAGCGCGCTCGCCAGGATGTCGCCCGAGCAAGGCGTGTCGCCGGCGCCACCCGCGGCAGGATGAAGGCCGGCGCGGATCATCACCTCTGGAAACTCAGTTGGCGCGACCGCGCAGTGGCGCGGATCCGAAAGATCGCTTGGGACGCTTTGGGCCGCGGTCACGACCAGCGCCGAGCCGGGGTCAGACCGGTACTTCTCTTTGATCGGGGCCTGGACGCTTTTGAGGTCGGTCATGTATGGCATCCGAACATTCTCCTGATACTGGGCGGGTGCGGGTGTGCACCTGGAACATCCAGCTCGGGCTGAGGCTGGATGCCGTGGTTGACACAGTAGGGAGCCGCGACGACTTCAGCGGCCTCGACCTTTTATGTCTGCAAGAGGCGTCCGTTCGCGGCGGACGGCCGGACGCGGCGCGAATCGCGGAGACGATGGGGCGCGGCTACGCCTACTTCCAGGCCACTGCCCAGCTCCGCCGTGGCGTGGAGCAGGCGAACGCGCTCATCTGGCGCGTCGACGCGTTCGACCTCGATCCCGAGCCCGGGATCGTCTCTCTGACCAGCCAGCCGTCCCTGCGGATGACGCGGGCAGAACGCACGCTGCTGCGCGCGATCGCGCCACAGCAGCGAATGGCGATTCGGGCGGAATCCGCCGCCTTGCGCGTTTATGTGGTGCACCTGGACATGATTGGTTTTGCACACAAGATCGAGCAGCTGAGAGCGGTGATCGCGGACATGGCTGCGCGCCCGCCGGTGCCGCTTACGGTGGTGGCCGGTGACCTGAACACCTTCGGACCGCCTGGCCTGCAGCTGTGGCGGAGGCTGGCTGCCGCGGCGACCGAGGCCGGAATGGTTGATGTCACGCGCGAGGTGAGACGCACGCACTGGACCGCGCAAAAGTTGGATGCGATCTTCTTGCGCGCTGAGCTGCCATTTGTCGCTCGGGCGTGGGCGCTTGACGTCAGGGCGTCGGATCACCGGCCGGTCTTCGTCGATGTCGAGTTCGAGGGACGGGACTAGTGGCACGCCATCTCGTCGTGATGCACATCGACGGGCTGGGGGCCGATTCGCTCGAGCAGGCGCTGCGCGATGGCGACATGCCTTTCGTCCAGCACCTGATCGACGCTGAAGGTTATGAAGTCAGTCGCTATCGGTGCGGATTGCCGTCAACGACCCCGTTCGTCCAGGCCGGCATCCTCTACGGCGACAACTCAGAGATTCCGAGCTTCCGGTGGTGGGATCGCGAGCGGCAAATCCTGGTGCAGTTCGGGCCGCGCTCGTCGTTCAAGAAGGTGGCGGACAAATACTTCCACGGCTGCCGGCCGCTGACGCAAGATGGCGCGTGCATCGCGGCTTGCTATCCAGGGGGCGCGAAAGACGACTTCGGGATCGCCTACCAGGACCGGAGCTATTCGAAAGACGAAAAGTCCCGCTCAGCATGGAACGTGCTCCTCCCCTACCTCGCCAACCCGCTGCACATCGGCGACTGGGCGTGGCAGGCGGCGATGACGCTGGTCCGGATGGCGCGCGAATACACGGAAGCTCGCACCAAAGGCAAGCACCCCGCGCGCGCATATGTCATCAGCGGCGCGCTCGAGGAGATCTTCGTCCACCACCTCACGCGCTATGCCGTCGTGAAGGCCATGCGAGAGGGGTATTCCCCGATCTATTCGGCCTTCTACGCTTTTGACGAGACGGGGCATGCGTTCGGGCCGGATGACCCGACTTCGCTCCAGATCCTGAAGCACGTCGACCACTCGATCAGAAAGGTCGCGCAGGCTCGCGGCGACCGCTACGAGCTCGTCGTCCTGTCAGACCACGGACAGATCGAAACCGTCCCTTTCAACGCCGACGGCGCCCCCAGCGTCGGCGAGGTGATCGCCGGCATGCTGCCTGGTTTCCGCGTCCAGGAGATGAAAGGCAAGGCCTATGGGCCTTCCGAGGATGAAGCTCGCGGCCAGGTCAATGTCACCTCCTCGGGCGGCCTGGCACACCTTTATTTCGCGGACCGACACATGCGCCTCGACTACAGCGAGCTGGCCGCGAGCCACCCCGACCTGGCAGGTGCGCTCTCCAGCCTGGAGAAGATCGCCATGGTGATGGCGCATGACGGCGATCGCGACGTGTTCTTGAAAGCCGGTTCGGTGCTTGAGGGAGATGAGCTCAATGCGTTGCTCGTCCGGTATGACGACGCGGACATCCTGCTCGAGCAGCTATCACGATTGAACGCCTTCCAGAACTCCGGCGACCTCGTGTTGTTTGGCGCCTTCGTCGAGGGCAAGCAGGTCAACTTCGAGAACCAGGACGGGGGCCATGGTTCCATCGGAGGCGAGCAGCTTCATCCATTCGTGTTCGCGAAACGCGATTGGGGCCTCGACACTTCGGGAGTGCGCGGCGCGCACGAGCTGCATCCCATCCTCTGCGCGCTGCGGGACCGCCTCGCCGCGTCTTAAGCCTCGCGGTCGTCCCTCATGATCTGGTGCGCGCTTACGATGCTGGCGCTTGACTCTTTTGGCGCTGGCTCCACTGGTCGCGGCCTGTGCGTTTGGCCTGGTCTCAGGTTTCAACGACGGCGGAAACCTTCTTGCGTCATTCACCTCCGGCCGTGTCATAACCCCTCCCATGGCCGCCTTCCTGCTGCTGGTCTGCCTCCTGGGGCCGCTCGTCCTTGGTACCGCGGTCGCGCGGACGATCGGCACCAACGTCATCGACCTCGGCGGTCAGGGCGAGCTCGGATTCGTCCTGATCGTCGCCTCGGGCCTGTCCGTCGTCCTGCTCTCCTGGCGCTTTGGAATACCGACGAGCATGACCCTGGCGCTTGTCGGCGGCATGCTCGGTTGGGCCCTGGCTTCGGGTGGACGGTCTGAGATTTTTTGGAGTGGTGTCGGTCGTGTCTTGATCGGGATGCCGGTGTCGGTGCTCGGCGGTGGCTTCCTCGCGCTCGCGATCTACTGGGGGATTCGCAGGCTGTTGGGCACACGGCCACACGCGTCTCTGCTCAGGCTGGCGCGACTTCAGCTGCTGACCGCCGCTGTCCAGGCGTTCGCGTATGGAGCCAACGACATGGAGAAATCGGTCGGACTGATCGCTGTGAGCATTTCATTTGCAAACCATCAACAGGCGTCGTTTTCAGGCCCGCTCCCTATCATTGGCGCATTCGGATTTTTCTATTTGGGTGCTCTTGTCGGTGGCTGGCGAGTGGCTAGCCGGATTGGTTTTGGTGTGTTGAAAGTGCGCCCGGTACAGGCGTTTGCGCAGCAGCTTGCCTCAGGCAGCGTGGTCGCGGCGCTCGCGGCGGGTGGTGCGCCGGTCAGCATGACGCAGACCATCGACGGTGGGCTCGTCGGCGTTGGGGCCGCGCAACGTGCGTCGTCGGTGAGGTGGGGAATCGTGCGCGAGCTGCTGTTCAGCTGGCTGTTGACGCTACCGCTCGCGGTCATGGTTGCCGCGGCGTTGCATTTTTCGGTCAGGATTGCCGGTGTGGCGCCATGAGCATCGGCCGCACCATCAAGGCGCTCGGAAGGTCAAACGACCGGCGTTTCGTCCAGCTGCTGTCAGAGCAGGCCGACCTGACCATTCGCGCGCTGCAATCGCTCGAGAAGTTCGGTCGCCAACCCACCGCCAACGACGCGTTCATCGAAGAGATCAAAGAGATCGAGCGCGAGGGCGACGCCAAGCGCAGGATCCTGATCGACGAGCTCGCCCGCACATATGCGACACCATTCGACCGCGAGGATCTCTTCGCTCTCTCGCGCGCCATAGACGACATCCTTGACGCGGCCAACGAAACAGCAATCGAGCTCTCGATCTACCGGATCGAGCCTCCTCAGGGACTCCACGAGATGGCGGTCGTGCTTGTCGAAGGCGCTCGTCATATCCGCGCCGCCGTGAGCGAGCTGCTCGATCATCCGGGCGTGGCCTCGGAGCATGCCGTCAGGGCGAAACGCTCCGAGAACAGGATCGACAGCCTCTATCACCTCGCGGTCGGCCATCTTTTCGACAGCGGAGTGGAGATCAGCCAGATCCTGAAGTCAAGGGAGATCTACCGCCACATCAAAAACTCAGCCGACCGCATCGACCGCGCCGCTGACGACATCTCTGTAATCGTGATCAAGAGAAGCTGAGCGCCTCCCCCCGCCTGTAAAGCCGATTGGCACTTTCCGCGCGGAAAGGACCGATCTCGGTGCCTCGATACGCGCGTTCCGCGCGGATCGTTCGAAATCGAGCGTGGAATGTCGCTTCCGTGGTGTGTGGGGGCGAACTGAACCTCTACTTCAGCGCGTTTTGCACCCCCGGCCGCCACAGGTGCGCGGCCTGGACGACGAGCACAGCGACGATCACCAGCACCCCACCGAGCACCTGCACCACCGAAAGCCTGTCGCCCAGGATCAGCACTGCGAGAAGGACCGTGACCACCGGCTCCCACGTGCTCAGCAAGGCGGCGCGCGCCGCGCCAACGCGAGGCAGCCCGGCCATGAACAGCGAGATCGCGACCATCGTCGGAAACACCGCGATCCCGAAACCGACCGCCCAGCCGCTCGCGCTGCGGGGCAGGGCAAGCTCGTGGTTGAAGGCGGCAAGCAGGCAGAACGCGATGGCCGCACCACTCATGATCACGGCGCTGGCGGCGACCGCCGGCGCTGAGCTCATGACCCGCTCTCCGATGAGGATGTATCCGGTGTAGATCATCGGCGAAGCGATGGCGAAGACCAGCGCCCATGAGAGCTGGAATCGCGCGCCGCCCACCAGCATCGCGACTCCGGCGAAGCTCGCCGCCAACGCGACCCAATGCCAGATCGAAACGGAGCGGCGCAGGAACAACCAACCGGCCAGTACGACCAGGCTCGGATAGACGTACGCGATGAGCACCACCAGGGATGCAGGCAGAGAACGCAGGGCGATGAAGTAGGTCAGCGACTGCCCCGTGTAGACGATCGCACCCAAGCCGAAAAGCGTCATGAGCTGTCTGCGATGCAGTCGCAGCGGGCTCTGCCCGATGACCATCGCGAGGATCCACATCCCAATCGCGGCGAGCAGAAAACGGAAGGCAAGCGTCTGCTCGGTGCCGAGACCGGACGCATAGGCCAGCTTGGCGAAGATCGCAAGGCTTCCGAAAGCCGTGGCCGAAACCAGCACCATGACCGTTCCGATCCACTGGGTTCTCTGCGCCTGCGCCGCGACGGAAGTGTCTACGGCCAAAGAAGATGGCCGAGCAGCATTCCTATGAGGACCGCGAGCGCATAAGTGAAGCGCGGGAACCGCCGGACGAAGGAGCGGACGCCATTGGTCATGGGGTCAGTGCCGCGGGTGAGCGCGATCGACTCCTGGAGCATCAGCAGGAACGCGAGAAACGCTCCCGCGGTCGCGATCAGAGACAGGATGGATTCGGCGGTGAACCTCATTTCGGCTTGTCCACCGGCGACGTGCGGCCGTACTCCGGACCCCACAGGAAGTGCCCGAGCAGGATCCCGATCACGACGGCGATGACGAACGCATAGCCGGGGTAGGAATGAACCGCGGGTCTGATGTAGTCGGAGATCGGCTTGTTGCCGGTGAGCAGCGCCCAGGTCTCAAACCCAAGGCCGATCGTGATCACGCCGAAAAGCGCGGTCACAAGCCACGAGAAAAAATTGCCCAAAGCGAATCGCACGTGGAGATTGTCGCCTGGATAGGATTCCTCGCGGTGGTGCGCTCAACGTCGCTCGATACTCGAATCACTCGCGTTCGCTCGCGGGTGCTCGACCTTCCGCTGCCTGGCGAATTTCGACCCGCCTGGGGACGCAACCAGGTTCAGCGGAACCTCGTGATCAACCTGGTCCAGGTCGAGACCGAGTCTGGGATCACCGGGATCACGGCGGCGGAGGCGGGCACAGAAGCCGCGATCTCAATCGACAACTTCGTAACACCGCACCTCATCGGCCAGGACGCCGCTGCCCCGGAGCGGTTGGCTGAAATCCAGCGCGGCGCCGAGATTCTCGGCTCGCCCGTCTACTGCATCGAGATCGCGCTCTGGGACATCGCGGGCAAGGTCGCCGGGCTCCCCGTCTCCAAGCTCTGGGGCGCGGCGACCGACCGGGTCCGGGCTTACTGTGCGACCGGCGAGGTGCGGCCGGCTGAGCGGCGCGTCGAGGACTGTCATCGCATCCTCGAAGACGGCTTCAAAGCGGTGAAGCTGCGCTTCCACTCGGATGACCCTCGCGACGATATCCGCGTGGTCGAAGCCGTGCGCCGAGAGTTCGGCGAACGGCTTGCCATCCTCGTCGATGCCAACCAGGCCGGGCCGGCGCCGGGCTGGGGAGGCCATGTGCAGTGGGATTTCCAGAAAGCGCTGGGGGTTGCGCTCGAGCTCGAGCGCCTGGCCGTCGTCTGGCTCGAAGAGCCACTTCCCCGACACGATTACGCCGGTCTCCGCCGGCTTCGTGATCGCCTCGGCACGCTGCAGCTTGCCGGAGGCGAAAACAACCACGGCGTCCACGAGTTCAAGCTCCTGATCGATGCGGGCTGCTACGACGTGCTGCAGCCGGACGCGGTGCTGTCCGAGGGCGTGTACCAGCTCCGCAAGGTCGCCGCATTGGCCGAGGCGTCGGGCCTCCGGCTCGCGCCACACACCTGGACCCACGGCATCGGGCTGCTCGCCAACCTGCACCTGGTCGCGTCGATCCCCAACTCGTCGTGGTTCGAGTTCCCGCACGAGCCCCCCGGATGGCCTGCGTCGGCGCTGAGCCAGATGCTGGTCGACAAGCCCTGGATCGACGCCGACGGCCATCTTGCCGTCCCGCGCGGTCCGGGCTTCGGCTTCACCCTGGACGAAGAGCTGGTCGAGAGGCACACCGTCGCCCGCTACGGCTGATTCCTGCGGCGATTTCGATTGACAAAGGGCCGCGGAGGCAATACGTTGGGGCGAATTTGGAACGCTCCAATGCCGCTATTCGTATTGGCCTCCTCACGGACGCCATGCCGGACCGCAGGCTCGAAGACATCGCCGGCTGGGCGGCCCGAACCCGCCTGATCCAGGACCTGGAGATCGGCGTCGGAGGCTACTCGGGCGCGCCGCATTGCGACCCTGGAGAGCTCCTCGCCAACAAGACTGCCCGACGCCAGTGGCAGGCAATCTTCGACCACGCCGGCCTCGACATCTCGGCCCTCAACGTCTCGGGCAACCCCCTGCACCCCAACGCCGCGATCGCGCAGCGGCACGACGCCGACCTACGCAAGGCGATCCGCCTGGCGGCACAGCTCGGGGTCAATCGTCTGGTGGCGATGTCGGGATGCCCCGGCGCGGACGCCTCTGATCGGTTTGCGCCCAACTTCTCTGGAGGCGGGTGGCTCCCGGACCTCGAGCACATCGCCGAGTGGCAGTGGCGCGAGCGGGTCTCTCCATACTGGAGCGAGATCTCAGAGTTCGCGCGAAATGAGCACCCCCAGCTGATGATCTGTTTTGAGCTTCACCCCGGCACCTTCGTCTTCAACTACGAGACGTTCGGCCGGGTCCGGAAGCTCGGGTCCAACCTCGGCGTCAACCTCGACCCGAGTCATTTCTTCTGGCAGTCGATGGATCCGCTGGCCCTGGTGCAAGCCCTGGGCGACCGGATCGGGCACGTGCACGGCAAGGACACGACGCTTCACGAGCAGCGCCTCGCGCTCAACGGCATCCTCGACAACCGATGGCCGAATCCTCCCGACGAGATGCCGTGGAACTTCGCGACGGTCGGGCGCGGGCACGACCAGGAGTGGTGGCGCCGATTTGTCGGCCTGCTCAGAGACCAGGGATTCAGCGGCACGATCAGCATCGAGTACGAGGATCCCTTCGTCGCGGTCGACGAATCGGTGCTGGAATCGGCGAAGCTCCTCTGCGAGCTCGTGCGCGCGTGAAGATCGAGAGGATCACGTGTCGCGTCGTGGACTTTCCCCTGGAACGCGAGTTCCACCCGGCATGGGCACGCGGGCGCAACCAGGCCAACCTGCTGATGGTTCTGGTCGAGGTAGAGACCGATGATGGCCTGACCGGCATCGGCGCGGCTCATGCCGGCCTCGAGGCAGCCGTTGCCATCGAGCGCTTCGTGGCGCCGTACTTCATCGGCCAGGACCCGACCTATGTCGAGCGGCTGGTGCCCGTGATTCGTGACGCGGAGATCCTCGGTGCGCCCGTGTACTGCATGGAGATGCCACTGTGGGATCTGGTCGGAAAGATCGCCGGCCTGCCGGTCGCGCGACTTTGGGGCGGCTACTCAGACCGCGTCACGGCCTACTGCGCCACCGCGGAGGTTCGCCCGCCCAAGCAGCGGGTGGAAGACGTGCAGACGATGCTGGCGGAGGGCTATCGCGCGGTCAAGTTCCGCTTTCATCTGCCCGACCCGCGCGAGGATCTCAAGGTGGTCGAGGCGGTCAGGGCGGCGGTTGGCGATCGGATCGAAATCATGGTCGACGCCAACCAGGCGGGCGTCGAGCCCGGCCACGGAGGTCATCACGCGTGGGGCTTTCCCATGGCGCTCACCGTGGCGCGAGAGCTCGAGCGCATGAACGTAAGGTGGCTCGAGGAACCTCTTCCTCGGTACGACTACGACGGACTGCGCCGGCTGCGCGACAAGCTGGACCGGCTCCCAATCGCAGGCGGCGAAGACAACCACGGCCTCCACGAGTTCAAGCTGCTGATCGATCGCGGCTGCTACGACATCCTGCAGCCGGACGCGCTGCTGTCAGAGGGGGTCGGGCAGATGCGCAAGATCGGCGCTCTTGCCGAGCTGGCCGGTTTAGAGATGGCGCCGCATACGTGGGGCAACGGGATCGGGCTGATGGCCAACCTACACCTTGCCGCGGCGATCCCAAACTGTCCTTTCCTCGAGTTCCCGCACGATCCACCAAGCGGGTGGACGGCCAAGGCACGGGACCAGATGCTGTTGGAGAAATTGACGATCGATGACAAGGGCGCAGTGCGGGTTCCGGAGCGGCCGGGCTTCGGGCTGGTGCTGGATGAGGAGCGGATCGCGCACTACACCGTGAGCACTCACATCGTTTCGTAGAAAGTTCGTGCGCGCTCCCCCTTTCGGCCGGCCGCTCGGCGGCCGGCCACCTTCCCCCTGGGGGGAAGGAGGTCAGCTCAGGCCGTGCGCTTTCCCACTTCCAGGAGGACTCGACCTTCTTTGATTTGGACTGGGACTACCTTCGCCGCGTAGCCGCCTTCCCACAGCGCGCGGCCCCGTTCCAGGTCGAATTCCCAGCCGTGCCACGGGCACGCGATCACCGGTGTTTCGTCAT
>WNGJ01004821.1_pt1 | contig 27076 bp, 28 predicted proteins | sample 5400611 | NCBI WGS metagenome assembly WNGJ01 (sample SAMN13153375, study PRJNA577476) | soil metagenome | isolation source: 40 cm soil or saprolite under Garry oak tree replicate 1 | place: USA:California | collected 2016-06-15
GAAACGACGCTTACCATCCTGAACCATAAGCTTAAGCACGGCGTCGTGGTCCATCGCGAGTACGAGCCCGTTCCGCTTCTGGTGAATTCATTCGGTAGCGAGCTGAATCAGGTGTGGACCAACATTATCGACAACGCCATTGACGCGATGGGCGGCAAAGGCGGACTTCGAGTGCGGACCTATCGCGAAGACGATTGCGTCGTGGTTGAGATCGCCGACAACGGTCCGGGTATTTCGCCCGACATTCAGCCTCACATCTTTGAGCCTTTCTTTACCACCAAGAAAGTTGGCGAAGGTACGGGGCTGGGACTCGACACCGCCCTGCGAATTGTGAAGAAGCACAGGGGCACGATTGAAGTCAGCTCGAAACCCGGCGACACGCGTTTTCAAGTGTGGCTCCCGCTAGCGGAAGGACCAATTCACGACCCCGATTCAGGAAATCTTAGAGCTCATTAGCTACGATCTTCTCACCGCTTATAACCGTCTGTAAGGGTCGTCAAAAACGCCACGAGTTGATCTTCCTGCTCGGATGTCAATCCGAGGCGACCGATTGTCGTATCTACGTTTTGTTGCACCTCAGGGGCCGGCCAACACGTCGCCTTCTCTCCGGCATCCCCGTGGGAACAACGGGGAAGGCTATCGCGCGTGTTATAGAAATGGACCACTTCTTTCAGGCTCTTAAAGTAGCCGTTGTGCATATAGGCCTTAACGAAATCGGGCCTCGGCCGCTTGTCGACATTCCGCAAGGTGGTCACCTGGAACTTGCCCTCGTATTGAGAAGCGAACTGTGCCCAATCCGCATTCGGGTCAAGTTGCCGATCTGCAAGAAAACCGCCTACTCCTTTATCCACGTACGCAGAACCTGACGGATTAGCGGTGTATCCGTACTTGTCGGCACTATTCTCGCGGTAATATGGAATCGCCGGGTTCTTCGGGATACCGAGATTGGATGACGTAAAGTCGGTGAACAGCGGCGCCTTACTACCGACATCTCCTGGCGTGATCGTGCGTGCTGTCTTGCCTGCTAGACTCTCGGTTCCATCGAGGTGGCACGTATTACACTTCGCTTTGCCATGAAACAGGTCCCATCCTGCTTGCTCGTCGGCACTCAGGATCTGCTGGTCGGGGCGTGCGAGGGCGTAATCGAATTTCGACGAGAAAGGGCTCACCTCCGGCGCGGCTTCGTAAGCCGCAATAGCGAGTCCGAACTGATCGTAAGTCGAGTTTGAACGACTTCGGTCAGCTGGGCTGAGGTGAACAGGCAGCGGGTCATTGGCAGGTGGTGGGCCCGGCTTGCTGCACACCTCGTCGACGTCGGATGGCCACGTGATTGCGAAAGACTGAGATCCCCAAACGAGCTCAAAAAACCACTTATATGGACTAAGTGAAAGCCGGTGCACCACGCAGGCGGTATCCGATAAACCCATTTCGTTTGGATCGATGGGAGGATCTTGCGCCTGTTCCGCTGCGGGATTTTGCAGGTAGGTTCCTGTGGCGCGGAGGTCCCAGAAATTTCCACCATAGAAATCCCCCTGCGCCTGGTTGTACTGCAGGGGCGGGTAATAGGGCGAATATGTGTAGCTTTGCGGTTTCCGATGGCCGTATCGCGAGTGCGCCGGGTCGGCGGACGCATTGCGAACCGATCCCGGGTAAGCGACAGTGGTCATATTCAGCGCCGAAATTGGCCCCGTAAAATCCACGTATGGCATGTGACAAAATGTGCATGCCTCGTTTCTATTGACGGAGAGCTGCTTGTCAAAAAGCATTAACTTTCCGAGCGTCTGCACTCGTTTCATGCGGTGTGCCGCGTCGCCCGGGATTGAGGGCAGTTCCGCGACTGTTTCAGCGAAGATCTTGTCGATCTCGCCTTGAACCCGTTCTATCTCTTCTTTCAAGCCCGCTGGAGGCGCATGCTGAACACGTGCGTGCGGCACCAAAGCGGTTCGAGGAATCAGTGGCAGCGCGAGCATAAAAGCGCAAACTGCTAGCGAAGTCATACGTGTCATAAAACCTCTTATCGTCCTTCCCAGGTGCGAACTCTGACCAGAGATGAGATTGCTTCGATGACTCACTCAAACGAATAGTCAATTCCGGAAGCAAAGGACGTACCGAAATAGGTCTAAGGGGAGACGGAAAAAACCTTAGCCAAATTTAGAAAGCTCTGGGGGTTGTCTGAATTTAATCGCAAGGCATTTTCAATCGTCCGCATAAGAGAGACCCTTAACGGTCAATAGTGGTCGGCAGGAACCTACTCCCTGTCATCAAAGGGACAATCTAAGCGAATTTCACTGGTTCGCAAATCCAATCCACGTCCTTCAGCCGTGTCTACATTCTGTCTCCCCTCGGCGGCTCAGAAACGAGTCCTCCCCATTCGTTCACACCCCAAAAGCCGGCGTCTACAGCAGTCTCGTAGACATTTGTGCAAAATGGTACATGCGCGTGAGCAAAATGGTACATGCGCGCCACCTGTTGGAATTTGCGGCAACTCTGCATATCACCGATTGAATCCTGCCAATAACAAATACCCCATTCGCTGCGGATTAAAACTTGCATGGGTGCACCGGAAGGTAGGAGGTGCACTTGAACAAACCAGTTGCACAAGCTTTGTTCTGTGTCTGTGTAGTCGTGATCTGTGTTCTCACTGCTCTATCCCTCCAACAAAGTCCACAAAAACAACCGACGGACGCGGTTGAAGCGGCTCAGAAGCCGTCTTCGGCTGATGTATCGCGTCCAGAGCAACAGAAAACGGAACATGACCGTTCTGCGATATTCAGCATGGTGGATGCCCAACCCTCCTCGTCCGTTTTCCATAGTCAACCTAAAGCAGGTCGGGTCAGCGGCTTCGATTTCTATCGAGATCCACTCAATTCCGATCAACCCTTCATTAAGTTTGAAGACATCATGAAGCAGGAGTCCGCGAACAAAGCGGCAGTCATGAAGGCTCAGCGCGCTTTGCTGGAAAGCCGCTACAACTTGGTCCCAAAGCTCGATCCGGAAGCGAAAATGTCACGTGGAAAACCGTTACCGGTTGGTCCGACCGCAAAGCTCGCCCAAGGCACAACATGGGATCAACTGGGCCAATTACCTCCGGACAACATCCGGCAGAGAAATCTGTTTCCGTACCGTTCATTGCCCCACCCGCTTCAAACGAATGGCGGACAGGTATTCCCAAAGGTGCAGATCGACATGTTTCCGAGGCTCGAGCGCTTCGATGTCGAATTCGATATTCCCGACGCATTTCTTCCTGAATTTCCACCCGCGATGTTTCTGACGAACCGGCCGGAGTTGGGTGACGTCTCACGCGGGGAAGTCGTCTCGATCAATAACTATTACCGGCTCTTCAAAGATATTCTGACGCCGGTACAGTTGGACGGTTTGCGGCTGTTGTTAACGCCATTTCCCCAGGAAGAGTTCAATCCAACTGACGACCGGAAGTCGCCCGAACCCAGCCTTGGAGTAACCTGCCTGGATTGCCACATCAACGGCCACACAACGGGACAATTCCACCTCACTCCTGATATTCGTCCTCAGGAACGCCGGTTCAGGGTCGACACCGTCAGCTTGCGCGGCTTGCAAAATCAGAAGATCCACGGCTCGAAGCGAAGCCTGCGCTCGGTCGAGGACTTCACGGAGTTCGAACAGCGCACGGCGTACTTCAATGGTGATGAGATTCACGCGATCAAGAAAGGCATCAACATTCTCGATCGCATTCAAGTGAGTCACATGGCGCAGATGCAGAACATGTTCAACTTTCCACCGGCACCTAAACTGGATACGGCCACCGGCCATCTCATTCGCGAGAGAGCGACCGAAAGCGAGCTGCGTGGCGAACAGATCTTCTTCGGCAAAGGTCAGTGCTCGCAATGTCATGTGGTGCCCTTCTACCTCGACAACGAGCTGCACGATCTACACGTGGAACGCTTCATCAAGGACGAACCTGGGGACGGCCCGATCAAAACCTTCACGTTGCGCGGAATTAAAGAGAGCCCGCCGTATTTGCACGATGGACGATGTCTCACGCTAGAGGATGTCACTGAGTTCTTCAATATCGTCTTGCAGCTCAAACTCACACCGCAGGAGAAAAAGGACCTGGTCGCATTCATGCGTCAGCTCTGAAGGTGAATGCGCGCGGTCTATCAACAACGATGAAATACAGACAACTTGGTCACACCTCGCTGACAGTGTCAAACCTGTGTTACGGGACATGGCAGTTTGGCGGGGACTGGGGCAGTTTTGAGGTACGAGAAGCTCAGGCCGCCATCCGGCATGCGCTCGAGCTCGGCATCACCTTTTTCGATACAGCCCAGGCCTATGGTTTCGGCAAGTCGGAAAGCGTTCTCGGCCAGGCACTCCAGCCCGAATTAAAGAGCCGGCGCGACAAGATTGTTATCGCCACCAAAGGCGGTCTGCGAATGGAAGGCAACAAACTCCTGCGCGACGCAAGCGCAGGATGGCTGCGTCGGGGCGTTGAGCAGAGCCTTCGAAACCTGGGAGTCCACTATATCGATCTCTACCAGGTCCACTGGCCCGATCCTCGCACACCATTCGAGGAGACCGCTAATGCTCTGGAACAGCTCGTGCAGGCAGGCAAGATTCGCTTTGTGGGCGTCTCCAACTTTGATGCCCCCCAAATGCAGGAATTCGAGAAGACGAGAACGATCGACACACTGCAGCCACCCTACCACCTGTTCCGGCGTGACATCGAACAAGAGATTTTGCCTTATTGCCAGTCGCATGGGATCGGAGTGCTCGTGTATGGTCCGTTGGCTCACGGACTGCTCGGCGGACGCTATACCCCGAAGACCAACTTTGCGAACGATGATTGGCGCAGCAAGAGCCCGGCCTTCCGAGCAGAACTATTCGCCAGGAATCTTGCAGTCGTGGGGCGGCTGAAAGGTCTTGCGGAGCGCCAGGGGATGACGCTGGCACAGCTAGCGATCGCTTGGGTTCTCGCTAATCCGGCGGTGGATGTTGCCATCATTGGCGCTCGTCATCCGAAGCAATTGACCGACACTACGGCTGCGGCCGACGTTGAACTCTCCGACGAGACGCGGCGAGAAATCGAGATGATCATGAAGGACGCAGTGCCGACGGGCGGGCCATCGCCTGAAGCGATGTAGACGGTTATAGCGATTTCAAAAAATGAAATGAATGCGATCCCCCAAAACAGCAATTGCCCGGATTTAGCGGCATCGGCCACATGGGACGCCGGATCGCGAGACGTTTGCTCGATCACGGTTACGCTTTAATCGCCTAACCCTGAAAGAACAACAAGCTTAATGGCTCAGAAAACTGTCGCAAAGGCGCAGACAATGAAGAAGAGAACATTCCAGATTGTGATTGTCCTCGCATTGCTCACCGCAATGGTGGGGTTGGCGCAAGAATCGCATCGGCACACCGCCATGACCAACGACGACCGGAACTGGTCCGCGTTGATGGGAAGCCTGGAACACATGCACATCGCTATGTCTTCGATGAAACCATCGGGCGACAGCGACGTTGACTTCGTCAAACTGATGCTGCCGCACCACCAAGCAGCGATTGACATGGCCAAAATACAATTGGCCAATGGTAAGGACTCGCAAATCCGCAGACTGGCGCAAGAGATCGTCACCGACCAGCAATCTGAAATTGTACTCATGCAGTTATGGCTGAAACAGCGCGAGAAGGGTTCCCGAAGGCAAGGTCAGAAACCGGCATTTGAGGCGAACCAGGAGAAGTAGCTATGAAAATAGTCTGTTGGTCGTTGCTATTTTGCGTGCTCCCCTGCACGTTTGCGCAGCAAGCACCCTGGGCCACACCCGATGTTCCAATTTCCGCCAACGATCGCGTTTACGCAGCCGATCAGACTTCGAATACGATTTCGGTCATTGATCCGTCCAGCAACACGCTTTTGGGTGTTATCAGGCTTGGTGATCCGGTACCTGGTGCTCTAAGCCCGCTCTATAAAGGGGAGTTGCTGGTGCATGGGCTCGGGTATTCTCCCGATTCGAAGACGCTCGCCGTGGTTTCCGTGGCTTCAAATTCGGTCACTCTGATCGACACGGCGACGAACAAGATCAAAGGCAAGGTTTACGTAGGGCGCTCGCCCCATGAGGTGTTCTTCACGCCGGACGGGCGCGAACTTTGGGTCACAGTTCGAGGGGAAAACTATGTCTCGGTCATCAATCCATTGCAGATGAAGGAGACGCGTCGAATCGAAATGGCCAATGGTCCAGGTATGACCATGTTCGGCCCGGACGGACGCTACGCCTTTGTCTGTTCGAGTTTTACCCCGGAGCTGACCGTTCTGGATGCGGCGGCGCACTCGATCATCAAACGCGTGCAGCAAGCCAGTCCATTTTGTCCAAACATCGCCGTGAGTCCAGAGAACGACGAGGTATGGATCACGCTGAAAGACGTGGGCAAGGTGCAGGTGTTCGACGCCAAGCCTCCGTTTGAACAGAAGGCTGTACTGGATACAGGACCGATCACGAACCACGTGAACTTTGCCAACAATCACAATGGCAAATTTGCTTATGTGACCATTGGCGGATCGAACGAAGTGAAGGTGTTCCGCAGAGGCGCGACGCCGGAACTAGTTGCCACAATCCCAGTCGGGAACCTTCCTCACGGTATCTGGCCCTCGGGAGACGGATCCAGAGTGTATGTCGCGCTAGAGAACGACGAGCGGGCCATGGCGATCGACACAGTGACGAATCAGGTAATCGCCACTATTCCGATAGGACAGACGACGCAGGCTTTGGTCTATGTGCCGGACGCAGCTCCGAACGGTAAGGTGGAAAATTTGGTGCCGCTCGGTGAGGCCGGCAACATTGTGCGCCTGCACCTGGAAGCCGGAGGAAGCACCTTCGCCAATGCACGAGCCTCTGTTGCGGTGAACTCGCTTGGCCTATTGGATCTGGTTCAGATCGCGGCAGAGGGTCTCGCACCCATGTCTCAATATCAGGTCTATCTCGCAGAAGCAGACCAAGTACCTTTTGGAAGGCTCCAGCCTCTGGCCGTCCTGAAAACGAATGCCGATGGAGCCGGGATTGTTCAAGCCATCGGACCTCTCAAGACCCTGATGGTTGGTAGCCAAACTGGCTCCGGCTCACGCTCGCAAAGATTCTTGATCATTACCGATGTGAACAATTCATCCGACGTCGTTCTGCGTCAGTCAAGTACTTCACGGAAGTGACAGGTTGCCGATCTCTTGTTATAAAGATCCGAACAATCTGGGCGGTACGGGAATGGTATATTCGCGCCACGAGTTGGTATTTGCGGCTCTGCGTATCACGGATCCTAACCGCATTTGCTGCGGATTAAAACCTGCATCGGTGCACCGGAAGGTAGGAGGTGCACTTGAAGGGCCTGGTGCATACATGCCTCAGCTCTGAACTGAATGCGCGCGGCGGTCTATCACAATCACGGAGAGTGGTGAGCTTTCGCGGAGGTTCGGATACTGCGAGTAATCTCACTCTGATGGACGTAGCGAGCCAGCAAAAATGCTGACTTCTGTTGAAAGATTTACTAGAGCGTTTTTTGGCGGACGCCGACTGGACAACGGCGTGCTGTTTTCAACAACGATGAAATACAGACAACTTGGTCAAACCTCGCTGACAGTGTCAAACCTGTGTTACGGGACATGGCAGTTTGGAGGAGACTGGGGCAGCTTTGAGGTTCGAGTTGTTGCCATCATGGGCGCTCGTCATCCGAAGCAATTGACCGACACTACCGCTGCGGCCGACGTTGAACTCTCCGACGAGACGCTGCGAGAAATCGAGATGATGATGAAGGACGCGGTGCCGACGGGCGGGCCATCGCCGGAAGCGATGTAGACCGTTAGAGTTCAAAAAATGAAATGAATGCGATCACCCCAAAACAGCAATTGCTCGGATTTATCGGCATCGGCCACATGGGACGCCGGATCGCGAGACGTTTGCTCGATCACGGTTACGCTCTAATCGCATACAATCGAAACCGGATCGCGGCAGAGGCGCTCGTTGAGCATGGGGCGAGCGTGGCGGACAATGTCGCGACGCTCGCATCCCAAGCGGATGTCATCCTGTCCTGTCTTGCGAATGACGATGCCGTCTTGAGCATCTATACCGGCCTGCAAGGTGTTTTCGCGCATGCCCGTCCCGGTACGGCAATCATTGAGATGAGCACGGTGCTCCCAAGAACCTCGCGCGAACTCCACAGACTGAGCCTTGAAACCGGTGTGACGTTTCTGGATACACCGATCTCCGGCAGCACTCCAGCCGCCGAACAGGGCGCGCTGACGCTTTTTTGCGGCGGCGACGAGGAGCTCTTCCATGCCGCCCAACCGTTGTTCAGCGCGATTGCGCGGCAAAACTTTTATCTCGGACCCGGCGGTTCGGGCGCCATGATGAAACTTGTAGTGAACACGCTCCTCGGAGTCGGAATGCAAGCAATTGCCGAAGCGGTTGCCCTGGGCGAAAGAACCGGCCTCGACCGCCATCGCTTGTTCGATGTCTTGTCAAAAACCGCCGTCGTCGCGCCTGCACATACCGGGAAGCTGCAAAGAGCCGACCTCCACGACTACAGCACCCAGTTCGGAGTCGGCCTGATGAATAAGGATTTTCACCTCATTCTTGAAACCGCCGCTGAGGCAAAAGTACCCATGCCGGCGACGGCCGCTTCCTTTCAAATGAATGCCGCGGAGTTTAGTGGCGGTGGCGACGAAGACTTTTCGGCAGTGATCGCGTTGATGGAGAGAATGGCTCATTTAGATTCGCCAAGCCGATAGACGGCGTACCAACGCGCGGTCGTAGACCGCGCCTACAGAATCAGCATTGTGAAGATGACATCGACGCCTTCACGAGGACATAAGTATGTGGATTGTCCGACTTGCCCTGCGTCGACCATACACGTTTGTCGTACTGGCTTTGTTAATCGCTGTGCTTGGCGTGCTGTCTGTTATGACGATGTCGGTGGACATCTTCCCGTCCATCAACATTCCTGTGGTTACTGTCATCTGGCAATTCGCCGGGCTGTCGCCGACCGAAATGGAAGGTCGGATCGTGACCGTCAGCGAACGGGCGTTCACCACTGTAGTGCAGGGCATCGAGCACATCGAATCGGTGTCGCTCCGCGGGGTGGCGATTACGCGTCTTTATTTTCAACCTAACACTCCAATCGCAGGGGCCATCGCGCAGGTGAATGCCGCGGCAGAGGTGATACTCAGGGCACTGCCACCCGGCATCTTTCCGCCGCAAATCACCCAATACAATGCAGCAAGCGTTCCGGTGATATTGGCAAGCCTGGGCAGCGATCAACTCAGCGAGCAGGAACTCTACGATCTGGGAAACAATTTCATTCGCACTCAGCTGGTCACCGTTCCGGGCTCGGTCGTCCCGCTGCCTTATGGCGGCAAGGTCCGCATCGTTCAAATCGATGTCGACCCCGACGCGCTTTACGCGCGAGGGTTGTCGCCTCAGGATGTCAACAGGGCGATCCTTGCGCAAAATGTCATCTTGCCGGCCGGTACGGCTAAGATGGGAACAATCGAGTACGACGTCGCCACGAACGCGAGCCCAGAAGTTCTAAGTGATTTGAACAAAATCCCCATTCGTTACGCGAATGGCGCCACCGTCTATCTGGGAGATGTCGCGTTCGTTCACGACGGGTTCACTCCTCAGACGAACCTGGTGCGTCGCGATGGGCAACACTCCGCACTGTTACCGATCCTCAGCAACGGCACCGTCTCAACTCTTAAGGTCGTGGCGGGGGCGCGGGAGTTAATGCCCAAAATCCTGGCTGGTTTGCCCTCGAGCCTGAAGGTCGATTTCCTGTTCGACCAGAGCGTGTTTGTCCGGGCTGCCATCGACGGGGTTCTCCATGAGGGTGCGATCGCAGGGTTCTTGACTGCCCTGATGATCCTGCTGTTTCTTCGGTCCTGGCGTAGCACACTGATTGTCATCACGTCGATTCCCTTGTCGATCCTGACGTCCATCATCACGCTGAATTTCCTGCACCAGACGCTGAATGTGATGACGCTAGGCGGCCTGGCGCTGGCGGTTGGAATACTCGTGGACGACGCGACGGTTGAGATCGAAAACAATCACCGCCAGATGGATCTGGGCAAGCCGCTGCGGCAAGCTATCCTCGACGGGGCTGCGGAGGTGGCGACACCGGCGATCGTCTCAACCCTGTCGATCTGTATCGTATTTGTACCGATTTTGATTATGGGCGGAGTGAGTGGGGCATTGTTCTCACCATTGGGTATGGCCGTCGTGTTTGCGATGCTCGCCAGCTATCTCCTCTCGCGAACACTTGTCCCCACGATGGTGCTCTATCTGTTAGCCTCCGAGGCGGGAGCACGGCAACGCAGGGCGGAGCTTCCGATGCGACGATCAATCTTCAAACGCATCGGAGATTCTTTCGAAGGCGGCTTCTTAAAACTCACTGAAGGATACACAAGGACCCTCGGATGGGCGTTGGAACACAGTTTAATCGTGAGCTTGCTGTTCCTCGCCTTCGCTGCTGCGTCGCTTTTCCTGTATCCGTTCGTTGGCCGCGACTTCTTCCCTACAGTTGATGCGGGGCAGCTGCGGATGCATGTGAGGACGCCGCCGGGAACGAGGATCGAGGAGACCGAATTCTACTTCCAAGCGGTGGAGGACTACATCCGTCAGGTTATCCCCGCTAGCGAGATCAAAGTAATCACGGACAATATTGGTATTCCGAACGCCATCAACATAGCTCTGAGCGACAATGTAACGGTTGGAACAGCTGATGGCGAGATCCTGGTCGCTCTCAACGAACCGCATCATCCTACCGCCGACTATTTGAAAACGCTCCGGGCGGAGTTACCACGCCGATTTCCCGATTGCGAGTTCTTTGCGCAGCCGGCCGACATGGTGAGCCAGATACTCAACTTTGGCTTGCCGGCCCCGATCGACATTCAGGTCACAGGCCCGTTACAGGAGTCGGACACGGATTTTCGTATCGCGACGCAGATCGCCGCAGAGCTTAAAGGCGTGCCGGGTGCGGTAGACGTGCATGTGCAGCAGATCTTAGATGCACCGCGGATCATGGTCGACACAGATCGGACCATCGCCCAGCAGTTTGGTCTCACCGAACTGGATGTCGCGAACAGTTTACTGATCTCGCTTACCGGAAGCGGGACGACGACGCCTAATTACTGGCTCAATTACAAGAATGGCGTGAGTTATCAGGTCATCTCGCAGACGCCGCAGTACCGAGTGGCGTCCTCTGACGAGCTGCACCGCACTCCTGCCGCCATCGCCGGCCAGACGTCACCCCAGCTGTTGAGCAACCTGGCTGGCTTTCACCGGACGACTACTCCCCTCTCTCTCAATCACTACAACGTGCAGCCCGTCGTCGACGTGTACGCGGGCGTTCAGGGTACAGATCTCGGCTCAGTCTCGAAGCAGGTAACAAAGATCGTAGCGAAGTACAAGACTCAGATCGCCAAAGCAAGTTCGATTGTCGTGCGTGGGCAAGTCCTGAGCATGAATCAGTCTTTCCTCGCCTTAGGCCTCGGGATTAGTTTCGCTGTTCTGTTGGTTTACTTTCTGATGGTCGTGAATTTTCAGTCGTGGATGGATCCGCTCATCATCCTGATGGCTCTTCCGGGCGCGCTTGCGGGAATACTCTGGGCCCTATTTGTCACACGGACCACTATCAGCGTGCCTGCATTGATGGGGTGCATCATGGCCATCGGCGTGGCAACCTCGAACAGCATCTTGATGATCACGTTCGCAAACGAACAGCGTCGCCCGGCCTTTGGGGGCCACGACGCGCGATTCGCAGCGCTATCCGCAGGTCGGACGCGGCTTCGACCGGTGCTCATGACAGCGATGGCGATGCTGCTGGGCATGCTCCCGATGAGCCTCGGGCTGGGCGCAGGAGGTGAACAGAACGCTCCATTGGGCCGCGCCGTGATCGGTGGTTTGATGGTCGCTACCTTCTACACGCTGTTTTTCGTCCCAGTGACCTACAGCTTGCTGCGCCGACGGGCGCCCAGGGAGTTGAATGAGTAGCGGCACGCCAGACGCGCCGAAATCCGCACCGGATGATCTGCCTGCGCGCAACGCCAGAACGCGGACGATCGTCGTGATTGGGAGTGTGATTCTGGGTTTGTTCCTGGTCCTGTTGATGGTAGGCACCGTGCCGAGAATTTGGAGCAAACGGGAGTTGGTGGTATCGGCGAGCGATGTCCGGAACCGCACCCCCGTTGTGTACGTTATTCGCCCCGTGCCGGCGGTCGAAGTAGGCCTTTCACTGCCCGCGACGACCCAGGCCATTCAAGACTCGATCATCTATGCGCGAACGAGCGGATACGTCATCAAGCGTTACGTCGACATTGGCGATCACGTGACGTCCGGTGAACTGCTGGCCGAGATCGCATCACCCGAGGTCGATCAACAACTGAGTCAAGCCAAAGCGGATCTCGAACAATCTAGAAAAAACCTGGAGCTGCAGAAAGCCAACCTCGAACTCGCGCGGGTAACAATGGATCGCTACAAGTCGGCTGATACGGAAGGAGCTGTCGCCAAGTTGCTGGTCGATCAGAACGTCACTGCATACAGTACAGCCCAGGCTTCCGTCGCCGCAGCCGAAGCGGTTGTCCAATCGAACCAGGCTAATGTCCGACGTCTCGAGGAACTGACGTCGTTCGAGCGCGTCGTCGCGCCGTTCAACGGCACAGTAATCGAGCGAAACTTCGATGTTGGCGCCCTGATTACAGCCGGCAGCCCGGTGGACAATACCGCCGTGGCGCCTTCAAGCCTGTCTGGCGCACCAAACGGTCTGTTCGAACTTGCTGAAATCGATGTGCTACGCGTGTTCGTCAATGTTCCGCAGCCTTTTGCTCCAAACGTGAAGCCCGGTCTGCCGGTGCAGGTGAGCGTTCGAGGACAACTCATGCAACCAGTAATGGGCAAAGTAACTCGTACTGCCAGCGCGCTGGATGCGGGTACGCGAACGCTCCTGACGCAGGTCGATATACCTAACCGCCTTCGCCGCCTGCTGCCGGGAATGTTCGTGTATGTCGACTTCAAGATCGCGCCTTCGGGCACGCGCTGGAGAGTTCCGGCCACTGCGGTGATGTTCAATGCGCAAGGCACCAGAGTTGTGATCGTGGGAGAGGGAAACAAACTGCACTTTCAACCGGTCGTGCTGGGCCGGGACTTTGGGATGTCCATCGATATCCAGGAAGGGCTTAACGGCACGGAAATCATCGTGAAACAACCCAGCGTATCTCTTCAGGAGGGACAAGTTGTCGAGCCCATGGAGTCGCAAGACTCATCATGGCGTTAGGCCCTTGAAAGTGCGTGTGACCCTTGTTGTACTGTGCATTGCCACTGTCATAGCCGCTGGTTGCAAGGTCGGACCGAAATATGTGCGGCCACCTGTAGACCAGCCCACTAGCTTCAAGTCGGAGCATAACGATGTTCCGGCTCCGCTCATCGCACCGGAATGGTGGCGTCTCTACAACGATACCGAACTCGATCAGCTGATCGCGAGCGCCCATGCTTCGAACCAGACCCTTCGGCAGGCCGTGGCAAGTGTAGACGAGGCCCGTGCAATCGCCCGTGTTGCACGCAGTTTTCTTTATCCGAGTATATCGTTCAATCCGGTCATGACACGCGAGCGTCTGTCTGGAATGCGCGCCAGCACGGTCACGGGTTCGATCGTGGCACTAGGTGCCACGATCAATGACTGGCTGATTCCGTTCGACCTGGCGTACCAGATTGACGCGTGGGGCAGCATCCGCCGTTCATTGGAGTCCGCCACGGCAGAAGCTGCAGCTAGCGACGATAACCTGGCAATGGTACGCCTCACGGTTGAGACGGATGTTGCTCAGTTCTATTACACGCTTCGCTCGCTGGATGCGCAGACCGAAATTCTGACTCAAACGGTAGCCTCATATCGAGAGCAGGTCCGGCTCGTGTCCGTACAGCTCAGAAGCGGTCTGGTTAGCCCTATCGTGTTGGCTCAAGCCGAGGCTCAACTTCAAACGACAGTGGCCAAACAACAAGATCTGGATCGGGCGCGGGCGGATCAGGAACATGCGCTCGCGATTCTGTGTGGCCGGCCCGCACCGTCGTTCATCGTGGCCAAAGATCTCGGCCAACCTCTCGTCCCTCTTGAACTGGCAGAGCCGGATCGCGGCTTTCGCCACCGGCAGCGTGGCTCCGATCTTTCAGGGTGGACGAATCAAGGCCAATCTCGAGGCGGCCAAAGCAATCCACAAACAGACCGTTGCGGCATACGTGAATCAGGTCCTCGTTGCGTATGGCGACGTCGAGGATGCTCTCACAGACCTGCACGCTCTCTCAGATGAGATTGTCAGCCTGCGCGCCGCAGTCAAGGCATCTCAAGAGTATCTTCACCTCGCCCAGGCGCAGTACAAGTACGGCCTGGTCGATTACCTTGTTGTCGTCATCGCTGAGCAGACGCTCCTCGCGAATCAACTGTCGTTGGCGCAAGCGGTCTATTTAAATGTCGGCGCCAGCATCCGGCTGATCAAAGCGCTTGGCGGTGGATGGGAGAATCATCCGTAATTCTCCTTTCTGAAGATCTGCTGAGGTGAACCCCAACCTTTGGACAGAAAAACTGACCGCTTAAGGTGGAGGCGCTGTCTGCTGTTTGGTGTTTTGCTTCCTTCGTTGTCAAGAATCCCCTGAGTTGGCCGATCTCGAATCATGCTCGACCCCGGCTGGTGAAGCGGAGGCGGGCACTGCTGGAAAGCAACCCGTCAACGAATAGCCAGCTGGAAACTCATCCGAAAGATGAGCGGGGCGTCGGCGTCTTGGGTCGGCACCTCCATCGTTCGGATAGATTTCCTCATGCCATCAAAACTCATCAAGAGAATATCACCGCGAAGCGGCCTCCTGGTTTTGCAGCGTGTGGTCGACAAAAATTTCGCTCTAGGACGGTCTACAAACGACGATCGCAACAAGGCCAACCTGGAGTATGGCTGGTTTTGGTTTAAAGAGCCGTTTGGCAGAATTTTTCGGCACGATCAAGGAGCCCACAAAGCCCCCTGGCGCGAGTTCAATACGGAGTTAATCTTGCGCAGTCGCTCTTTGTCTTCGTTGCAATTTGGCCCTGACAGTGACTTCCATCACCGGTCCGGTGACCATAGGCATCCGTTGGCTCCGGCACCACGTCGTGATAGAAAATGTCCACGACCAGTGGATGGAACCGCGTCAATGCCCTCGGGACGGCTGCTCGGCTCCCAAAAGGACCGGTCCGAGAGCAGCTTGTTCAATTGCGCCACCAACCGTTCGGCTTTCTTCTTGTCTCTTGTGCCTAAACCTCGCCGGATGCGCGTCCGGGTTGACCTTCAACTCAATGCCCTTTTTGAATCTCGTTTCGAGCTAGTTTCATGAGTTATACGGCGTCAAACACAACTTTCTTGACAAGTGCCCAGCACGTCATGCGTGCACGAATGCACGCCGCTTTGCATGCGTGCATCGACCTCGTGCTGGCTGGTTGATCGACCAACATGCGTGCATCGACTTCGTGCTGGCTGGTTCATCGGCAAGCGCGCGTGCACCGTCGCGTGCCAGTTTTCTGCGAGTTCGTGCGCGAGGCACGAGAACCGATGCGCGGCGTCAACCTCACCGAAGCAGCATATAGTGCCGGGTTCTCCGATGCAGCACATATCAGCGAGCTAGTTCGGCGTCGCCAATCGGGTCGTGCAGCGTTCGTACAATCAAATTAGGGTCGTGAACTGTACCTGCGTGATGGAGGACAGTCAAGATTCCAGTGCCTTGGCTGAAAACTCCCTGGTTGGATCCGCTGTAGTGAAAGCTTAAACGACGAAGCTGTGGCAAACGTGGGACTTTCGAATCTACGAAGGTTGCAGTGAGTAGGTGTGGGAAAGAACGAGATCGGACAAATCCAAGACCCCAAGAGTGGCGTATTGAACTATGGGTTCCACCGTGACGTGCACAACCGATCTCCTGACTTTCTTGTTGTGTGTCAATGGACTGCGAGGTGGCTACCCGTCCATAGTGCAAAATGACCGTTGCCCAGATGCCGATGAAAGAGGGGCAAATGGTCAGGTCAATATCGCTCTCTTTGAGAATTGCATCCTTTTTATCCCCACTCTGCGGGATCGCCTTCCGCTTCTTAAAAATACCGGCGTGCACTCAGTGCAAACGCTTCACCAAAACCCTCCTGACATTTGGCTGTTTCGCCAATGGTAGTGGTCCTTGGTCCCTCGGCACAGGCCTGGCGATACTTGGTGGCGTAACCGGCCAGCCAGGCGTGGAAGTCACGTCTTCGTGGTCGTCAAGGACTAATGCGGCGTTACGCTCGTTTTTTTCTCGCAAGCGGCTTCGAGACAGCAAATCACTTAACGTCTCGATGTCGCGTAATGTGATGAGTTGCTCGATTTCCCTTCCGAACAAAAGATCCAAACTCCAACCCATCGCGACCTGCAGCTTCTTAGCCAACCCGGGAAGCTTCAAAAGATATACCGTTCGCCAAAGCCACCAGGCGAAAATACCGGAGAACTTTATGCCAAATACCATGACCACTCCGGTTCGATGCCCGATCGTGGCTAATTGTCCCAAGGTTTTGAAGACAAACGGCGTTGGCGGGCGACCGATAATTGCGGCTTCAATGTTCTTAGCTGCTGTCAATCCCTCGCGCACGCCGTGTTGTGCTGTGGGTGGATAAAATGTTCGGGTGTTTCGATCGGGCACCGCGGCGCAATCGCCAGCCGCCCATAGTCCGGGAACGGGGACGTTCAGGAACTCGTTTACCAACAGCCGTCCACGTGCATTTTGAAATGGTACGGAAGCCGTAACTGAACTTGCTGTTACTCCGGCCGTCCATATGAGGGTCGCCGCCGGGATGGACCGTTGTTCAATTGAACCAGCGCGCCATCGTAGTCCGTCACCAGAGTGCCCTTGAAGATTTCCACTCTACGTTCGATCAACTTACGTTCGGCGTAGCGGCCGAGTTCCTCGCCCAATTCGGGCAGCAGGAAATTGCCGGGATGGACGATGACGACTCGAATCAATTCTTCGGACAGATCCGGATAATACTTCGCGGTTTCACGCACGAAGTCATTCACGGCACCGGCGGTTTCGGTGCCGGCGTAACCGCCGCCAGCCGTAACGAACGTGAGTAGCCGGCGTCCATTTGCATCATTACTCTCCAGTATCGCCTCTTCGAAAAGTGCAACCATGCGGTTTCGCAGAAGTACGGCGTCCAATAGGCGTTTCATGGTTACCGCCCACTCCCCCCAAGGCTATTGAGGTCGAAAAAATTTGTTTCTGAGCCAAGAGCGAGAAGCAGATGATCAAATTCGAACTCGACCTCAAACCCGGCGGAGCCGTGAGCACAACGGATGCGGCGGGCGCTTACGTCGATCGATCGAACCTCAGCCTCGACAACTTTCACATGATGAAGCGCGCGACGGGGCGGATTGACAATATCCCCGGGATAAAGATCTCCCGCCGCCATTTCGTGTAGCATCGGCGTCAACAGGGTGAAATTCTCGCGGCTGATAGCACCACCTCAATGTCGCCTCGCCGAGTTAGAGCCCTTGATCGAAATAACGTGCCGCAGTCAGTCCGACGAATCCCCCGCCAGCAATGACGATCTTTGTCTTCTTCGTGCTGGTAATGGCATTTTGATTCATCGCTCAAACATCGGATTGGCAGGAACTGTTCCAATCGCTAGGTCATGGACATCGCAAATCAAGAGCGCTGCACGGGCTCGTGAGTGAGTAATTTTACGGAATCGGTGCCTGCAATATACGTGACTCGACTGCCAACATGCTGGCAACCTCGTCGGGGATCAGCTCAACGAACGTGAGTAGCAGAATCCAGTGTGCCTGGGAAGTGCCCACAAAGGCCAGCCAGGTTCCATTCAGCGAGCGATGCGAGAGGGCGCGACATAACCATCTTGACGCAGTCATCATTTTCCATCATTGGCTGTAACTCTAGCGGGGTCTATGGCAGGTGAGCGACGTGATTCAAGTTCGCCGGCGGCGATAGATCACGGCTGCGTGTAGGAAGCGCTGAGACAAGCATTCAGATGGGACTGTATGTTGACCCATCGGAACCACGCATGCTGGAGTTGATCGGTTATGAGGGAACCAGAGGAATCATCTTCAGCTCGTCATGGTGCTGAAGTTCATCCTTCGGAAAGTATCGAGGAGCCGCGACCACCTCGAAAATGGCGCAGGACGATCCTGCTTTTGCTCTTGGGTCTCCTTGTGGTCGGTGTGTGCGGAGGCATCTTATGGCGCTACTTCTCCAAGTATGAATCCACCGACGATGCACAAGTGGACGCGCATCTTTATCCGATCAGTGCCCGTGTTCGCGGCTACGTCATTCGAGTGAACGCGGCCGACAACGAATACGTACAGAAAGGGAGCATATTGGTCGAAATCGATCCACGCGACTATCAGGTCGCCGTCGACCAGGCGCGCGCTGATCTCGCGACCGCCGAAGCAACCGCCCAATCGCTTCACATTGATGTTCCGATTACGGCCACGAATACATCGAGCCAGCTGGACTCCACCGCCGCCGACGTGGCAAAGGCCGCAGCGGGAGTGACAGCGGCCGAGAAACAACTTGCCGCCACTAGAGCGCGATTGGAACAAGACCAGGCCAATGACGTGAAAGCGCAACAGGACCTGGTTCGCTACAAGATGCTCGTGGAAAAGGAAGAGGTCGCCAAGCAGGTGTACGACAGCGCACTGGCGGCAGCCAAAGCGAGCGCGGCCGCCGTAACAGCATCCGCGGCCAATGTCGAGGCTGCCAGGCAGTCGGTAGAGCAGGCTCGCAGTGCATTGACCTCAGCTCAAGCGAATCACCGCGCCGCACGAACGGCGCCCGAGCAAGTAGCCGCAACTCGGGCGCGGGCGGTCTCCGCCGAAGCCACGGTGAAGCAGAAGCGCGCGGCACTGGAGCAAGCGGAATTGAATCTTCGCTACACAAAAATCGTTGCCCCCGTGACCGGCCAGGTGAGGAAAACGGTGGTCGTTGGAATGAACGTTCAGCCCGGCCAGCAATTGTTGACAATGGTTCCTCTCGAGGACGTGTGGGTCACCGCTAATTTCAAAGAGGCGCAGCTTCGGAACATCCGACCGGGCCAGCCTGTGGTTTTTTATTCCGATTCCAATGGACGGAGCTACAAAGGCCACATCGACAGCATCGCCGGAGCGACCGGTCCGCTTTTCAGCTTGTTTCCTCCGGAAAATGCCACGGGCAACTACGTCAAAATCGTGCAAAGGGTTCCGGTAAAAATCGTCCTTGAGCCGGGACAGAACAGTGATCTTCAACTCCGGCCGGGCGTGAACGTCGTCCCCAAGGTGTATCTGCGGTGAGCAGCGGCCGTAATCCGTGGCTGATCGCCAGTGTCGTGGCGATAGCGGCATTCATGGAGATTCTCGATACGAGCATCGCCAATGTGGCCCTACCATACATGGCAGGCAATCTTGGTGTCAGCAACGACGAGAGCACGTGGGTTCTGACTTCGTATCTCGTGTCGAACGCCATTGTTTTGCCGATCAGCGGGTGGATCGCCGGCGTGGTTGGCCGCAAGCGATTCTTCATGGCATGTATCGCCTTCTTCACGTTGAGCTCTTTGCTGTGTGGAATCGCTCCAAGCCTTGGTCTTCTTCTCTTGTTTCGAGTGCTGCAGGGGCTGGGGGGCGGCGGGCTGCAACCCATGGCTCAGGCGATTCTGGCGGACACCTTCCCTCCGGAGAAACTTGGGCTGGCTTTCGCAGTCTACGGCATCACGGCTGTTATCGCACCGGCAATCGGACCGACTCTTGGAGGGTGGATTACCTACAATTATTCGTGGCGCTGGATTTTCTTCATCAATTTGCCCGTCGGGTTGCTGGCAAGCTTTCTCGTGCTTCGTCTCATCGAAGATCCGCCGTATTTGAAGAGCGTGAAGCAAGCCGGCATCAAGGTCGACTATATCGGAATTGCCTTGCTGGTAGTCGGCGTAGGCGCCTTGCAAGTCATGCTGGATCGGGGGCAGGAGGACGATTGGTTCTCGTCGCACTTCATTCTGGCTCTCGCCATCATGGCGGCCGTCGGTTTGATTTCACTCGTCCTGTGGGAATGGTTTACGAAACATCCGATCATCGATGTTCGCCTTTTCAAGAACTTCAACTTCCTCAGCTCGAACGTCATGATGTTCCTGCTGGGCGTCGTGTATTTCAGTAGTCTCGTCATGATCCCCCAATTCCTGCAGACACTCATTGGTTACACGGCAGAAGTGGCAGGCTTGGTTCTATCAGCGAGCGCCGTTCTCCTATTGATCGAGATGCCGATAGTGGGCCTGCTTGCGTCGAAGTTTCAGGCGCGCTACTTGACAGCGTTCGGATGGTTTTGCCTGGGCCTCGGGCTGTTTTATTCAACGAAAGAGTTCGGCCTGTTCATTGATTTCTGGACCGCAACTCGCGTTCGCACTGCTCAGGTCGCAGGTCTGGGATTCCTGTTTGTGCCGATCACTCTCGCATCGTATGTCGGCATACCGCAGGAAAAGAGCAACATGGTTGCAGGCATGATCAATTTCATGCGCAATATCGGAAGCGGTGTGGGCACCTCGATGGTGACAACGATGATTGCTCGCCGCTCGCAGTATCACCAGACGATTCTGGTTGGAAACGTGACACCCGATAATCCGACATTTCTCAACACTGTAAACGACCTCACCAACAAGTTGACGCAATCCGGCTCAAGCCTCGATCAAGCTCAGATGCAAGCGCACGCGCGGCTCTATCAATCCGCGCAGAGCCAGGCTGCAGCATTGGCCTACATCGATACATTCTGGTTTCTCGGCGTCGCAGCCATGATCATGTTCGTCCTCTCCTTTGTCCTGAAAAAGAACGAGCCGGGGAAAGGCGAGGCCGCCGCAGGATAAGACGATGGATAAGGTGAGAATTATCACGGTTGACCGCGAGTTCGGTAGTGGCGCCGCCGGAATCGCAAGGCTGCTTGCTGAGCGGCTTGGCTGGACGCTGTGGGACCAGCGGCTGACGACCGAGATCGCGCGGCTGGCACAGTGTGAACACGCGCAGGTCGCGAAACGGGAAGAGCGCATGGATCCGCTCTATTACCGCCTGCTGAAGTCATTCCTGCGCGGCAGTTTCGAGGGAAGCCTCAATGTTCACCGCTTGAAGCTTTTGGATACTGACGTCATCTTCAGGCTGACACAACGTATCGTCAATGCTGCGGCCGACGAAGGCAACTGCGTTCTTGTCGGCCGCGGCTCCGCGTTTTTTCTGGAGAATCGGAAGGACGCGTTTCACGTCTTCCTCTATGCGCCCGCGGAAGAGAAAGTCCGGCGGCTCACGGAGAGTGGAACGGATCGGGCAGAAGCGATCCGACTCGTCAGAACTGTGGACCAGGAGCGCGCGGACTTCATCCGGAAGTATTTCGGCAAAGAGTGGCCATGCCGGCGCCTCTATCATCTGATGATCAATTCGCGAATCGGAGACGAGGAGGTGGTTCAGACCATCCTCAACGGCATCGCGACGCTGCAGAAGGCGGAGGTCGGATGATCAGGTCGCTCTTAACTCTCGTATTAACAGCTGCAGGTCTTCTGTTGCTCCCCGCAGTCGCACGCGGTCAGCTCTCTCAGTCTCCAGCAACAACGGAGCGTGCCCGACCATCGCAATTGCCGCTTTCGGGATCTACTCAGACGGGGTCAGTGACAACTGGCCAGGCAACCGTTCCGTCCGCCGGCAGGGAGAGCGTGAGCACACTTAACAGTTCAATACAGATCCAGGGCGCGTTCCAGGGAAGCACTCCGTTTGGTGTCGTGACGAAGGAACCTTTGCCGCTGCCCCTTGACGAAGCCATCCGGCGCGGACTTGCTTACAACCTGGGAGTGATAGGAGCAGAGCAAACAGAGCGTAGTGCTCGCGCCCAGCGGCTAGCCGCTCTCGCCGAACTTCTACCCGACGTAAATGGCACGGTCACTGGCGCGGCCGCGCAGACGAGTCTCGCTACAGCTGGATTGCAGAGCGCGAAAGGGCTCGCTGGTTTTCAGTTCGCCCGGGTTTTGGGTCCATTCAATTTTTTCGAAGCCGGAGCTGTGATGAGCCAAAGTGTGTTGGATCTCACGGCCACGAGGAATTATCGATCCAGCAAGGAAATCGTTCGTGCAACCAAACACAGTATTCGCGATAGCCGCGATCTCGTCATCCTTGGTGTCGGCGGTTCTTACTTACAAGTTGTTGCGGCAGCAGCCCGGGTGGAATCGGCTAAAGCCCAGCTGGCTACGGCTCAGGCGGTTTACGAACAGGCGTTGGAGCAACTCAAAGCGGGCGTGAACGCGCGCATCGACGTTAATCGCAGCCAAGTGGAATTCCAGACGCAACGCCTGCGGCTTATTTCGCTCGAAACCGATCTGGCAAGTCAGAAGCTGGCTCTGGGCCGTCTTATTGGTTTGCCCCTTGGGCAAGACTTCACACTTATGACGGCGATGGAATACCGTGCCGGATCGATCACTCCGCTCACTGAGGCTCTCGAGCAAGCGTTCGCGAACAGGCCCGACCTCCAGGCGGCCGAGGCCCAAGTTCGGGCAGCGGTGCAGGCTCGAAAGGCGGCGGAGGCGGAAAAGATTCCGGCACTCAAACTTAACGGGAGCTACCTTGTCGCCGGCGTGAATCCCGCTCAATCCAATGGAGTGTTCTCTGTTTGGTTCGCGACGCATTTCTTCGGCTCAATGCAGCCAACGAGCAGGTCATGGTTGCGGAAAGTAATCGTGTTCTCGCTCAGGACACACTGCGTCAGGCACGTGACCGGTTTGGAGCCGGCGTCGCGGATACCGTCGAGGTTGTGCAAGCACAGGAATTCGTAGCGGCGGCAGAGCAGGACTACATCGCCGCCCTTTATACCCACTACCTGGCGCGGCTGAGCTTCGCACGAGCAACTGGCGATGCCGAACGGGGTATTGCCGCTGTGCTTCGGCCGAACGCGCCGTAGCTCGGAAAGGACCAAAGATAGAACAACGGTGGAGCATTGAGTCCCAACTGCGGTCGCGAACATCCACGACCGGCAATACTCAAATGGCCGTGCGGCCTCCATCGACGGCGAGTTTTGCGCCGTAAATGAAACTGGCACGGTCAGTCGCTAAAAAGACAATGGCTTCAGCAATCTCATCCGCTGTAGCGGGACGGCGTGCTGGGGCCTGAGCGGCCAGTTGTTCCACACCCTCTCCCATTGCCTCCGTGCCTTCCGTGCGCGTAGGTCCAGGGCTCACTGCATTGACGCGGACACCGCTCGGGCCATATTCAGCCGCCCAGGCCTTGGTCAGCAGATTGATGGCTGCCTTGCTCGAGCCATAAAGGCTCATGCCTGGGGCCCCATAATCGGCAACCATCGTCGACACATTGACGATTGCTCCTTTTCCTCTCTTCGCCATCAGCGGAGCAAGTTCAGCGACCAGGAAGTACGGCGCCTTGACGTTGAGCGAATACACACTTTCAAAAAGTTCTTCCGTCATTTCGTGCGTCGGGCCGAACGGAAAGACTCCCGCACTGTTGATCAGAATATCGACATGGCCCTTTCCGAGTTCGAGGGCTCTTTTCGCCACTTGGCGCGTAGTCGAGGCGTCTCGAAGGTCAGACGACATGAAATCCGCTTGGGCTCCAGCTGCGCGGATTTCCCGAATTGTCCTCTCGCCGCGTTCCGCATTGCGGCCTACGACTATGACATGAATGCCGAGCTTGGCGAGTTTATTGGCGGACGCCCGCCCAATACCGCTCGTTCCGCCAGTAATAAGTGCTGTAGACGAATCGGTCGTCATTTCATTTCCTCTTTTCAAAATTTCGTTCTATCAACAGTGAGTTGCGGCAAGTGCCTGACAGTTTCGGAAGGCTCAGGACGTATTGTGTAATCGGCATTCACTTCAGCCGCACGAATGATTCCTTCCTTATCGATCACGTACCTGGCGGGCATCGGCAATCGGTCTTCCGGTTTTCAATTGCCGTAGGCCTTCGCTAACTGACCTACGAGCTTTGCCCACGCCATATCGAGAGCATCGTACACAGCAGCGGCCAGTGGGCTGGTATTGTCCTTGAGGATCTCAATCATGAGGGTCCCGTAGTCAGAGAGGATCACCCCAGCCTGCTGCATTCGGAGCAGGCCAACTTCACGCTTCGTCTGGCTGAACGTACCGGAGGCGTCGACAGCAACATAGGCGTCATAACCCTTGCCAAGCGATGTAATCGCAGGGAACGCCGCACAGACCTCAAGCGAAACACCGGCAAATATGAGCTTTTTGCGCCGGGTCGCCTCGATGGCGGCCGCGACTTTCGGATCGTCCCACGCGTTGACCGAGGCGCGATCGATAATGCGCTCTGGTCCCACGACTTCTACGAGTTCGGGAAAAGTTGGCCCCCACATGCTGTCACGCGCCGTAGTGGTAACAATGGCCGGGACCCCTAGCACCTTCGCGGCTTTGGCGAGAGCGACAACGTTACGCTTGAGCTCGCCTGTCTCGTAATCACGCACCCCGGTCATCAAGCCGATCTGGTGGTCAACGAGAATCAGCGCAGAATTGTCTGCGGTTAGGGGCTCGTAGGGCTTGCTTTGATTCGTCACAGTAGTTTCCTTCAAATTCATATCTCGTTCTGAAAAGCGCTCGATCGAGAAATCAGAGTGCAACGCCGGTGCCAACTCTTAGCTTCGAGTAAACGATTGATATTGAAGGGGGAATGCGAAAGCACTCGCTAAGCTGTCAAAACTGTCAAGGAGACGTTGACGCGAGTCTTCTCAAGACTTCCTTCATAAACACGCCACAGCGGAGTTTGACCTTTTCCCTCATTAACTGCAGTAGTACGCTTTCTCCTTCCGCAACTGCAGTAGTACGCTTTCTCCTTCCGCGCTGATGGCGATTAGACTTCTGAGGTCCACGATAAGTTCGCGGCCATGGAGATCTGCTTTGGCCGTTTCGCACGCGGTCGCGAGTTCGGCGGCCCAGGGCGCGATCAGCTTACCCTCCACAACCAGCCGCCGGCGGCGCGGACTCTCGACAACGGAGATTCTCAACATGCGCACCCGTCCTCGGCCGTCTGGCAGCGCAAGACATGTGCCAAAAGGTCTGAGCGGCAATTACTGGAGTTTTCCGCGCAAAAGTAAAGTCAGTCGGGGAGCATTGAGGAGTGTCAACGCGGTTCTGACACGGATCAGGCGTAGTCGCGGGGATCGATGCCAAACTTCTTCATTCGCGCTAGTAGGGTTGTGCGATTGATGCCCAGACGTGCGGCAGCTCCGTCAGTTCCGCCCACGCGCCCTTTCGCTTCGGTGAGCACGCGTACGATCGCGTCGCGCTGTTTCCTGGCATGCTGGTCACCGGCACCATGGTTGCCATGCAGCGCGGTGATCGTTTCTTTGACAATGCGAGCAATATCCTCGTGATTTGTCACTGCCCGCTTGGATTCGGCAGTGCTGGTCTTGCGTAGTTCGGTGAGAGGCGCCGCCAGCGACCTGCCGCGGGTGAGGATTACAGCGCGTTCAATAAAATTTTCTAATTCGCGAACGTTTCCCGGCCACTCCCAGGCCGTTAGCGCCTTCATTACGCCCGCAGGAATGTTGTCGATCTTCTTCTGCATTTGTTTTGCGAATCTCTGAACGAAATAACTCGCTAGCAGAGAAATATCTTCCTTGCGCTCCCGCAAGGAAGGGATGCGAATCGGGAAGACATTCAGCCGGTAATACAGATCACTCCGAAACTCGCGCGCGGCAACCATCTGTTCAAGATCGCGGTTGGTGGCGGCTATGAGTCGAACGTTAACTTTTCGCGTATACGTACTTCCAAGTCGTTCGAACTCCCGCTCCTGCAATGCCCGCAACAGCTTCGGTTGGATTTCAATAGGAATGTCGCCGACTTCGTCAAGGAACAGCGTGCCTTGGTCGGCCAATTCCAGTCGGCCGATCTTCTGCGTGATGGCGCCCGTGAAAGCTCCCTTTTCGTGGCCAAACAATTCGCTCTCCAGCAGGCCGGTTGGAATCGCGGCACAGTTCACCTTCACCAGTGTGCGATCCTTCCGTCGGCTGCGATCATGAATGGCGCGGGCAATCAAGTCCTTACCCGTTCCTGTTTCGCCGAGCAGCAAAACGGTTGAATCGCTGTTTGCAACCGTTTCGACCAGCTGCAGGACACGTCTGAGCGCGTGGCTGTTGCCCACGATCTGCTCGAAATCCAAGTCTCCGCGGATTTCCTGTTCAAGATAGAGCTTCTCTTGCGCCAGTTTCTCTTTGAGTTCCGAAACCTGGCCATAAGCTAGGCAATTCTCAATGGCGATGGCTATCTGGCCCGACGCCTCCCTGAGGAAATCGACTGCCTCGGACGTAAATGAACTCTCCGCCTTGCGAGCAAGAATCAGTACACCAACAAAACAATTATAAGTATACTTCAGGCCCGAGTTCCTCACGATCGTTTGCGGCTACGACTACCGGTTTTGAGCTTTGCCAAGCTCGTTTGAAAGCGCGGCCTGGCGTGACGAGAATCTCTTCCTTAACGAAGCCTTTGGCATCCGGGAAATCAACCGCATAAATCCGACTCTTATCAGATGCTTCGTCGAAAAATGCAATACCCGCCGCATCTGCATGCACGGCCTCTCGAATGTAGGCCGAAGTCGCGCGCAGCACTTCCCGAAGCTCCAGGTTCGACGTGATCTGGTGTGTCAGCTTCAAGAGCAGCTGGAGCCGATTGTTCCGAACGTTTAGAGCATGTTCTGCGCTTTTGCGATCGTCGATATCCGTGGCAATTCCATACCATTTGAGAACCTCGCCGCGTTCGTCTCGCAGCGGCACGCCGCGAACTAAAAACCAGCGATACTGTCCGTCAGCTGCGCGACGGAAACGTACCTCATGCTCGAACGGCTCCCCAGTGGCAACGGATGCTTGCCACTTCTCCACGTGGCGCTGCAGGTCGTCTCGATGAACGGCAAACCTCCAACCTGGGCCAACAGTCGCTTCCAGGGAAAGGCCGGTATATTCCGACCAGCGCCCGTTCACAAACGTAGCGGCACCGTCGGACGCCGCCGTCCATGCCATTTCCGGAATGGTTTCGATGAGTTCGCGCAGCTCTCTCTCGCTCTGTT
>WNGJ01001001.1_pt1 | contig 27072 bp, 21 predicted proteins | sample 5400611 | NCBI WGS metagenome assembly WNGJ01 (sample SAMN13153375, study PRJNA577476) | soil metagenome | isolation source: 40 cm soil or saprolite under Garry oak tree replicate 1 | place: USA:California | collected 2016-06-15
CCGGTGTGAGTTCCCCGGGCGTGCGCTTCGAAAAGTGGGGGCTGGACGTCGAGTCGACCTACCGCCGCGCGGGGCTCACGGAAGCTGCGACAGCCGTTCGGGATTGCCGGGAGTTAGGCGCGTGCGCCAAGGTGCTTACCGAGTCCGAGGCTTACACCGCCTACCGCACTGGACGCATCACCGCAGGCCTGGGTGACCCGGGGGCGACCGCCGTCGCCGGCATGGTCGCCCCCGGCCTGGCGCCGGAAGCCGCCCCAGCACTGGGCGGAGCGGCCGAAACAGCGGTGGCGCGCGCCGCGGCGCGCTGGGGTACCGCGGCGGTTTTGGAAGGTGGAGCGGCCGCCGAGGCTGCTCCTGCTGCTGTCGCAGCCGCCGAGGTCGCTCCCGCCGCCGCAGGCGTCGCGACCGTTGCTGTCCCGATCGCAGTGGGTGTCTATGTCGTGATTGCGGTCGTGGATCTCCTCCTCTACGCCAGCTTCCAGAGGAAGCTCCGCCAGCTCGGATACGTGATATTGCCCTCCCCATTGGGCGTGTGCATTGGCCTCTGCCACCAACCGGCCGCACCCACGTTTCCACAGCGCCTTCCGCCGGCGGGCCCCACGCCCGCCTTCCCCCGTCGGCTAAGCGACGAAGAGCTTCGCAGCATCGGTAAATGGCTCGAGCCGTCTCCCACTCCGACACCCATCCCCTTGCCGGTGCCTGAGGAGGAACCCCGCCGTCGCTGCACGGTCGAAGAGGTCGAGCCGAAGTTCGGCCGCTACCCCTGCCATTCGGACTTCGCCAAGACCTTCAGCGGTACCCGCCGGGAGTTCCGGGTCACCGACCCGAAGGGGATATATGTGGACTTCGACGCCAAGCGGGGAGAGATCCTCTATGAGGTGAAGACCGGCTACGGGTGGATGCTTAACCCGAACCTTGGCCCCATCTGGCAGGAGCGGAGGAGGCAGGTCATTGAGAACTTCCACGAGCAGGCCTGGTGGCAGATGGCCATCGCCGCCGAGTGTGGCTACTATCTGGATTGGTACTTCAACTCCAAGACCGTCGCCGAGTACTTTAATTCGCTTCTCGAACCGCCTGTGAAATGGAAAGCGTTCGACTGTGACAGGGACAGCGATCATATGTGGTGATGTGCTCCTGAATGCAGAGCTCGGTGCGCGAGCCTTCACCAACGGGACCAACATCGCTCCGCTGAGCACCCGCCAAGCCGCGATGATCGGGCGTGTGACTGACACTCTAATGCCACCAGCCGTAGCTCGTCTCCCAGTCGGCTGCCATCGACAGCGTAACCCTTGCCTCGCAGCATCTGATGCTTGTAGAGCGACTGTACCCCGCCCTGTTGCGCTTTCAGCCACGCCGACTCCCCTACCCGCTGCATTGCCGGCTCTCGGAACAGCGCCTCGCTTGCTCCATTGAGCGAGGCTTGCTCCACAAACGGTAAGGTCGCCAACGTGCGCAGCAACAGATCATCTGAGCAAAGCGAAAATAGAGCGAAAATAGAGCGAAAATAGAGCCTTGCATAGTAAACTTAACGAAGAGGTAGCATGCAAAGCGCGGGAAGGTAGGGAAATGTTACGTCTTATTTCCAGGCTCAATCACACTGTGTCGACCACGGCGCGATGAGTGGCGAGACATTCTCCGTCATCGTGTGGTGCTGGTATGATCCACAGACAGGTGCCAGTCACTTGCGTGTAGTACGCGCTGATACAGCTGAAGAAGTACACCTGCGTGATGGGGCCTTCCTCCTGCGAATCTCGACGGATGAGCATTCGCAGGTAGAGCGCTGCTTCATTCGTCACATCGCCAGTGGACGTGAAGCGTACATTCAAAGTGGTCCAAACTTACGTGCTTTTGTCAAGGATTGCCGGCTGCAAAGCGGCGGGTCTGAAGCTGCTGATACCCCAAAAGAGTGAAGGAGAGTATTCAGAAGCCGATAGCAACGCATTACAGTTCATGTTTAGCGATTTTTCCTACAACTCGGACAATATTGAGATGGTAATCTCGAGAACGGAGGATTGTTCATGCCAGTTACCCCAACCTATCCCGGCGTCTATATCGAGGAGATTCCCAGTGGTGTGCGCACCATCACTGGTGTTGCTACCTCGATAACTGCTTTTATCGGACGCGCAAAGCGCGGCTCAACAGACCAGGCAGAAAACAAGGATAATAGGGCACTAACCATTAACAGCTACGGCGATTTTGAGCGTATCTATGGCGGCTTGTGGGAAAGAAGTACGCTTGGTTTTGCCGTAAGAGACTTCTTCTTGAATGGCGGAAGCCAGGGGATCATTGTGCGGCTCTATCATCCGACCTTTGCCGATGGTGAGCGAGACGACGCAAAGAAAGCAGCAGATGCGGTGGCAACTGCCGCAACAGGAAACACTGCTCAGGAGGCGGCAACAGCCGCACGTGCCGAAGCGGATAAGGCTGAAAATGCTAAAGATCCCCGCCACAAGGCTGCTGACTATGTTGCTACAGCAGCAGAGACAGCGGAAGCGGTGTCCGGCGCTACCCCAGACACGGTCAAGAGGGCAGCAGCTCGCGCTGCCAAACGGATTATGGCTCCTGTGCAAGCGCCTCTGACTATTGCAAAGCTACCGCTTATCGCAGCCTATCCAGGAGCGTGGGGTGGCTACCTGAGAGGTACAGTTGATTTCGACGTCTCGGCTGACACTGCTGCAAGTATGGGGTTGGATAAGGGTGACCTTTTCAATCTCACGGTGTTTGAAGAGGCACCAGGTGGCCGCACCGAGCAGTATCGCAATCTCTCGCTCAAGGATAGTGCGCGACGCATTGATACAGTACTGGCGGCGGAGTCTCACCTGGTGCGTTGGGATACCTCCAACAAACCGAAAGACTCAATTGCTGATATTGGTTCCGCTCAGACCAAACTGGCTACCGCTCAAAAGGAGATGCAAGATGCGCAGACCGATGATGACAAAAAGAAGGCTACGCAGGACATGCTCGATGCGCAAAATGCGTTGAAAGACGCTGTCACAGTAGCGGAGGAGAAGCTTGCTGCACTCAAAAAGGCAAAGGCGTCATCAGACGATATACAAAAAGCGCAAATAGCGTTCGAAGATGCAATGGATGCGATGCAGTCCTCAGATGGCATAGACCTTGTTGAGAATGACTTTACGGGGCCCGGCCTGGAAGATGCAAAATCAGGCCTATATGCATTGAAGCTAGTTCCTCTTTTCAACATTCTCTGTATTCCACCCTACAAGCTTGGTACAGATGGCTATGATGTAGAACCCGATTTGATCTCTACAGCGGCCGCGTACTGCGAAATTCGACGTGCTATGCTGCTGGTGGATCCACCGAGCGCCTGGAAAGACAAGGATGAAGCGAAAGGTAATGGGATAGACACAGGCGTTGCCGCCGTAGGCACCAACAGTAAAAATGCCGCGATTTACTTCCCTCGACTCAGGCAACCAAACCCACTCCACAACAACCAGTTCGAAGAATTTGTTCCCTGTGGGGTCATCGCCGGAATATGGTCACGTACCGACTCACAGCGAGGCGTCTGGAAAGCCCCGGCAGGATTGGATGCGACCATGGTCGGCGTGCCACTATTAACGGTACCCTTGAACGATGCGGAAAACGGCGAGCTAAATCCTCTCGGCATTAACTGCCTACGCGCCTTTCCTGCTGCCGGACGTGTCGTCTGGGGTGCCCGCACCCTCCAGGGCGATGATCGGCTTGCCTCAGAGTGGAAGTACGTCCCCATTCGTCGACTGGCCCTCTTCATCGAAGAGAGCCTGTTTCGTGGCACGCAGTGGGTCGTCTTTGAGCCGAACGATGAACCCCTCTGGGCACAAATTCGCTTGAACGTGGGCGCCTTTATGCAGGACCTTTTCCGCAAAGGTGCATTTCAGGGAACTACGGCAAGCGAGGCCTACTTCGTAAAGTGCGACAAAGAAACCACCACGCAAAATGATCGAGATCACGGCATTGTCAACATCATTGTCGGCTTTGCGCCGCTGAAACCGGCGGAGTTTGTGATCATCGCGCTGCAACAGATGGCTGGTCAGATTCAGGTATAAAGGGAGGTATTCATTCTATGGCAGAGTTTACTAAGAATCCCACGCGGCACGACCCCTACAAGAACTTTAAATTTCGTGTCTGGTGGGATGGGCGTCTCGTGGCAGGTGTCAGCAAGGTCGGCATGCTCAAGCGTACGACAGAAGTGGTCAAACACCGTGAAGGTGGAGATCCAAGTAGCAGCCGCAAGTCCCCAGGACGTACCGAGTACGATCCCATCACTCTTGAACGGGGAGTTACCCACGACCTGGAATTCGAGCAGTGGGCCAACAAAGTCTGGAACTTCAATGCAGCACCAGGACTGGGTAAAGAGGTCTCGCTGCAAGATTTCCGCAAGGAGATGACTATTGAGGTCTACAATGAGGCCGATCAAAAGGTTATTGCCTACAACATTCATCGCTGCTGGGTGTCAGAGTACCAGGCGCTGCCTGATTTTGATGCGAACGCCAATGCAGTTGCTATTCAACATATCAAGCTGGAGAATGAGGGATGGTCACGAGACCTGTCCGTGACTGAGCCGACCGAGCCATCATTCATCGAGCCACCAGCATAGATTTAGTGTAGAAACATGCAACTATGTATAGCCTTTCTGTACAAGAGATACTACGTATCTGGGAGACTGGCCTGCGGCAGCATCCCGTGGAGCGTGCATTGACCATCCTGGGGGTGGCATTCCCTGAGATTTCGCGAGATGACCTACTCGCCCTTAGCATAGGCCAGCGGGATGCACGGCTGCTGGAAGTCTATCAATCGACCTTCGGAGCACAACTGGCAGCTTTTGTCGTCTGCCAGCATTGTCAGGAGCAATTAGAGTTTGCACTGGATATTGCCGATATCGGTCCAGGGGACGAGGGCACAGCGCTGCCGGCACAGCCTACTGATTCTACAACGGTATCTATCCACGCATTTGAGCTGCGTTTTCGCTTGCCCAATAGCCTGGACCTTGCAGTGATTGCTCATTGCCAGGACGTGGTCACCGCTCGTCACGTGCTGATTGAGCGGTGTATCCTGGAGGCCAGGCAAGGCGGTGAAACTGTGGCGTTAGATAGTCTCTCGGAAACGGTGACCACGTTATTGGCAGAGCACATGGCGAAGCACGATCCTTTAGCAGTAATAGAAATCGATCTGCATTGTCCACAATGTGGGCATCGCTGGTTAGTGTTGTTTGATATTGTTTCGTACTTCTGGACTAAGATTTATACACACGCAAAACGCTTATTGCGCGAAGTACACACGCTTGCACGAGCCTACGGGTGGCGTGAGCCAGATATTCTGGCTTTGAGTGCTGCCCGCAAGGAATTTTACCTGGAGATGGTGACCTGATGGCTGACTTTCTCACCAGTTTGGCTGCGCGAACTTTAGGCTTAGCGCCGGTGGTACAACCGATTATCGCCTCTATATATGCTCCCCGGGGAACTAGCATGACCGGTGTTCATCAAGCAGTGCTGGAGGAACAAACGATCATGGAAAACGCTTTCCCTCTTATGGATGGGCAAGCATTTCCTGGAAGTATACCTGAGCGGAATCCACGAGGTGTACAGGAGCTACCACCTGTTGCATCACATTCCGAATTCCACCAGGGACGTGCGAACGAGGATATTCCTACAGGCACTTTCAGCGGGAACCCTTCAAAGCTCCAGGATCCAGAAGATGCCCCTGCGCGTGGGAATGCTATGCTAGTAGGAAAACAAACACAAAGTGTCCCACAACGCCCATCGCAAGGCGACCTGACAGCACAATCTCCCCAAATACTCTCTCATGAAATGCCAATCTCGCCAGATCCTCTGGTACAAGATTTTTACGCTATCGTCATGCACGAGCAGCCTGAAAAGTATGCTTTGCAGGATTCAAAGCATACTTTGCCGGCGGCAGGCTCCAGGGACGCCTCAGCGAGCATCCAAGTCAGGCATCCCTGGGAGGATAACTCAAGCGAAGTTGAGTTGAGCATCCACGAAGCCATAGTACCAACAAGGGAGCCCTCTACCAACCACGGCGCAGTAAATCCCCCTCATCGATTAGCAGGGGTTCCTCTCAAAATGCAGCCGGAAGCTGTCGCCATCCAAAGTTCAGTGGAGTCGAGAGAAATTCGCTCGCAGAAGAGCACACCTCCTGAAAATAGCGTATCATCCAGGTTAGAGCAGCGAACAAAAGCGCAAAAGTTAGAGGAATCGGCATCCACACCACAGCCGCCTCCTACGATTCAAGTGACCATTGGTCGCATTGAGGTGCTGGCAAAGCCTGCGCCAGATGCATCCCGACCTCAAACTCAACGGGAGCCCTCACGAGTGATGAGCCTGGATCAATACCTGCACCAACGCTCGAAAGGAGATCATTGATGAGCAATGCGCTGGCTATTGCCGCCGTTACCGCCACGCTGCGTAACGTGATCTCGAATGATCCCAGCCTGCCGCCGGGTACACACGTGACTGCACAGTCGCCCGAGGAAGCTCATGATAGTACGCTAAATAACCAGATCAACCTCTTCCTCTATCAAATTTTGCCCAATGCAGCCTGGCGTAACAGGGACATCCCTTCACGCGTGAAGTCGGGCGAGACGGGCGTGCCACCACTGGCATTAAACCTGTATTATATTGTAACTGCCTACCATCGTGAGAATGCCGACCTGGTCGAAGTTACCACACACAACCTCCTGGGTCGTGCCATGAGTATCTTACACGACCATCCCTTGCTTGGACCCGATGAGATCAGACAGGCGCTGCCCAATAACGACCTGCATACCCAAATAGAGCGGGTACGCATCACATTGCAGCCGCTCTCCCTGGAGGAGATGTCCAAACTGTGGATGATGTTTCAGACACGCTACCGGACTTCAGCCGCTTACGAGGTTGCAGTTGTGTTGATCGACAGCACTTTACCGGCAAGGACACCATTACCAATTTTGACTCGCGGAAAGGATGACGGCGGCATCTCGTCTCAACCGAACCTGGTACCACCCATCCCAACATTGCTCGACCTTAAGCTCCCACAGCAGCCCAGCGCGGTGCCTGGCGATGACCTTACCCTTATCGGCCACGATCTGCATCCTGAGGATAAAGCTACTACTGATGATACAAAGATAGACAACACAAAAACGAAGATACGTTTCACCAATCCAAACTGGAAGCAGCCGATCGAACGTACGCCAAAATCGGAGGCAACACCAACGCAGGTAAGCGTGACGCTCCCTACACCTCCAGCCAATGCTCAGGTGCAGTGGCCCGCAGGCTTCTATACCGTATCAGTCGCATTCAAAGACACAAAAGACAGGTTGGTTACAACAACGAATGAATTGTCGTTTTCGCTGGCACCACGAATTCTCACCAACCCACCGATAAGCGCAGTGCGCAATCCCGTGAGCAAAGCAGTAACCATCACGCTGAATTGTAGCCCCGCGGTAGGAGCGACGCAGCGTGCTACCCTGTTACTGGCTGATAGCCAGGTGCTGGCAGACCCGCCACCCCCCCACCCGCCAAATGTACCTGTACCACCACGAGATCATCTCAGCTTCCACGTAGGAAATATCGCTGCTGGCGACTACTTCGTACGCCTGCGCGTTGACGGTGTCGATAGTCTCCTGGTCATTCGGAGGGACGAGCAAAACCTGCCACCGATATTCGACGAAACACAAAAGGTGACGGTACCGGCATGAGTGATAAGCTGAACTGGACAGACGACAACAGAGCGTATCTTACAGCAGCGCTGGCCTGGCTGCGCCTGCTCCTGGAGGGGCGAGAGCAGCAGGAAAAGGCTAGCGAGGAGCAGGTTGCGCGCAAAGCGGCAGAGATGGAGGCTATCGAATCCCGCATGCAGGAAGCGCCCGCGCTCATCGAACTAGGTAATCGCTTGCAACTTTCTCGCTTCGAGCGGGATATATTGCTCCTGTGCATTGCAATGGAGCTGGATACACGCATTCCGGCTCTGTGTGCCCGCGCGCAGGACGACCCAAGCAAGCCCTATCCTACATTTGCGCTCGCTATGGTTCTCTTTAGCGATCCGTCCTGGAATGCGCTCTCGCCAGAACGACCACTGCGATACTTACGGCTGATAGAGATCAATCAACCAGCAACTCAGCCGCTGCTCACCAGTGCCGTGCGGGCCGATGAGCGGATCGCAAATTATGTGAAGGGACTATCCTACTTCGACGATCGGCTGGCTTCATTCATGGCCCCCTGCGATCTTGAAAATAGCCAGGTAACGTTGCCGCTCTCTCAGCAGAAGGTCGTCCAGGCGATCAAACACCACTGGCATCAGGCCTGGAACCGAGGGGCCATGATACCCATCATTCAACTCGTGGGTGTGGACGCGCCTACAAAGCTACAGGTCGCCGGCCACGTCGCCAGCGAGATTGGTCATCAACTGTATCGCATACCAGTCGAGATGCTGCCATCTCATGCTGCCGAGATGGAGACACTGGCCCGCTTGTGGAAACGCGAAAGTATGCTGTCGCAGCTAGCGCTCTACCTGGATGCCCAGGAGATCGAGAGCGAGACACCCGTGGGTGGACAACTGCTGTCTCTCAACCACTTCTTAACTGACTGTGACGGCATAGTTTTCCTCAGCGTTCGTGAAACCCTTTCGCGCCTGAACCAGGCCTACCGGGTAGTAGATGTAGAGAAGCCGACGCCCACCGAACAGCAAGCAGCCTGGTCGACTATCCTGGGGCACGCGGCTTCAAATATCCCTGGTATGCTGGCCAGCCAGTTTAATCTCGACCTGATTACTATCCCGCAGGTTGCCCAATCTGCGCTTGACGAGGCTGCCGGGGACAGACATGACTTAGCTCATCAACTATGGAATGCCTGCAGGCTGAGTGTGCGTCCGCGATTGGATATGCTGGCTCAGCGCCTGGATGCCAGGGCAACCTGGGATGATCTTGTGCTCCCTGATGAAGAGATGAGCATGCTGCACCAGCTCGCAGAGCAAGTCTGGCAGCGCAGCACGGTATATGAGCAGTGGGGATTTGCGCGTAAGATGAACCGGGGACTGGGTATCAATGCGCTCTTTAGCGGTGAAAGCGGCACGGGTAAAACGATGGCTGCCGAGGTAATTGCGAATGCTTTGCGCCTCAATCTCTATCGCATCGACCTCTCAGCGGTCGTGAGCAAATACATCGGCGAAACAGAGAAAAATCTACGCCGCCTGTTTGATGCCGCCGAGAACGGTGGGGCTATCCTCTTCTTCGACGAGGCCGACGCCCTGTTTGGGAAACGCAGCGAAGTGAAAGATAGCCATGATCGTTACGCCAACATCGAGATCAACTATCTCTTGCAGCGTATGGAAGCATATAGAGGGCTGGCTATCCTGGCAACAAACATGAAAAGCGCGCTGGACGTTGCATTCACACGCCGCCTGCGCTTCATGATCAATTTCCCGTTTCCGAGTCCAATCGAACGCAAGCGCATGTGGCAGAAGGCTTTCCCTGCCGACACACCACGGGATGAACTGGATTACGACCGCCTGGCCCGCCTCAACCTGACAGGAGGCAGCATTCACAATATCGCACTCAACGCGGCCTTTCTCGCGGCAGCGCAAGTGGGCAAGAAATCTGTGACCATGCCGCTCATCTTCGAGGCAGCCAGAATAGAGTTGCACAAGCTGGAGCGGCCTTTCAGAGAAACCGACCTTTACTGGGAGACAGACAGCGCCATGCGCGAAGAGGTGAATGTATGAATAACACAAACATTCACATCCACATCGAACGCCTGATTTTAGACGGGCTGCCCATCTGGCACAGCCAGCGTCCATTGCTGCAAGCTGCTGCTGAGGCGGAGCTGGTCCGACTGCTGGCTGCTGATGGGCTGGCTCAGAATTTGCAGGCGGGTGGTGCAGTGCCTTCTATTCCTGCGAGAAGCATTCAACTGACGAGTGACGGTAATCCGAAGACGTTGGGGCAGCAGATCGCCCAGGCAGTATATGGGGGAATCGGAGGAAATGGCAATGGGTAATCTGGCACAAGCTACAATTCAAGCACAACAGAAGGCCGTGGCAGGGCAGAAGATTGCAACAGGGCATCCGCAGGGAATGCCCCTACATGGGAGTATATTGCAGCATGCTGCTATACTTCCCGCTATGACACCGGTTCACAGCGGAATATTACAGCGTTGCAGTGGCGGTGTTGAATGTGCCGAATGTCGTGAGAGGCGCCTGGAGCGCGAGGGGATGATACAACGGGCAGCGGTGAGTGCAGCCCCTGTGAATGGGAATGGGGTGCCGCCGATGGTGCACGAGGTGTTGGGTTCACCGGGACAGCCGTTGGACGCTGGGACACGGGCATTTATGGAGCCGAAGTTTGGGTATGATTTTAGTGGGGTGCGGGTGCATACGGATGCGAGGGCAGCGGAGTCGGCACGGGCGGTGAATGCGCTGGCATATACAGTTGGGCGCGATATGGTGTTTGGAGCCGGACGATATGCACCAGAGACGAGTGAGGGGAGGAAGCTGATGGCGCATGAGTTGACGCATGTAGTACAGCATCGCAGTGGAGGTTGTTTTCAAAAACTAAGTGCTATTGGTGAACCTACTGGATCGGCAGAGGTTGAGGCGGAGCTAATGGCTAGTAACATCATGTCCGATCTCCCCGTTAAAGATATTTCACCCGTAGAGAATGGGATTTTGCAACGTCAGCTCCTAGAGACAGGAACTGCAACTGCTGCCAAGACTGCGGCAGGAAGTACATTAGGCGCTGCCCTTGCGGGTATCCTGGCAGGTGCTGTGGTACTTTTTTGGCCCAGTCCCATTGCTCCAGAGCCACGTATCGCACCACAGCCCCAACCACAGCCTCGGTCCCAAAGGGAAGAGGATTGCCGCCATACATATCCTGAAGTAGACGAATGTTGGTTGTTAGAATTAGAGCACAATTACGAATATGCAGACCACGACCTAAAATCGGCTCGCGAGACTGCTTTCGAAAGCCTGCAAAGGAGTAATCGAAGCGCACAACTGGAGGCTTTCAATATTGATCGTGAAAGCACAGATGGTCCATGCCCTGGTCAGGGAACTCACACCAATGTAAGGGACTTGAATAGCCTTGGGGGTGATAACTACTTCGGGAGTATTGTATGTTGCCCCTGCTGTATCGATGAGCCCACAGGGCCAGAACTAGAAGCGCGTTGTGGCTTTGTGCCACACTAGCAGTATATAGAGGATTGAACAAGTGAACACACAGTTGCGTAGCCTAACAAAAACTGTGCCGCAACCATTCTTCGCACCGATGAAAAGCGGCCTCCTCCAGCGCAAATGCGCCTGTGGACAGCAGGCTGTTGCTGGTGGGGAATGCGAAGAGTGCCGCCAGAAACGCGAAGGTGTGATGCAACGGGCAGCCGTGAGCGTAGCACCTGCAAATGGGGTGCCGCCGATCGTGCACGAGGTGTTGGGTTCACCGGGGCAGTCCGTGGATGCTGGAACAAGGGCGTTTATGGAACCACACTTTGGACATGATTTTAGTCAGGTACGGGTGCACACCGATACAAAGGCAGCAGAATCGGCACGAGCTGTGAATGCGCTGGCGTATACGGTGGGACGGGATATTGTGTTCGGAGAGGGACAGTATATGCCAGGGGGGAGTGAGGGGAGGGGATTGTTAGCACATGAGCTGACGCATGTGATTCAGCAAACGCGTAGCGCCGGAGCAGCTATACAGAAGGCCGTCATCCTGCAGATAAGTGAGCCAGATGATATCCTTGAGGCCGAAGCCCTGACACAGGCCACGAGGGTAATGTATGGAGAAGCAGCACGACCAATAGGGAGACAGACAAATGGCAATCTGCTTCAACGAGCAACGATCTTTCACCCAGGGGTTGCACACAATCATAAGCCTACACATAACTGGGCATCTATAGCAAGAGCATCAGAACGCAAATGTGGAGCGCGAAGTGAAAAGAGTGTAATCGAATGCGTCTGTGCAGGCACCTCGGCACGCGAAGCCCTCGAAGCAGCTCGCTTTGTAATGATTACCCTTAGAGGACTTTCACTCGCAGATAAACATCTAGACCATTACCTGGGCGGTGGTGGAGCGGATTATATCGAGGATCTTGAGGCTGTAATCAAGCAAGATGAAGGGGTACGTGCAGTGCTACAAAAGGCGATTAAAAAACAAGGAAGAAGGGGATATGTGAGGATTGGGCAATCCAATTACGCGAATGAAGATTTTCAATTTGCTTTTGGAGCCATTGACAGGCTTGATTTCGAAGTGATTGGTGGTACTAAGAAAGGAACGGCTGCAACTACGGCACAGCTTCATGTCTGGTTCAAAGATCGGTATGAATGGCACCCGGAGGATACGAGTCGCCCTTCCAACTGTGTTCATAAAGCGGCTGTGGAGTTGAAAGATGAGGGTGCGCAGGATTATTGGATGGTAGGAGAGGCTACCGTTCCACTCAGTTTGATCACGAGCCCGAGTGAGGTTTTTCAAATCGATGACGAGAACTTGTAAAATTGCATATTCATCCTTTCATAAGCTGAACATCCTGAAACCAAAAGGGGGCAAAATATGACCACCTTCCCTGGCTCACCGCGCTTTTTGAAAGGCGCAATTATTGGGCTTGATAAGGCGAACCCGCTGGCGAGCGTGATCGTCTTCCAGTACAACCCGGAAGGGTTGACGCGCCGGTTGGAGGCGCGCACGAAGCCACCACGTAAGAACGCTACCGACAAATCTGAGGCCCTCGTGCTGACAGGACCTCCGCAGGAGACGATCACGCTCAGCGTTGAGATCGATGCGACAGACCAACTGGAAAAGGTAGATAAGCTGGCGGTGGGCTTTGGTATATATCCCACGCTCTCCGCGCTGGAGATGCTGCTTTATCCTAAAAGCAAGACGGTCATTAAAGCTGCAATAAAGCAGAAGGCCGGGATCCTGGAGATCATCGCGCCTCAAGCGCCTTTGACCCTCTTCATCTGGGGGCCGCAGCGGGTGCTGCCCGTGCGCCTGACGAACATCTCGATTACCGAGGAGGCACATGACACACTGCTCAATCCCATTCGCGCCAAGGTTGACCTGAGCTTAGAGGTGTTGAGCTATGCTGATTTGAAGATCGGTAGCCCAGGATATGACCTCTTCCTGGTGCATCAAATCGCCAAAGAGGTGATGGCAACCACCAATGTGTATAACAGTTTTCTAAATACCGGCGCGTCGCTAAAACTTTTCTGAGGTGTGAGATGTTTCCTGCCACCAGTCGTTACTACGGAATTGAAACTGCCACGCTGCAAGACGCAAGCGGGCATATCGTGATCTACGTGCGCCGCCGTTTTCTGCCGGATAGTACGAATATCTCCGCATTGGTCGAGCATGTCGTAACGCAGGGTGATCGCCTGGACAATATTACTGCGCGTTACCTGGGTGACCCTGAGCTATTCTGGCAGGTGTGTGACACCAATACCCTCATGCGGCCAGAGGAACTCACGGCTGAAATTGGTCGTCGCTTGAATATCCCGTTGCCCTAGGGAGGTTAGCCCGTGTCCGATATTGATTTGTTTGGGATATGCTTACAACTCTTCGTTGGCCCGACTCTGCCAAAGCCGGCGCCTTATGAAGTCATTGATGCCCTGACAAGCGTTGAGGTTACAAACAGAGATCAAGAACGTGATGGCTTCCAGATGGCCTTTAGCCTGGATAAAGACTCGCCATCCGACTATAGCTTGCTCGCCAATGGCACACTTGACCCGCCCAATCGCGTTATTATCATGGTGCTCATCGGTACTGCGAAGCAGGTGTTAATCGATGGCATCATTACGCAGCATCAGGTTGTCCCCAGCCCGGACCCTGGTGAATCGATGCTGTACGTGACTGGCGAGGATATCAGCCTGCAACTCGACCTGGAAGAGAAGAACGACACGTATCCCAACCAATCCGATTCGGCCATTGTCACCAAGATACTGAATACCTATGCCACCTATGGCCTGAAGCCATCGGTCACGACGACTACCGATATACCCGCAGACACCCAGCGCATCCCTACCCAGCAGGGAACTGACCTGGCGTACATTCGATTGTTGGCCCAGCGTAACGGTTTTGTTTTCTATATCGAACCGACCGTTCCAGGTTCCAGTACTGCCTACTGGGGATTGGATAACAGGCAGGGTGCAGCACAACCGGCATTGACGATGAGCGTAGGGGTCGATGCCAATATCGAATCACTCAGCATGAGTTTTAACTCCCTGGGGCCTGTTCTACCACAGGTGACGATTGTTGATCCAGCTACCAGGAAGGCTACCTTAGTAAACGTGCCAGGCAGTTCGCAACCAGCATTGGCAACTAATCCAGCCCCAGCGCTGCGCAAGGCCCTTTCACGGGACGCGGCCAACTTGAGCGAGGCCCAGGCCAAGCTACGCGCTTTCTCATCCGTCAAGGGTGCAAGCGATGCGGTTACAGTCACAGGAGAGCTGGACGTAGTGCGCTACGGGCAGCTCTTGCAAGCAAGAAAGCTGGTGGGAGTGCGTGGCACAGGTGGGAACTATGATGGTAACTACTATGTCAGGCAGGTGACGCACCATATCAAGATAGGCGAGTACAGCCAGAGTTTCACCCTCGTTCGCGAGGGTCGCGGGACAACCGTTTCGTCAGTAGTGCCTTAAAGTGCGTAAGGAGTAAGCGTGAACGGACAAGGACCACCATTCTATGGCAAGTACCGGGGCATTGTGACCGATAACAACGATAAGCAAGGACTGGGGCGTCTGAGGGCGAAAGTACAGGACGTCTATGGTGACAAAGAGAGCGGTTGGGCCATGCCCAGTACCCCTTATGCTGGCAAGGGAGTCGGGTTGTTCCTCATTCCCCCCAAGGATGCCCTGGTGTGGATCGAGTTTGAGCATGGCGACCCTGACTATCCGATCTGGACGGGTTGTTTCTGGGGTGATAAGAGCGAGGTGCCAGCGAAGGATAGTAATCCCGAAATCAAGGTGCTCAAGACCGGCATAGGCACGATTACCGTGAATGACTCGCAGGACTCAAGCGGTATCACCATCGAGACGACCAAGGGCATGAAGATTGTGATCGACAACAATGGCATTCAGATCATTAACGGACAGAAGGTCCAGGGACAGGATGTGGGTGTCAAGATTTCTGGCAGCACGGTGTCGATCAATGGCAATGGCCTGGAGGTGAGCTGATGTCAGAGTTTCTCGTTCATCGCAATGCAACCGTACAATGCGCGCACCAGGGGTTAGCGCAGCCCGTCGCCACAAATCTGCGCGTAAAAGCGAACGGCCAGCAGATCGTGACCCTGCTCAATACCTATACCATTCCGGCATGTCCTAACCCTCCCAATGCCGGAGGGCGATGCGCCACAGCAAAGTGGTTGGCAGGCGCAACTCGTGTTAAGGCGGGAGGGGTACCCGTAGTCCTGAAAGATAGCAAGTCGCTCTGCGTGCCTACCGGTGTTGTATTGAATGTGAAAGCCACGCAGACACGCGTGAAAGGGACTTAAGAGATGAATATTGACTTTCCTTTCCACTTTGACAAGCGAGGTCATACAGCGGCTGCTGACGATGATAAACACATCCGCGACATGATCGAGCAACTGCTCTTGACCAACCCGGGTGAGCGGGTCAATCGGCCTGACTTCGGCAGCGGCCTGGCACAGTTGATCTTTGGGCCAAATAGCCCTGAACTGGCATCTGCTGCGAAGTTTACCCTGCAGGCCGATATCCAGCGGTGGTTAGGCGATTTGATAGAGGTGCAGGCCCTTGACGTTACAAGCGAGGACTCCTCGTTGCGGATTCGTATACAGTACATGGTGCGTCGCAGCAACGAGGCCCAGATAGCGCAATTTACGCGAACGGTGTGAGCTTATGAAAACAGCCGAAATCTGTACCGACGAACGACGTCGCAATCTTGTACAAAGCCACAAAAATCCTGCAGGCGAACACGATCTAAATGGTATAGATTACGTGGAAATCAGTGACGACGATCAGAGCGTCCTGCTGGTACACTTCCTGGGCAAAGCGCCAGAGGTTGTCAAGGGGAATGTGCGCATTGAGGGCGGGCGGCGCATTCGCGGTATTAAGGCCATCGACCCGGACCCTGAGCCATGCAGCGAAGATGATGATCTTGAGCCAGATAACTGCCTGAGAATCACCCTCAATAAAGCAGGAGATTTCTCTACCTATACTCTGCGCCTGGTCGAAACGGACGCAAAAGGCCAACCGACTGATACGCCGCTGCATGGCTTCGATCCGCGTTACGCCCAGGTCAAGTTCTCCTTCAAGGCAAACTGCTCCAGTGATCTTGATTGCCAGACCGATACTACGTGCCCGCCGACCCTGCTAGTCGAGCCAGAAATTAACTATCTTGCCAAGGATTATGCCAGTTTCCGCCAGCTTATCCTGGACCGGCTTTCGCTCATTATGCCGGACTGGCAGGAGCGGCACGTTCCTGATCTCGGTATCACCCTGGTTGAAATCCTGGCCTATGTTGGAGACCATCTCAGTTACTACCAGGATGCAGTGGCTACCGAAGCCTATTTGGAGACCGCACGCCAGCGTATTTCCGTCCGCCGGCATGTTCGCCTCGTGGATTACTCCATGCACGAAGGCTGTAACGCTCGTGCCTGGGTCTTCATCGAGACCAGCACGAACATCACGCTCGATCCACAAGACACCTACTTTATTAGTAGTTCCAGCGACGTTTTCCCTTTCATTCCTATTCTCACCGACGATGACTTACGCACTATCCCCGCAGATAACTACGAGGTGTTTGAACCGCTACTCCTTAAAGGCGCTGAAGAGCCTATCCACCTCTACACAGCGCGTAACGAAATACCATTCTACACCTGGAGCGATCAGCAATGCTGCCTGCCACCCGGCGCTACCACGGCCACGCTCAGGGATGCGCTGGTGCCGGTGCAAGTGCCACCGGGAGGCGCTCCGGCCTATACTCAAGAGAACTCACAGGCCCAGATGCCTGCAAAAGGCTCAGCCAATTCTCCTCCTGACGCAGCTCAGGCATCCAAGCCTGAGCGTGAGTTGCGCCTGCAACCTGGCAATGTCCTGTTCTTCGAGGAGGTGTTGGGACCTAAAACGGGGAATCCCGCCGACGCAGACCCGGCACATCGCCATATTGTGCGCCTCACCAGGGTACAAGAAGACTTTGACATGCTGTATGATCCTCCCGTTCCGGTACTCGAAATCGAATGGGCAGAGGAGGACGCTCTGCCATTTCCGCTCTGTCTTTCAGCTATCGGGCCAGCACCCGATTGCCAGCTCCTTGATCCTATCAGTGTAGCACGGGGAAATGTCATCCTGGTGGATGCGGGGCAAACGCTCAAGGAGTTCCTGGGGAGCGTAGAGGGAGACACCACTCCTCCCGAGTGCGAGGGCGTATGCGACCAGGCAGAGACAATGACTACGCCACGTCGATTTATAGCTCATTTGCAACATGCGCCACTGACGTTCAGTGTGCCACTTCCAGGTGATGCCCCGTTCTTTCACCCACAAGTTCAGGATACACAAAATACGCAGCAGACTGTTTCCCTGACATCGGCTTCTAACCTGCTCATCCAGGATCCACGTAAAGCAATCCCCTGGATAAAGCTAACTGGAAAACGCACAGTTTTTGGCAACGTCATTGAAAATGATTGGACGGTCGAGCCCGATCTGCTCAGCAGTCACAGCGACGACTACCACTTTGTCGTAGAAATGGACAATGACGGGGACGGGCATTTGCGTTTTGGCGATGGTGAGCTGGGCCACCTGCCTGAAGCCGGCACAGAATTCACTGCTACCTACCGTGTGGGTAACGGCCTACCTGGTAATGTCGGGGCCGAAACAATCACGCACATCGTTTTTCATCACACGAAATTAGATGGAGTGCTGCTGCAACCGCGTAACCCATTGCCCGCGACCGGCGGGACTGCCCCTGAGCCGCTGGCTGAGGTCAAGTTGTTCACTCCACGTGCCTTCCGCAGCGATCTGCAACGTGCCATTACCACCGATGACTACGCCCGTTTAGCAGAACGCAATCCCAGGGTGAAGCGAGCAGCAGCTATACTCAACTGGACGGGCGACTGGTACGAAGTCCTCGTGGCCATTCAGCAGCGGGGCAAAGAGGAAGCGGATCAGGACCTGTTGAATGAAGTCGAAGCGTACCTGGAACACTACCGGCGTGTAGGTCATGATCTCATCGTCGTATCAGCTCGCACAGTACCGCTGGACATTGCCATGAACGTGTGTGTCCTGCCCCACTACCAGCGCGGGCATGTGAAAGCTGCATTGCTCGATACGTTCAGCAATCGTCTTTTACCCGATGGCCGGCGAGGTTTCTTCCACCCGGATAACCTGTCCTTTGGCGATAGCATTCCTGTGAGTAAATTGATTGCTATTGCGCAGGCTGTGCAGGGAGTGCAGAGCGTCACCATCAGCAAACTGGAACGCCTTAACCAGGTACCGAACGATGAACTTGAAAACGGCGTCCTACCTATAGGTCCAATGGAAATTGCTCAGTTGGACAACGATCCTAGTTTCCCTGAGAATGGCAAGCTTACTATTACAATTGGAGGGGGACGATGAACGAAACCTGTAGTTGCTGCGAGGGCACCCAAAAGCTGACCCCTATAATGATCTATAATCGGCCTGGTTTAAATGCGCTCACCTACCGCGTTGGCACGCACGCCAGCTTCCTGGAAACGATGAAAGCAAACCTGTCGAGCTTCTCCCTCGAAGTGCTCCTGGAAGAGCTTGATGAGCAGGGGAAGCCGAGAAAGCAAACGATCTATCCGCTCAAGGGTTTGACTACGCGCGCCGAGTCCGACCCTGCCATTGCGCTGCTAGACGCCTGGGCTACCGTAGCTGATGTGCTGACCTTTTACCAGGAGCGTATTGCCAATGAAGGCTATTTACGCACAGCAACCGAGCGTTTCTCTATTCTTGAACTGGCGCAGTTGGTTGGCTATGTCCTACGCCCAGGTGTCTCGGCCAGCGTTTACCTGGCTTATACATTGGAGGATGGTCCCAACGTCGTGATTCTTCCAGGTAATCGCGCACAGAGCCTGCCAGGCCCGGGCGAACTGCCACAATCCTTTGAGACCGCCGAGAAATTGGAAGCCCGCTTTGCCTGGAATGCGCTCAAGCCACGGCTCACACGCCCGCAGCTTATCAAGCTGACCGAACCGGCCAAGTCAGATGATATTACGCCGTCCAGGGTGAATACCGACAGGCTCTACTTGCAGGGAACGGCGACGCGGCTTTCACCTGGTGATCCCCTGCTCTTTCTCTTCGACGATGCGGTAGACCCTACCAAGCAGCCCCCCGTCGAGCATCAGGGAGCATTCTACCGGGTGTCGGCCGTCGATCCACAGCCTGCCCAGGATCGCACACGGGTCACGCTCCAGCCGATTTCTGCTGACCCGACTCTCGCCGCCCTGAGAATAGCCGCCATTGCACCACTGCCCCCGGCGAACGGCAATGGGAAAGTGGACTTCAAAGATGTTGTGAAATCTCTCTCGCAACCACCTTCTGTACAACCCGCTAACAGCCAGCGCCTGCAGCGCAGCGTGGCGCAGGTTTTCGCACCCCAATCGGATATACACCCACAACTACTGAAGACCGTCAATCCGGCACTGAAATCAACACTAGACGCAGCGTTGTCCAATGCTGATGTTGTGCCACCTTCTCCATCGAAACAGCAAGATGTTCTCGCGCTGCGTGTGAAAGCTGCGCTCTTCGGGCACGACGTGACTCCAGAAATCTTTGGCGGCACTACAGCAGGTCCGACGCTCGTATCGGCAAATATAGCAACTTCTGTGAATGTGGCGAATCTGTTACTGTTACCGCTGGATGCGGAGTACAACCAGATCGCCGTGGGAAGCTGGGTAGTGATTGAATTACCAGGGGCCGGGGTATCATTTGGCCGGCTGCCTCCCCTGCGCACCATTCTTCGTAAAGTAATCAATGTGCAGCCGATTACACTGAGCCCACTAGATATACTCTTTCTTTTAAATCAAATTCCCAGTCGGGCTGCCCGGTCACTCATTTCCGCCTTATCGATCGCAACCAATATAACCCTCCTGACACTGGATGAGCCCTGGTTGGATGAGTGGTTAAAAGAGCATCAAGATTCAAAACAACTGGAACAGGACATCTTACTTTTATTGCGCACTACTACCATCTATGCTCAAAGCGAAGTTCTTCCTTTAGCTGATGAACCAATTGCCAGGGAGCCGACCGCCAATCAGCCCGTAGTCAGCGAGGAGGATGCAGGCAATATCCAGGGAGGAGACCCGGTAGAGTTGGACCAACTCTATCCAGATCTCAAGTCTGGACGTTGGATCATTGTATCCGGCGAACGCGCTGATGTGCCGAAGACAAGCGGCGTGGTGGTCAGCGAACTCGTGATGCTGGCAAGCGTCACACAGGAAGTAGGTCATGTGACGATAAAGGATGCAGATGGTGATAAGTCGGTACCTCTCCCTAGCGACAAACTGCATACTTTCTTGCAGTTCGCTCAACCTCTGGCCTACAAATATAAGCGCGAGACGGTGACAATCTATGGCAATGTTGTACGAGCTACACATGGTGAGACACGCAGCGAGGCGCTTGGCAGCGGTGATGGCAGCCAGGCATTGCAACGGTTTCCGCTGCACCAGTCGCCGCTTACATACATTTCTGCGCCTACGCCCGATGGCATTGAAAGCTCGCTACAGGTGCGTGTTAACGACATTCTCTGGCATGAGACCGATAGCCTGGCTGACTTGCAGCCAACCGGCCGCTACTATATCACCCAGACGGATGACGCAGATAAAACCAGCGTCATCTTCGGCAACGGGAAGCATGGCGCGCGCCTGCCGACCGGAGTCGAGAACGTCAAAGCGGTCTACCGCACCGCTATCGGCAAACCGGGAAACGTCAAGGCATGGCAGATCAGCCTGCTCGCCACGCGCCCACTTGGCGTACAGGGCGTGATTAACCCGTTGCCAGCCACAGGCGGCGCTGATAGGGAGGATCGCGACCAGGCACGTCGCAACGTTCCCCTGGGAGTAATGGCAGTAGACCGGCTGGTCTCTGTCCAGGACTACGAGGACTTTGCGCGCGTCTTTGCGGGTGTTGGTAAAGCCAGCGCTGCGAGGCTCTCGGACGGACGCCGCCAACTCGTCCATGTTTCTATTGCCGGTGCCGAAAACATACCGATAGACCCGACTTCCGATCTCTATCGCAATCTCTTCCAGGCGCTGCACCAGTTTGGGGATCCCCATGAGCCTCTGCAACTTGCCGTTTGCGAGGTGGTGCTGCTGGTCATCATCGCAAAAGTTCACCTGCAGCCGGACTACCTGTGGGAATCTGTCGAGGCCCAGATACGTACAGCCGTACTGGATGCCTTCAGCTTTGATCGTCGCGCACTTGGGCAGCCGATTTTCCAAAGCGAAGTAATCAGCGTCATGCAGGCTGTGACAGGCGTCGATTACGTAGACCTCGAGAGGATGGATGCTGTGGATCAGGAGAAATTAGTCAAGGCGCTCGAAGCAGCACTCGCAGATGATACAAACCCAACCGATGTCATTGATAGTCTCATTGCTAAGGAGCCGCAGGATATTCTTGTCAACCTGGCAAAGTATACCCCAACGAAAGGCGATCCCACGCGCATTTTACCCGCGCAACTGGCTTTTCTAAGTCCAGACCAACCCGATACACTCATCCTAAATCCTATTGGAGCAAGTTAAATGGACGAAAACATTGACAGATTATATGACCTTCTGCCAGCGGTCTACCGCAATCGTGACACAGAGCAGGGTTTGCCACTGAAAACCCTCTTGCGCGTGATTGCCGAACAGGTAAACATCGTAGAGGCCGACATTGCCCAACTCTACGAGAACTGGTTTATTGAAACCTGCCAGGAGTGGGTGGTGCCCTATATCGGCGACCTGATTGGCTATCAGACTGTCAATGGAACTGGCGAACCGGGTACTGGCACAATCTCTCAGCAACAGCAGCGCACCAGAATGCTCATTCCACGCCGTGATGTCGCCAATACTATCCACCAGCGGCGGCGCAAAGGCACACTCGCTCTACTGGAAGAACTCGCCAACGAAGTAGCCGGCTGGCCCGCGCATGCCGTGGAGTTCTTCAAACTGCTCACCTGGATGCAAAATATCAACAATCTACGGCTCAATCGAGGTCAGACCCTGAGCCTGCGAAACGCAGATGCGCTTGACCGCCTCAATGGACCTTTCGATGAATTGGCACACACGGTAGATGTGCGCCGTATCGTCTCCCACCGGACTCCTGGACGCTATAACATTCCAAGCATTGGCCTTTTTGTATGGCGACTTAAAGCCTATTCGGTCACGAAAACGCCCGCCGACAATGTGCAAGAGTTTGGTGAACGGTTCTACACGTTTAGCATCCTGGGTAACGATAGTCATTTATATACGAATCCCAAATCTCAACTAGATGCGCCAGGAACAGCTTCCGATGAGTTGCACGTTCCCGCCCCGATTCGACTGAGAGCTTTCGAGGAGCGCAAGACAGACTACTATGGCGATGGGAAAAGCGTGCAGATTTGGATCAACACCGTCCCGCGACGAAGAGGTTCTCGGCAGGAGGGAATATCGCGTCAACCTGATCCCTCATTGCCACCGGTCGCGCCAGATAAGGTCATCGTTGCGGACTTGAGTCAATGGCAGCAGTATCAACTCGCCCGTGATCAGGTAGCTGTTGATCCTGTCTATGGTCGCATTGCTTTTCCAGAGGATCACTTGCCAGTGGACGTGTGGGTCTCTTACTACTACGGCTTTAGCGCCGACATCGGCGGAGGTGAATATTATCGATCCCTCTCCCAACCTGCCGATGCTAAACTTTATCGTGTTGGGGGGTTGGAAGAGATGAAGAGCATCAATGCTGCTTATGATCAGTGGCAAAAAGAGGACCCGAAACCGCAACATGTCGTGATTGAGATTACTGACAGCGGTGTCTACACCGAGCCATTGGATATCGAGTTGCAGGAGGATGAGCGCCTGCAAATTCGCGCAGCCAGCTACAAACGCCCTGTGATTCGCCAGGAAAATTGGGAGCCAGACCGCTCAGAGAACATCACAATCACGGGCAAGGCCCGAAGCCGCTTTACCCTGGATGGATTGCTTGTCGCTGGGCGAGGGTTGAAAATCGAAAGGTATCTTGCAGATGTGTGTATCCGTCACTGCACGCTGGTACCCGGTTGGGGTATCAGGGAAGATTGCCAGCCACGATTGCGCAATAAGCAGAGCCTGTTCGATATGCCGAGCCTCTCCTTGTTCAATACCTCGGCAGTCCTGACTATTCAGCATAGTATCATAGGCTCTATCAAAGTAGACCAGGATTATGAAATCATGGGCGAGTACGGGCAGGGCAACCAGGATGTTATCCCGAAACTTATTCGCATGCATATCAGCGACAGTATTATGGACGCCACAAACCCTGATTATAAGGTGCTAAGTTCACCTGATACGGCTGTTGCACCAGTGTGGCTGAACATTGCGCGCAGCACCGTATTTGGCAAGATTCAAGTGCATGTGATTGAACTGGCAGAGAACTGCATTTTTAATGGCCAGATTACGGTTGCTCGACGCCAGACAGGTTGTATGCGCTTCTGCTATGTCACCCTGCCCTCGCGCACGCCACCTCGGTACAATTGTCAACCCGACCTGGTGATACGAACAGTAGACGAAGATGAAACTATCGCGATTGAGGACAAACCAACGGTGAGCATGAGCGAGAGCAACCGGGTAAGGCCTCTGTTCAACAGCACACGCTATGGAATGCCCAGCTACTGCCAACTCGCACAAGCCTGTGCCGAGGAGATCACTCGTGGTGCAGACGACGAGTCAGAGATGGGTGTCTTCCATGATCTCTTTCAGCCACAGCGAGCCGCGAATCTCCGCGCACGCCTCGATGATTATACACCTGCAGGCATGGATGCAGGTATTATCTACGCCAGCTAGGAGGAAGAAACACATGGAAGGCGACTTTTCACGCATCACCTTTAATAAAAGCAATCAATACAGCCGCGTGCTCATGCAGCAGGGGCGAGTCTTAGTGGATGCCGACTGGAACGAACAGGCTGAAATCCTGAATCACGCTCTACGCACACTGATCACGGATCTTGCCGGTTCGCATTGGGGAACTGTCGATGGTGAGATGGCAATAGACGCCCAGAACAACGCTATTCAGCTAAGCAAACTCTCAAGCGATAGCTTCAAAATAGGTCAATTGATGAAGGATAACAAGCCTGTCCCTAATGACTTCTCGATCAATAGCGGCCATTACTATGTCGATGGCCTTCTGTGTGTAAACGAGCAAGTCATAGCATACTCGGGGCAAGGTGGGTTCCCAGGAAATCTAGAGAATTCAAAAAAGTACTTGATCTATCTGGAGGCATGGGAGCGCCCGGTCAGCTATATTGAAGATAGCAACATGCGCGAGATTGCGCTAGGTATGGACGGACCCGATACTGCGGAACGCACTAAAGTAGTCTGGCAAGTGAAAACTCCTGCTGCTACGTTAGCTAAAGAACTTGAGGGGGACCTTGATGCGTTTCCCGGTCAGACACCAAAAGAGAGGGTCGAATTGATTGAAGCTTTGACCCAAAAATTACAGGGTTTAGCACAACCAGCAAACCGGGGCTACATTAAAGCGAGGGCCAAAGCTCCCATCACTCCGCCGAAGGACCCCTGCACGATCTCGCCAGATGCACGCTATCGCGGTACCGAGAACCAGCTCTACCGCGTGGAGATTCACAAGTCAGGGAATGCTGGAACAGCGACTTTCAAATGGTCGCGCGAGAATGGCTCGGTTGTTTTTCCCATCCTGAAGTTGGAAGGGAACGCTGTACTGCTTGGGAACCTGGGGCGTGATGATCGCCTCTCTTTAACGCCAGGCGATTGGGTTGAGATTGTCAACGATGACTATATCTTACAGATCAGTGGTGACCTGGATGGCAAGGCCAATCCGCTCCTGCAGGTAGTCGACGTCGATAACATAAATATGCTAGTCACGTTGAGCGGTAAACCAGGCGCCAATTTAAGCGATGATCAGTCAAAGCATCCTCTCCTGCGCCGCTGGGATCAGAAAGGCGGTACCGGGAAGAGAGGAGATCCGCCGAAGTTAAGCACCGATGGATCAGGTACAGTGATAATCCAGGAGGCTCAAGCCAGCAATCCCGATACGAATTGGATCACGCTGGAAGATGGCATACAAATTCAGTTTCAGCGACCATCGGCTGCTACGCAGCCTTCCAATGCGATGTACCGTACTGGCGACTACTGGCTGATTCCAGCACGTACAGTGACAGGTGATCTACTATGGCCGCAACAAGCTGGTGTGGACGATCAATCTCCGCCCGTGCCAATGGCGCTTCCACCCAATGGTGTAGACCACCACTATGCGCTGCTTGCAATCGTTCCCATCGACGCGAATGGCAATGCCGGAGATGCCAACGATCCAATTATTGACCTCCGCTACCTGGTTCCCCCACTCGGGAAGGCGCTTGCGCTGGTTTTGCAGTTTCCTACGACTTGAGCGCAAGGGCAGGAAGGCCTGTCAGAAAAAGCCGATTTTGCAATACAGTCAAAAATAGAGCATCGTAAGGTATACTCTTCAAAGAGATCTGTTCAGGTGCATTGAAAGGCAGCACTATGGGTGATCGAGCATATGCGAAAGCCCAGGCACAGCAAAAGACGTTGAGTGGATCATCACCCAAGAGCATCCTTTTGCAGCGTACCTGTGCCTGCGGCCAGCACACGATTGCTGGGGGCGAGTGCGGGGAGTGCCGCAAAAAGCGCGAGGGCACGGTGCATCGTTCTCACAGAGCGTTCGAGCCTCCTTCAACCCCAGGTGCTGTACCAGGCAGCGCTCCTGCTCAGGAAAATGTTCCTTCATTCAGCTCTGCCTTTGACAGAGCATCACGCTTCGGGCACGATTTTAGCCAGATTCCCATATATACTTCTACAGCAGGAGCGATACAGACGAAACTGGCGATCAATGAGCCAGGAGACGAATATGAGCAGGAAGCGGACTGGATTGCCGAGCAGGTCGTGGCAGCGTCGGCGCATCACTTCGTTAGCGGCGCACCACCACATATCCAGCGCTTTGCGGGGCAAGCGGCCGGGACGGCGGAGGCGGCGCCCGCCAGTGTAGACCAGGCTCTTGCCAGTCCCGGCAGGCCGCTGGAGCCGGTGTTACGGCAGGACATGGAGCAGCGCTTCGGTTATGACTTTTCGCTGGTGCGGGTGCATTCTGGCGCGGCTGCCGAGCAATCGGCACGTGAGGTGAATGCCCATGCGTACACCGTGGGACATAACATTGTGTTTGACGCGGGTCGATACGCACAGGGGACGCACGAGGGGCGGCGGTTGATTGCGCACGAGCTGGCCCACACCATCCAGCAATCGTCCGTGGGTTCCAGCATGGCTTTGCAGCGTGCACCAGCCGACGGCTCCGACAAGCCCACGACGTCGTTGGAGCCGTTGGAGGCGGTCGCCCAGAGGATTGCTCGGTTAGCATTGGGTCCGAAACAAGCTGAAGGGGGGTTTTTTCGCAGTAAAGTTCTTACGGTGATTCGTAATAAGTTGTCGGGATAAGTTGTCGGGTCAGATTTTTGTCGGACTAAACACGGGTATTCCGAAGGAATTAACTGACGTGATCGACAAGGCAATAGAAGCACAAAAGGCAAGGATCAGCAGCGGTGAAGTCACGGTAATACACAATGTCGACCCTGGGACCCATTCGGAAGTCAATGCACTAAACCGAGCAATTGCTGCGCAACAGAAGCTATTAGGGCACTCGATGACCGAGGATGAGCTTGGCGACATCTTCGAACTGCACAATGTGTGGTTAAGCGGGGAGGGCCGCCGCTTCACAGCTGCCCCTCGGTGCGAGCACTGCGCCAGGATAACTCGTGGCGTATCGGTCACCCAGTCCGTGTTTTTCGCGGAAGGCGGCGTTGCAGGCGAGATCACGGTGCCGCAGCGCGGGTCGGTGACACCATCCGGGGGTGCGGCAAAGCCTGTAACACGCACCAGCGGTGAGATCACGGTGCCGCAGCGCGGGTCGGTGACACCATCCGGGGGT
>WNGJ01004156.1_pt1 | contig 27063 bp, 26 predicted proteins | sample 5400611 | NCBI WGS metagenome assembly WNGJ01 (sample SAMN13153375, study PRJNA577476) | soil metagenome | isolation source: 40 cm soil or saprolite under Garry oak tree replicate 1 | place: USA:California | collected 2016-06-15
CGACTCCAGCGTTCTGAGTTCAGCCGACATGCCAAGATTATACGAACTTAGGTTTGGAGTGTCCAGAGCAGACCTGTAAATTTATATTCACCCAATCCCGAAACTGGGCCGCCCAAACCCGTTGCCCACATACCCCTTCACCGTCGCGTCACGTCCACCCGAGCGCGACCCCGGGTCACCAGGCCCTACCCCAACCACCACCTCACCGTCAACGTTTGTTCACCCGAGCGCGACCCCGGGCCACCAGGCCCCACCCCAGCCACCACCTCACCGTCAACGTCTGTTCACCCGAGCGCAGTTCGGGCCACCAGGCCCCACCCCAATACCCTCTCCACCGTTCTCTCCCGTCTCCGCCCCAAACGCCCCATAAAACGCGACGAGCGCCCCGAGGGGCGCTCATCTAACAGTCTCGAACGGCTGCCCTACCAGCGATACCACCGTCCGCCGCTAGTGCCGCGGAACAGGAATCCGAGGGCCCACAGAATCAGGCCGACGATAAGAATGATCCAGAGGATGTTTCCCAACCCCGATAAGAGTCCGCCACCGCCAAAGATGAGCAGCAGCAGGACCAAGACGATCAAAGCAGCAACCATCCCGGTTGTCCACCTCCTTGTATTGATTGGCGGCGACTTCCGCCTACCAAAGAAACAAGTCAGTCCGCGCGACTACTTTCCGTTCCTTAGGGTTCCGCCAACGCTTCCCAGCTCAAAAGAACTCGACCCCAATCGCTCTTCAGACGGTCCGCATCGGCTCCCGCTTGATCATGTGGACGATCGCAACCAGGATCACGGCCCCGATCAGCGCCACGATGAAGGAGATGACTAGCCCCGTCGCGGCCGTGCCGAAGATCAGCGAGAACAAAAAGCCCCCCAGGAACGAGCCGAGGATGCCCAGGACGATGTCCCAGATGATCCCGTAGCCGTGGCCGCTCATGATCTTGCCGGCCAGCCATCCCACGATGGCCCCCATGATCAGATACAAAATGAAATTCATCTCCGAACCCCCAGGTATGTTTGTAGCCCGCCCGACGGCGGACTCAACTCTTTAACTCGGCCCCGCCGCCCGCTACCTGAACCGCCCTCGCGTCCTCTATGTATGTGCGGGCCGCGCCACCCTCCTCTCATCGAGATCGGAGCTCGCGACGTGGCACGCGGCCTCATGCTCGGGCCGGAGCAGCCGCAGCGGCGGCGTGACCCGCGTGCACTCCTCGATGGCGTAGGGACAGCGGCTCCGGAACCGGCATCCCTCGCCCGGGTTGATGACTCGCGGTGGTTCGGAAACCTCGGTCTTCTCGGGCAAAGAGATCGGCGCCCTCGGGTCCGGCACGGCGGACAGCAGGAGCTGTGTGTACGGATGCTTGGGGTGGGCGAGCACGTCCTCGACCGGCCCGCTCTCGGCCACCTTACCGGCGTACATCACGACCAGCCGGTCGGCGACGTAGCGCGCGCTCGCGATGTCATGTGTGATGTAGAGGAACGAGATGCGCTCCCTGCGCCGCAGGGTCGCCATCAGGTTCAGCACGCCGATCCGGACTGAGACGTCGAGCATCGACACGGGCTCATCGGCCAGGATCAGCTCGGGCCTGCATGCAAGCGCCTGCGCGAAGCCGATCCTCTGCCGCTGGCCGCCGCTCAGCTGGTAGGGGTACTTGGTCAAAAAATCGCGGGCGGGGACAAGGCCCACCGCCTCGAGCAGGCGCTCCGCCTCCTCCTCGCGGCCCCGCCGGCTGAGGTCGCGCCGATGCAACCTGAGCGCCCGCATGATGCCGTGCGAGACCTGATAGACGGGGCTCAGCGACCCGTACGGATCCTGGAACACCATCGGCACGCGGCCGCGATACTCGAGCACGTCGCGCCGCGAGCGGAGGCCTCTCACCGACCGGCCGCGGTGGAGGATCTCGCCCGAGGTCGGCTTGTAGACGCCCGCGATGAGCCGCGCGATCGTGCTCTTTCCGCTGCCGCTCTCGCCGACCAGAGCGACGATCTCATCCTCGTGGATCGCTAGATTGATGTCGTCGACTCCGTGCAGGTAGCGCGTGGAGAGGAAACCCCCCAGCCGGAAGTGCTTGGTGAGGTTCACGGTGCGCAGGAGTTCCGGCGCGGCACCGTCCCGCGCCCGCGGCGGCATATCAGCGATGGTCATTTGTGCGCCCTGGGCGCATAGAGGAAGCAGCGCACGAGGTCTTGTTCGCGCGCGTAGAAATCAGGCTCTTCCTTCGGGCACCGCTCGAAGGCCTGTGGGCAGCGCGGGTGAAAGCGGCATCCGGACGGCAGATGGCCGAGGTCGGGTGGGCTGCCCGCGATCCCGGCCAGCGGCTGGCGTGGTCCGCTGATGGAGGGGAACGAGCGCATGAGCCCAATCGTGTATGGATGGTTCGGGTCGGCGAAGACCTGGCGCGTTGGTCCGATCTCCACCACCTGACCGGCGTACATCACGGCCAGACGGTCCGAGAAGTGGCTGACCAGCGACATATCGTGGGTCACGAAGATGGTCGCGAAACCGAACTCGCGCTGCAGCTGCTTGATCTTCAGCATCAGCGAGCGCTGCGCGACCACGTCCAGGGCGGACGTCGGCTCGTCCATGATCACGAGGTCTGGTGTCAGGGCCAGTGCCATCGCGATCATGGCGCGCTGGCGCATCCCTCCGCTCAGCTGGTGCGGATAGCTGTGGAGGTGCTCGGGGTCGATGCCGACCAATCGCATCAGCTCCTGGGACCGGGCTTTGAGCTGGCCGGCAGGCATACGCTGGTGCGCGCCCACCGCGTCGGCCAACTGCTCCGCGACGGTCATCACCGGGTTCAGCGCGTTCATCGCGCTCTGCATGACGACTGAGTAGTCCCGCCACCGCAGATGACGCAGCTCGTCCTCGTCCATCGACACCATGTCGTGTCCGCCGAACCAGATCTCGCCGGAGTTGATCTCCGCCGGGCTGCTGAGCAGCCTTGCGATCGCGAACAAGAGGGTCGACTTGCCGCAGCCTGACTCGCCCACGATGCCGAGGAACTCGCCCTTCTCAACCTCGAGCGAAACGCGATCCACAGCCCGAACCGGCCCGCGGTCCGTCATGTAATCGACAGAAAGATCTTTGACCTCGAGCAGCGACCGCGTGGCGCGGGCGATCACCGGCGACGGCTCCTGTCAGAAGTGCGCCCTGCGCGCGCCCGGCGAGGCCGCAGCGCCGGGTTGCTGATCTCGTCGAACGCATAGTTGATCAGCGCGAAAGCCGCACCCAGCGCCGCGATGCAAAGGCCTGGTGCCAGCACCCAGGCAGGCGAGCCCGCCAGCAGGGCGCCGTTCGCCTGAGCCCAGTACAGCATCGTTCCCCAGCTCAAGGAGTTCGGATCGCCGAGGCCGATGAACTGCAGACCGGCCGCCGCCAGCACCGCGTACAGCGCCGCGCCGAAAAAGATGGCGACGATCAGGGAGGTCATGTTGGGCAGGACCTCGAAGACGATGATGTACAGGCTTCGCTCGCCCCGGGCCCGCGCCGCCTCGAGGAACTCCCGGTTACGCAGCGACAGCGCCTGCGACCTCAATTGCCGTGCCCCGTACGACCAGCCGGTGATCACGATCACGGCGATCAGGACCAACAAGCCGCGGTTGTTCAGGTACGTGCCGACGATGATCATCAGCGGCAGCGTCGGCAGGACCAGGAAGACGTCCGTGAAGAGGTTCAGGACGTGGTCCCACCAGCCGCCCAAGTACGCGGCGGAGACGCCGATCACGACCGAGATGAGGGTTGCGCCGAGGCCGGCGGCGACGGCGATGAGCAGCGACTCGCGCGTGCCGAAGACGAGCTGGGAGAAGATGTCCTGCCCTGTCCCCGTCGTCCCGAGCAGGTGCGCGCCCGTCGGTTGAAGCATCTGGCTGAACTGCAGCGCGTGCGGATCGTAGGGGGCGACGACGGGGGCGAAGATCGCGAGCAACACAAAGAAGCCGAACAGCACCAAGCCGGCCATCGCCTTGCGGTTCGCGGTCAACCCGCGGGCGATCGTGCCGATAACACCGCGGCGGCTCGATACGACCGCAGTATCGATCGTTACCGGTTCGGTAACGATGCGGACCGCCATCAGACGCTAGCCCTGTTCCCGCGTGCGCGGGTCGAGCAAGGCGGTGAGGAGGTCGGCCGCCAGCACCGCGATCAGGACTGCGAGGGTGAGCATCAGAAAGAGCGTCTGCATAAGTGCGTAGTCCTCGCTGTGCACCGCCTGGAGAAGCGTGAAGCCGAGGCCCGGGTAGTTGAAGACGATCTCGACCAGGATCGCCCCGCTGATCACGAACCCGAGCGACATCGCAAAGCCGGTCAGGTTGGGCAGGATCGCGTTGCGACCCGCGTACATGAACATGATCCGGATCGGCGAGAGCCCTTTCGCCCGGGCCATCTTCACGTAGTCCTCGGCGAGCGTCGTGATCATCGTGTTACGCATCGTCAGGATCCAGCCGCCGATCGAGGTGACCACGATCGTCAGAGCCGGGAGGAATCCATGCCAGATCACCTGGCCGACGAAAGACCACGAGAGATTGATCGAATCTGTCAGGTCGTAGGCGAAGCCGAGGGGAAACCAGCCGAGCGTCAGCGCGAACGCCAGCAGGACCAGCAATCCCAGCCAGAAATACGGAAACGCCGAGATGACGATGAACAGCGGCGGCAGGACCGCGTCGAAAACTCCGCCTCTTCGCCAGGCGCTCAGCATGCCGAGCAGCGTGCCGAGGACGAAGGCGATGATCGTCGCCATTCCGACCAGCCCCAGCGTCCAGGGAAGGCCCTGCTTGATCACGTCCCCCACCGGCACCGGAAAGAACGTGACGGATGTCCCGAAGTTGCCGGTCAACGTGTTGCGCAGATACTCGAAGTACTGCTGAAAGACGCTCTCGTTGGACTTCAGCCCGAACGCGACCTCGATCGCCTTGACGGTTTCCGGGCTGACGCGGCCGTGAAAGCGGACGATCATCGCTTGCGCCGGGTTGCCTGGCATGATCCGCGGCAGGATGAAGTTCATCGTCAGGGCGGCCCAGAGCGTGATGAAGAAAAACTCGAGCCTGCGGATCAGATAGCTCAATTCACTTGCCCGCTGCCGGGGAAGTCGGCCGGCCGCTCGGCGGCCGGCCGGATTGGCGCCTAACAGTCATGCACTCAGATCTAGCTCTTCTTATAGACGTGGAGAAGGGTGACCTCCCAGTCGGGTAGGTTCCAGGGCGCGGGCGCGGCGAACGGGTCGTCCTTGGTGGGCCATCCCGCGAAATCCTTGGTCGAGTACTGGTACCACGCGACGCCCTCCGTGACTGGGATGACAGGCACGTCGTCGAGGATGATCTTTTCGACCTGCTTGATCAGGTCATGCTGCTTGGCTGAGTCTGTGGTGCCTCCGTACTGGTCGAACAGACCATCAAGCGTCGGGTTCTTGTAGCGCCCGTAGTCGCCCGCGGCTGTCTGCCCGATCGCGGCCGTGGTGGCGCTGTGGAGCGTGTTGCGAAGCTCGTAGTAAGGGCTTGGTCCAGGCGACGTGTTGACCGAACCGTACGCGAGCTCGAAGTTGCCGGTGAACAGCTTGTCGAAGTAGGCGGTCGCCTCGAGGTTGACGGGCTTGAGCTCGATGCCGACCTGCTTGAGGTTGTCCTGGATTACCTGGACCGACGCCACCCAGTCCGTATAACCCGCGATGTTGATGATCGAGAAGGACAGTTTCTTGCCGGACGAGTCCTGGTAGATGCCCGAGCTGTCCTTGGTGAAGCCTGCCTGCTTCAGAAGGCTCTGCGCCTTGGCAACATCGAACTTGTAGCCGTACTTGTCCGCCTGGCCCTTGTCGATCCAGCTGTCGAACGTCGGAGAGAGGACGCCGGTCTGGTTGCCGGCGGGCTCGTATCCGAACTCACCCTTTTGCGAGACGGCGCCGCGATCGATGCTGTAGGCGATCGCCTGCCGCACCGCCTTGTTGTCGAGCGGCGCAAGTGTCGTGTTGAACCAGACGTTGATGTTGTCGATCGGTGGGAACCAGTAGTGGTTGTTCTTGGGGTCCTTGGCCACGTAGTAGGTGTCGATGTTGGGGATGAACTGGCCTCCCCACTGCGCCTGGCCGGCGGCGAGGAACGCGTTGGCGGGGTCATTGTCCAGGAACGCCGGGTAGTTGACCGTGTCCAGATAGGGCAGCCCCTTCTGCCAGTAGTTGGGATTGCGCTTGTACGTGATGTTCTGCCCGGTGCAGGCGCTCATCGTGAACGGGCCGGTGCCGACCGGGTCTTTGACGACCTGCGCGGCAGGGTCCTTGAACGCCGACCAGATGTGCTTGGGCACGATCGCGGTCTGCCCCGCGATCTGGTAGAAGTTGGGTACCGCCGACTGGGTGAACGTGAAGACGACCTTGTCGTCGCCTTGCTGGATGACGCTCTGGATGACCTGCCAGTCCGACTGCAGGTCGGCTTCGGGGTGCTGCTTCAAGAGCGCGAAGCTGAACACGACGTCGGCCGCGGTGAGGGGCTGGCCGTCGCTCCATGTGACTCCTGATCGGATTGTGAACGTAAGTGTCTTGTTGTCCGCGCCCCACTGGTAGTCGCTCGCCAGCCAGTTGGTCTTCTTGTCGTTCAGCAGGTTGTCGTAGACGAGCGGCTCGTACAGGATGCCAAACGACTGGCCGTTCACCGAGCCGTTGTAAGGATTGAAGTCGCACTGCCACAGCGCCCCGCTCTCGTTGTCGATCGTCAGCACGCCGCCGACTGTCTTCGGCGCGTTGCTGTTGTTGCCGGAGGAACCACCTCCGCAAGCCCCTGCCAGCAGCGAGAGCGCCGCCAGCGAGCTGATCAAAAGGTTGCGTCGTCTCATTCGTTTCCTCCTGAATGTCCTGTCGTGCAGCGGGTCCATGGGGTCCAGATCAGATCGGCGCGCCCTCATACGGCGGCCTTGCGTGCGTGCCGCGCGGGCTGCCGCTCGAAAACGTGGTCGCGAGCAATCTCGAGCGCGGTCGCGACCGCTCCGCGCAGAACCGCGTCTTCACCCAGCGCCGACACGGCGACCCTGGGCCGGAACGGAAGCAGCTGTCGCAGCTCACGTTCGATCGGCTCCACGAGCAGGTCGCCGTTCCTGCCGATGCCGCCGCCAAGGATCACGAGCTCCGGGTCGAGCACAGGTGTGACCGTGGCGATGGCGAGGCTGAGCAGAGCCGCCTCGCCCTGAACGACCCGCCCCGCAGTCCCGTTGCCGCGCCGGGCCGCGATGAAGATCCGCTCGGGCGTCAGCGGTGAGCGCATTCCGAGGCGCCGCGCCGCGCGCACGATCCCGGCCGCGGCGGCCGCTTCCTCGAACGCACCGCGCCTGCGATTGGACGGGTCGCGAGGATCGCCTTTGCCGATCGGCATGTAGGCGACTTCCCCCGCGGCCCCATGGGCGCCTCGATACAGGTGTCCGTCGATCACGAGGGCCATGCCGATGCCCGTACCGATCGAGAGGAAGACGAAGTTGGGGACGTTGCGGCCCAGACCGTGGGTTCCCTCCGCAAGCGCCGCGAGGTTCACGTCGTTCTCGAAACTGACGTTGGTGCCCAGCTCTTCGCGGACAGCCTGGACGAGGCCCGTCCGGCCCCAGCCCGGAAGGTTCGGGGCCATCGCGACGTAGCCGTGAGCGGGGTCGAAGACGCCTGGGCTGCCGAGCGTCGCGTGGGTGACCTGCGACCACTGCACGCCGGCTTCCGTCGCAAGCCGGCGGGCGACCGAGCCGACCTGGCCGATCAGGCTTTTCGCGCTGCCGACTTTGGCACGCTCGTCGCGCCTGGCGACGATCGTGCCGGCGATGTCGGCGATCGCGGCGCGGACCCATTTGCGTCCGATGTCGACTCCGACCACCCAACCCGCGACCGGATTCAGCTCGTACAGGAGCGCGCTCGGCCCGCGGTCGCCCCGCGATCTGCCGACCTCGCGGACCAGGCCGCCCTGGAGCAATCCGTTGAGCGCGAGCGACACCGTCGGCTTCGACAGTCCGCTGACCCGAGCGACCTGGGCCCGGGAGAGAGGCCCCTGTCGGTGGATCAGGTCGAGCACGGTGCGCTCGTTGATCGCGCGCAGGAGGCTCGGCGTGCCGACAGTGATGGTCGATGCGCCGCGCAGGACGCCCTGAAGAGGTTGACGAGCTGTTGCGGTCGGAGCGGCATCCATAGTTAGGAAGAATTCCTTACCGAAACATTAACCACGCCGACCGGTCGCGTCAAGAAGCCATTCAGGCTTGAGGGAAAAAGCGAGGCAGGTGAGCGCGGTTCGCCTCGAGCAGCGCGTCGAGCAAAGGTTTGGCGATCTTGTACTGACCAACCAAGGGGTTCGCGAGCAGCGCCTTCAGGGCCGCCGGCCGATCACCGTCGACAGCTGCTTTTACGGCGAGACGCTCGTACGCCTTGACCTGCTGCACGAGGCCGAGCATCTCCGGCGCGAGCGCAGCGAGAGGGTCCGCCCGCGCGCCGCCCTTGCCGACCCGCGCCGGGATCTCGACCACGGCATCGTCGGGAAGATCTGGGAGCGCGCCGTCGTTGCGTATGTCGACCACCTGCTGATCCCCGGTGTCCGCTTGCAGCGAGGCGATGAGCTGCGCCGCGGCCTCACTGTAGTACGCGCCACCTCGACGCTCGAGAAGGGCGGGCTTTTCGGTCAGGTTGGGATCGCGATACATCTCGAGCAGCCCGCGCTCGATCTCCATCACCTCTTCGGCGCGCGACTTTTTCCGTCCCGAGATCTGCTCGCGAAGCACTTCGTCTGTCGCATAGAAGTAGCGCAGGTAATAGGAGGGGACGGCGTTCAAAAGCCGGATCAGATCGCCCGGGATCCCTATATCGGCCGCCATCTCCTCAGCCGCGCGTTCGATCAGCTCGGGAAGCCGGTCCGTGCCATCCACGTTCACGGCGCGTTCCCAGGTCAGGTGGTTGAGCCCGACGTGATCGAGGAAGACGTGCTCAGGCTCCCGTCCCAGGAGCTGGGCGAACCTGCGCTGAAATCCCATGGCCGAGTTGCACAGTCCGATCGCCCGGTGGCCGTGGTCGAGCAGGGCCTGCATCACGATGCCGACCGGGTTGGTGAAATCGATCAGCCACGCGCCGGGGGCGCCGCGCCGCTCGGTCTCCTCGGCGATGTCGAGCACGACCGGGACCGTGCGCAGCGCCTTGGCGAATCCTCCTGGCCCGGTTGTTTCCTGCCCGATGCAGCCGAACTCGAGGGGCAGGGTTTCGTCGACAAGACGCGCGGCCTGGCCGCCGACCCGGAGCTGGACGATGACGAAGCTGGCGCCGTCGAGTGCCCGCTCTCTGTCCTTAGTCACGACGAGCCGGCCCGGCCATTCGTGCTTCTGGAGGATCCGGCGAGCGAGTCCACCGACGACTTCGAGCCGCTCATCGTCGATGTCGTGAAGGACGACCTCGTCGAGGGGGAGGCGGTCGCGCCGAGTGTGGAATCCTTCGATCAGCTCCGGCGTATAGGTGCTGCCGCCGCCGACGACTGCGATCTTTATCCCCACGAGGTCAGAGCCTTCGGCGTGACTCCGCGGGGACTGCTGCAAATGACGCCCACTCCGCGGCATCGTACGCGAGAATATGCGGGAATTGTTAGGGATGTTTCCTGATAAGACGGTGCTGGCGGTCGACGGGGGCGCGTCGAAAGCCGAGGTCGCGCTTGTGGACGTGAAGGGCAACCTTATCGCCGCCGCGCGCCGCCGGGGCAGCTACCACTTCGGCCTCGGTTACAACGGTTCGCTCGATGCCTTGACAAAAGCGATCAAGGCGATCAGGCGACGTGGCAACTCGGACAGCTCGCAAGCCGTCGCCGCGCTCGGGATATTTTGTCTGGCCGGCGCCGACATTCCGATCGACGACCGGCGGATCGCGGCGGAGCTTGAGCGCCAGGGCTGGACGCGTAAGACCATCGTCCGCAATGACACATTTGCCGTCCTTCGTGCGGGGACCGACCGCAAGTGGGGGGTCGCCGTCGTGTGCGGCACGGGCATGAACTGCGCCGGCGTGGGTCCCGACGGCCGCTCGGTGCGCTTCCCGTCCTTTGGAGAGCTTTCGGGCGATCGCGCCCACGGAGGCGGCTGGCTTGGACGCAGCGCTCTCGGCGCGGCGATCCGCGCCCGCGACGGCCGCGGCCCGCGCACCTTGCTCGAGCAGCTCGTGCCCGCGCATTCCGGGATGTCTCGGCCCACCGCGGTCATGGAAGCGGTCTATACCGGCAAGCTCGACAGCCACCGGTTGAGCGAAGGCGCCCCGCTGGTCTTCCAGGCGGCGGGCGCCGGCGACCATCTGGCACAGGAGCTCATCGATCAGATGGCGCAGGAGATCGTCGTCACCGCCAACGCGGCGATCAAGCGGCTTCGCCTGAGCGACCGCGACGTCCACGTCGTGCTCGGCGGCGGCGTGCTGCGCGCGGCTGATGCCAAGCTGATCGCCACCATCACCGCCGGGATTCGGCGCCAGGCGCCGCAGGCGCGCATCCTCCACCTCGAGGCACCGCCGGTGCTCGGCGCGGCCCTGATCGGGCTGGACCACCTGGACGCGACGGCCCCGGCCCGTGCCAGGCTGCGCTCGCAGCTGACCCACAAGAGGCTCGCCTCCCGCTCGATCTAAAAGTGGTATTGACCACTTGGCGGTTGTGTGCTTTACTGTCGCCCGTGTCGCCGGCCTTGAGGGTAGTACCACTTCCATGAGCCAGCAGCCATGAGCAAACAGGAAGAAACGCGCGACCGCGTCCTCGATCTCGCGGAGTCGCTCGCCGTGGGCCAGCCCATCCCGGCCGAGCGGCAGCTCGCCCTCGACCTCGGCGTCTCCCGGCTCACCCTCCGCGCCGCGCTCGACGAGCTGGTCCGCGACGGCTACCTCGAACGCCGCCACGGCAGCGGCACCTATGTGACCGAGCCGAAGATCGCTCAGCCGCTCACCCTCACCTCTTTCAGCGACGACATGCGCCGCCGCGGCATGACCCCGGGCAGCCGGACGCTCGAGCTCACCACGACGGTCGCGGGGGCGCGCCTGGCCCATCGCCTCGAAGTTTCGCCCGAGACGCGCCTCATCCGCGTCAAACGCCTGCGTCTGGCGGACTCGAAACCCATGGCGATGGAGGTCCTCCACGTGCCTGAGGCTTTCGTACCCGGGCTCACTCGTGCCGACTTCGAAGACCACTCCTTCTATGAGCTGCTGCGCGAGCGGTACGGAATCACGATCGCGTCCGGCACGCAATCCATCGAGCCGACAGTCACGAGCGACGAGGAATCCGAGGTCCTCGGCGTCCCGCTGCATACGCCTGCATTCCTTTTCGAGCGGACGACCCTCTCCGAGTCAGGGCGGATCGTCGAGTTCGTCCGCTCCATCTATCGCGGCGACCGTTATCGCCTGGTCGCCGAGCTCGTTCCGCAGAGAGGCCGCAACGGGCGCTCGGCCGGCGCCTCACGAGGTCCTGCGGCAACGAGCCTACCGAGAGGCGACCAGCAGAACGGCGCCCCAGCGCCACATTCAAGAAATAAGGGGAAATTGCCTAGATGAAACTGACAAGGACATGGTTAGGCGTGGTCTCAGTCGCCGTGGCGGTCATCGCGACGGCCTGCGGTGGAAGCACGGGTGGAGGGACCAACCCGGCGGATCAGACGGGGACCTTGACGGTGTGGCTGATGAACGGCAGCGCGCCTGCGAGTGTGATCGACAGCGTCAACGCCGACTTCAAGGCCAAGTACCCGAAGGTGGACGTCAAGGTTGAGATCCAGCAATGGGGTGACATCGGGACCAAGCTCGACACTGCGTTTGGTGGAAGCAACCCGCCGGACGTCATCGAGCTGGGCAACACGCTGGTGGCGAAGTACGCGGCGGCCGACGCGCTCGAGAACATCAGCAGCAAGAAGTCGAGCTTTGACAACTCCAACACCTGGCTGCAGTCCCTGACGGACTCCTGCACGGTCAACGGCAAGCTGTACTGCGTTCCCTACTACGCGGGCAGCCGCGCCATCATCTACCGCAAGGACTTCTTCACTGCGGCCAACGTCCAGGTTCCGACGAGCATGGACGACCTGCTCACCGTGGGCCAGAAGCTCATGACGGTGCACAGCTCTGACCCCAACTTCTCCGCTCTGTACTACCCAGGCAAGTACTGGTACGCGGCGCTTCCTTTCATCTGGGACTTCGGCGGCAACATCGCCACCCAGTCAGGCGACAAGTGGCAGGGCAGCCTCAACAGCGACACCTCGCAGCAGGGCCTGGTCAAGCTGCAGAGCCTCGTCAGCTCCCTCTCCCGCGCGGACAAGACCGGCGATGAGGCAAAGCAGGACGCGGCGTTTGCCCAGGGTCACATCGCGATGATCATCGCCAACGGGTGGGAGGTCGGCGTGATCACAGACCCGAAGGCCGGCAACCCCGCCCTCAAGGACAAGCTCGGCGCGTTTCCGATCCCGAGTCACAACTCGGGCCAGACCGCCCCGGTGTTCCTGGGCGGCTCCGACCTCGCGGTCGCGGCCAGAAGCAAGCACACCGACCTCGCCAACGCGTGGATCGGGCTGCTCACCGGCCAGAAGCACATGGCCGACATGGCGACGGTGGGAGGGGTCATCCCGAACACGACCTCCATGCTCAACCTCGGCACCGGGCTGAACCAGGTGTTCTACGGCGCGGCCAAGAACAGCCGCTTCGTTCCCAACTCGAAGAACTGGGCCAGCGTCGAGAACGCAAACGTGCTTCCCGACATGCTCGTCAAGATATTCACCAAGCAGCAGACCATCGCTGACGCGACGGGTTCGGCGAGCAGCCGGATCACATCGCTCCTCAACGGCGGCTAGCGGCGCGCTAGCGAACAACAACAAAGTAAAAGGGGGCTGGCTCGATGGGAATGGCGGTCGCGGCGCCTGACCTCGAGCCGGTCCCCCCGCTTTCTCACCGGCCTTATCGCGCCTGGATGCGCGCCAACTTCCTTCCCTATGCGCTGATCAGCCCGAGCGTGCTGGTGATCGCCGGCATCCTCGCCTTCCCCCTCGGCATGCTCGTCTGGCTCTCCCTCCAGCACTACGGGCTCCGCGAGCTCATCCACCATGCGGGGGAGTGGGTGGGGCTGGACAACTACCGGGCGATCCTGGTCGACCCGCTGTTCCACCAGGTGATCGTCCGTTCGCTGCTGTTCACGTTCGCCTGCGTCGCCCTCACCGTCGTCTTGAGCACGCTGATCGCTCTGTTGCTGCTGAAGGTACGGTCGGCCGTCCGCGTCCTGGTCATGAGCGCGCTCGTGTTCGTCTGGGCGACGCCCGTGATCGTCTCGGTCGACATCTGGCAGTGGATGTTCGACTACGAGTTCGGAGTCATCAACTACCTGCTCACACAGCTCCACGTCGGGAACTTCATCCATCACAACTGGTTCGACAACCCGGTCCAGGGTCTGGGCGTCCTGGTCTTGGTCGTCGTCTGGGGCGCGATTCCTTTCGTCACGATCACGGTCTTCGCCGGTCTGCTCCAGGTCCCGGGCGAGGTGATCGATGCCGCCAAGGTCGACGGCGCCTCGCCCTGGCACACGTTCTGGTTTGTCACCGCGCCACTGCTGAAGCCGATCTTTCTGATCGTCACCTGCCTGTCGACGATCTGGGATTTCGGGGTCTTCAACCAGATCTACGTAATGCTCAACCAGCGGCCGAGCTCCGATTACTTCACGATCGCGATCTATTCCTACCGCGAGTCGTTCGGTGTCACACAGTACGGAATGGGCGCGGCCATCGCTGTCGTGATGGTGCTCGTCCTTGTCTTCGTCACCTTCTTCTATGTGCGCGAGACCGTCAAGGTCGCAGAGATCGCGTGATCGCGCCAGGGACAGCGCAGGGCGTCCGATCGGGTCGCACGCGCACCGCGGCAGAGGTCAACGTTCTGGTCAACGTGCGGCAGCACGTGGCCCAGGTGCTCTACGACGCGATCGGTGTCGCTGTCGCCGTCGTGATGCTGTTCCCGATCTACTGGATGGTGGCGACGGCGTTCAAGCCGGGTCAGGACATCCTGAGCCTGGTTCCGAAGTGGTTCCCGGCGCCGTTGACGCTTCAGAACTTTGAAGACGCCATCGCGCGGCCCTTCTTCCTCGACGATGTCAAGAACAGCCTGATCGTCGTCGGCGTGATGCTGGTGCTCGCGCTCACCATCTCGTTCCTCGCCGCCGTCGCGACTGCTCGCTTCGGCTTCAAGGGTCGCACCGCCTTCCTCGTGATGATCATCGGCGTCCAGATGGTGCCGCTCAATGCTTTGATCATCCCGCTGTACCTCATGCTCGACAGCGTCGGCCAGATCGACGCGCTGCCTGGAGTGATCGCCGTTTATCTCGCCGTGGTCCTGCCGTTCATGGTCTGGACGCTGCGCGGGTTCGTGGCCAACATCCCGGCCGAGCTCGAAGAGTCAGCCATGATCGACGGCTGCACTCGCGTCGGCGCGTTCTTCCGGATCACGTTTCCGTTGGTTGGACCCGGCCTGGTGGCCACGGCGATCTTTGGATTCATCCAGGCGTGGAACGAATACATCGTCGCCTACGTCCTGCTGTCGAGCCCGGACAACCAGACGCTCACGGTGTGGCTCGCGTCATTCACCACCAACCACGGTCCGGAGTGGGGTCCGCTGATGGCCGCCGCGACCCTCACGGGGCTACCCGTGGTGGCGTTTTTCCTGCTCCTCCAGCGCTACCTGGCCGGCGGCCTGACCGCCGGGGCCGTGAAGGGATGACGCAGGTCGAGGCCCTCGTCCTCCGCTGCGTCCTTCCCGGCTTTGAAGGCACTCGTGCACCACGTTGGGTGCTCCGCCTGGCGGCCGAGGGCTTGGGCGGGGTGGTCCTCTTCGCCCGCAATGTAGAGACCCGGCCGCAGCTGGCCGGGCTGACCGCCGAGCTGCACCGCGCCCGGCCGGAGCTGATCGTCGCGATCGACGAGGAGGGCGGTGACGTGACGCGTCTGGAGGCGCGGACCGGAAGCTCCTACCCGGGCAATCTCGCGCTCGGCGTGGCCGATGACCCAGAGCTCAGTCGCAACGTTGCGGCGGCGATCGGCTCCGAGCTGGCCACGTGCGGCAAACATCAATCCCATGAATCCCGTGATCGGCGTGCGGTCATTCGGATCGGACGCGAGAGCGGTCGCGCGCCACACCGCCGCGTACATAAAAGGAATGCAGGACGCCGGCGTCGCCGCGTGCGCCAAGCACTTTCCCGGGCACGGCGATACGTCCATCGATTCCCACCTCGACGTGCCGGTGGCCGGCGAGGATCCTCACCGGCGCGCGCTGGCGCCTTTTGAGTCGGCCATCGCAAGCGACGTGCGCTCGATCATGAGCGCGCACATCGTCACACCGGCGCTCGACCGTGCCCCGGCCACGCTCAGCCGGACGATCATGACCGGACTGCTTCGTGACGAGCTTGCCTTCGCGGGGCTTGCCATCACCGACGGCCTCGAGATGCAAGGCCTGAGCCGCGGGATCGGAATCGCCGAGGGCGCTGCGCAGGCGCTCGCCGCGGGCTGCGACGCGCTGTGCATTGGCGGGGGACGCGCGGATGAGGCGGTGGTCGAAGAGATAGTCAGCGGCGTCGCCGAAGCCGTCGCGCGGGGACGCCTCCCCGAGACCCGCTTACGCGAAGCCGCGTCGCGCGTGGATGCCGTCAGCGCCTGGCGTTCGCGACACAGCCACGCCGTCATCGCACAAAGCGGTATCGGGCTCGTCGCCGCCCGGCGGGCGATTCGCGCGGACGGCGCTGTGCGTGTCGGCGACGAGGCGGCGGTGGTGCGATTCGAGTCCATCCCGTCGATCGCCGCCGGCGAGGTGCCCTGGGGCGTCGCGGGCGAGCTCGCCGCACGCGGAGCTCGGGTAACCACGATCGACGTCGATCCCGCGGCGCATGATCGGGACATGCTGGTCGAAGCGTCGAGAGGCAAGGCCCTGGTCCTCGTGGTGCGGGACCTCCACCGCCGGCCCGCCCAGGCGGAAATGGTCGATGGGCTGCTCGCCGCCAGGCCGGATGCGGTCCTTGTCGAGATGGGGGTTCCCGTCTGCAGGCCGCAGCGCGCGCGAGCTTACGTCGCGACGCACGGCTCGGCGCGGGTCTGCGCCGAGGCCGCGGCCGAACTGTTGCGGCCATGAGCGAGAACGTCCACCCGCTCGCTGACGAGCTCGACGACCTGAGCCCTCGCGACTTCGTGGGGCTCATGCACGCCGAGGATGTCGAAGCCGTCAGCGCGATCGCACCATGCCTCGACGAGGTGGCACACGCCGTCGGGGAAATCGCCGAGCGCCTCAGAGCCGGCGGGCGTTTGCACTATTTCGGCGCCGGTACGAGCGGGCTGATCGCAAGGCTCGACGCCGCCGAGTGCCCCGCCACGTTCGGCGTCCCTGCCGACCTGGTCCAGGCCCATGCCGTGGTCGAAGCCGCGCAGGAGGACGATCGCGACCTCGGCACGGAGGCGGCGCGGGAGGCCCACCTCGGGCAGCACGACATCGCGGTCGGCATCAGCGCGAGCGGAAACACCGCATTTGTGCTCGGCGCGTTCGAGCACGCGGCTTCGGTCGCTGCGCTGCGCCTGGCCATCACCTGCAATCCGGGATCACCGCTGGGCCGCTCGTCCGATATGGCGATCGAGGTCGAGACCGGGCCGGAGGTCATCGCGGGTTCCACACGCCTGAAGGCCGGCACTGTCCAGAAGCTGGTGCTCAACATGCTCAGCACCGCGGTTTTGACGCGCCTGGCGCACACGCATCGGGGCCGCATGGTTGGTGTCATCGCGGGCAACGACAAGCTGCGCGCACGTGCGACGCTGGTCGTCGCCGGGCTCGGCGGTGCGTCGCGCGAAGAGTCGATGCGCGCCCTGGAAGCAGCGGGCGACAACCCCAAGATCGCGATCGTCATGTTGCGCAGGGGAGTCGACGCCGAGCAAGCACGCAGCCTGCTCGACGTTGCGGCAGGCGACCTTAAGGCAGTGCTGGCCGCGGGGCGCGTACACGGATCGTGAGAACGCTGCTGCGCGGCTCGATCCACGGGGCGGGCTCGGCGGACGCTGTGCTGGTCGATGGTGAATTCATCACCTGGGTTGGCACAGGCACGCCGCCCAGCCGTCCGGACGAAGAGGTCGTCGCGGGCCCGGGCGAGATCATCGCCCCCGGATTCATCGACCTCCAGGTCAACGGGTACGGCGGCCATGACGCGGCGGCGGGCGCTGACGCCATCGCCGCGATGTCGGATGCCTTGCCCGCGACCGGCGTCACCGCCTTCCTTCCCACGCTCATCTCGGCGCCGGTCGAAGTCGGCGCCCAGTTTGCCGCCGCGGTGGGCGCCGCCTCAGAGGCGCAGGGTGCCCGTGTCCTGGGCGCTCACATCGAAGGACCGTTTCTCAACCCCTCCTTCAGCGGCGCCCACCTGCGCGCGCACCTGGCCGAGCCCACGCCGGAAAACGTCGACGTCATCGAGGCGGCGCGTCCCCGACTTGTGACCCTCGCGCCGGAGCTGCCCGGGGCGTTGGCGGCGGTGGAGCGGCTGCACCGCGCGGGAATCGTGGTCGCGGCCGGTCACACAGGCGCGGACTTCGAGCAGGGCCGCAAGGCGATCGAGGCTGGCGTTCGTTTCGCGACGCACATCTATAACGCGATGCCGCCTGTGCACCACCGCAGGCCCGGGATCGCGCTCGCGCTGATGCTCGACCCCCGCGTCACGGTTGGCTTGATCGCGGACGGCGAGCACGTCCACGCGTCCGTCTGCGAGCAGCTGCTTCGCGTGAAGGGAGGCGGCCTCGTCGCGCTGACCACCGACCAGACGTCGGCCGCGGGCGCGGCGGCGGGCATCTACCAGCTATCCGGCCGCCCAGTCGTCAGCGACGGGAGGGTGGTACGGCTGAAGGATGGAACCCTGGCCGGCAGCGCGGCGAGCATGCCCGACCTCATCCGCTTGATGGCGCGGCTGCCCGGCATGAGCCTCCACCGATCGATCGGCCTGGCGTCGGCCGTGCCGGCGAAGGTGCTGGGCGAGCGAGGCCTGGGCCGCATCGCCGAAGGCGCGTGCGCCGATCTCGTGGTGATGGATGCCCAGTTCCACGTGCGGCTGACGATCGTGCGAGGGGTGGTGAAATTCCGCCGGCCGGCCCTCTGAACAAGACCGTTCTGGGTCTCGACATCGGGGGCTCTTCGAGCCGCGCCAGGCTGCGCGCGAACGGACACGCACCTCTCGACCTCGAAGGCCCGGGCGCGAACGTCGCCACGCTCGAATGGAGCGTGGTCGGCGAGCGGCTGGCGGCGCTGCTCGGGAGGCTGGGCGAGGCCCACCCGGAAGCATGCTGCGCGGGTGCCGCCGGCGCCGAGATACCCAGCGCGCGCGCCCGGCTCGAGGCTTTGCTCGCGAGGATGCTGCCAGGTTGCCGGCTCGCCATCGTCCACGACAGCCGGCTCGTCCTGGCCGCGGCCGGCGTCGACGCGGGAATCGCCCTGGTCGCAGGCACGGGTTCGGTCGCGTACGGGCGCAGCGCCGACGGTCGCGAGTGGCAGCGGGGGGGATGGGGCTGGATGCTTGGCGACGACGGCAGCGCGGTGTGGATCACGCGTGAAGCGGCGCGTGAGCTGACGGCGCGAGCCGATGCTCGGCGCCCACTCGGGTCCCTCGGCGATGCCTTGCTCGCGGCATGCCAGGCCGAGGACGCGCGCAGTCTGACCGCCAGCCTTCACGCGATGCGGGAGCCGATGCGATGGGCTGCCGCAGCGTCCGCCGTCTTCGACACCTACGAAGATGATGTCGCCTCGAGGAACATCGTCGGCCAAGCGGCCGACGCGCTGGCAAAGCTGGTCCACGATTTGAGCGGGTCGCTCGGCATCGACGGCCCGGTCGTCCTCGCCGGGGGCCTTCTTCTCCACCAGCCACGGCTCGAGGCCGCGGTCCGCGAACGCTTGAGCGCCCCATGCGTCCGGCTCGACCAACCTCCGGTCGAGGGCGCGGTGCGCCTGGCCGAGGAGCTCCTGCGCGCATGAGCCGGTTTCATTCGGAGATCGCGGAGCAGCCGGAGGTGGTGGCGCGTCTCCTGGCGCAAGGTGCCGCCCCGGCGCAGGCCGTCGCGGAACGAATCCACGACGCCGGATCGCGCGGCATCGCAATCGCCGCACGCGGCAGCTCCGACAACGCCGCGCTCTATGCGAAGTATCTCTTCGGCGTGCGCAACCAAGCGCTGGTCGCGCTCGCGGCACCGTCACTGTTCACGCACTACGCGCGCCCCCCGCGCCTGGATGGACAGTGCGTGCTCGGCATCTCGCAGTCCGGCGAATCGCCCGACGTGATCGCCGTAGTCGAGGAGGCCAGGCGCCAGGGCTCGCTGACCGTTGCGATCACCAACATCGCCAATTCCAAGCTCGCCCAGGCGGCTGAGCTTGTCCTTCCACTCGGTGCGGGCGAGGAGGTCAGCGTCCCGGCGTCGAAGACCTACACCGCGAGCCTCGTCGCCCTGGCCATGATCTCGCAAGCCCTCGACCCCGACCCGGCGTTCGAATCGGCGCTGCGTCGCGTGCCCGTGGCGATCGTGCGTGCGCTCGAAAGCGAGGAAGACCTCGCGGCTCTCGTCCCGCCACTGCTGGGGCCACGTGCGATCGTGCTGGGGCGTGGCTTCAACTTCTCGACCGCCGAAGAGGTGGCGCTGAAGCTCAGCGAGACGAGCTACGTGCTCGCGCGTGCCTGGTCGGTCGCCGACTTCGAGCACGGCCCGATCGCGATCGTCGAGGCGGGGTTGCCTGTAGTCGTCATCGACGGAGGGGGCCCGGTCGCGTCAGATCTCGATTCGATCAGCGCGCGACTCGAGGCGAAGGGGTGCCACGTATTGCGCCTTTCCGATGTGTCAGGCCTTCCGGAAGAGCTGACCCCCGTTCCCCTCGCGGTACAAGGTCAGCTTCTGGCGCATTCCGTCGCCGTCGCCCGCGGCATCGACCCCGACCGTCCGCGAACGATCCAGAAGGTTACCCGGACCTGGTAGCGTGACCGGCGGGTCGGCGACGATCACCGCAGGAGTCATCACCGCGAGAAAATCGACGACTTCTTCGACTGTCGCCGCGGCCTCGACCGCAAATCCGGCGCGCTCGAAGAGCCTGCGCACCGCCCGCCGCTTGCGGGGGTCCGTGATGATCAGCAGCGCCCACGGCGTGAGGAACTCAGCCGGCATGGTGGTCGGTATCGCGACAAAGGACAGCGCCACCATCTCGTCCTAAGCCGCCATCAATCGATCGACTTCCTTGCGCAGCAGCGCGAGGTCGACCGGTTTGGTGAGGAAGCTGTCGATCCCGGACAGCTCGAGCGACCTGCGCACATCGTCGGAGAGATCGCCGGTCAGTCCGATCACCTTGATCGGATGGAGCACGTGGCGCCTGCGCAGCATCTGGAGCACTTCCAAGCCGTCGTACATCGGCATGTGCACGTCGAGGATTACCACCTTGTAGTCGCCGCTTGCGCCGAGCTCCAGCGCTCGGTTGCCGTCGAGCGCCGTGGAGACCGTGAATCCATGCGACTGCAGGAAATACAGGACCAGCTCGGCGCTCGCGGGGTCGTCGTCCGCGACGAGTACTCGTCCACTCACGACGCGACCATGGGCTGGTCGTCGTGCATGTCGCTTGTAAGAAACCTTCGTATCTGTGCGCCGAACGTGCGCGTGTCGATGGGCTTCGAGATGTAGCCGGCGCAGCCGGCGCCCAACGCGGCGCCTCGATCGCCTGACATCGCATGCGCGGTCAACGCGACAATCGGAATTGGCGCAGTCGCTGGGTCCGCCTTCAGCTGGCGCGTGAACGAAAGCCCATCCTGTCCGGGCAGCTGGATGTCCATCAGGATCAGATCAGGAAGGCGGTCGCGCATCTGCTCCATGGCGTCCGGAGCGGAAGCCGCGAGCCGGACCTGGAAGCCTTCGAGCTCCAGCACAGCGCTCACCAGCAGCTGATTGGCCTCGTTGTCCTCGACCACCAGGACCAGTTCGCTCATTTCGCTCCATTGCTTTGAGCGACCACGCGACGCAAAAGCCCGACGATATCGGCCGACCCGACTGAGCCGCGGCTCAGGATCTCCGACACGCGTCCGTTGAGGTGACGCTTGTCCGCCTCGGTGAGATTGGTCGCGGTCAGGACCATGATCGGCGTCTCTCTGGTGGACTCGTCCGCGCGCAATGCTTCCACGACGTCGAAGCCCGTGACCTCGGGCATCATCAGGTCAAGAAGCACAAGGTCAGGCTTGAGCGCCTTCGCCATAGCGATGGCTTCGCGGCCTCCCGAGGCGGGCAGCACCGTGAAACCAGCCGGCTCGAGCGCCTTGGTCAACCAGTGCCGGTTGGCGGCCTCGTCGTCGACGATCAACACGCGGACCTCGCTGCCGTTGGGTTTCTTGACCCTCAGCAGGTTCAGGCGCGCGATCAGCTCCCTCGCCTCGACCGGCTTGACGAAGTAGTCGATGGCGCCCAGCGCCAGGCCAAGCTCCGGGTTGTCGACGACGCTCACCACGACGACCGGGATCGTGCTCGTCTGCTCGTCGCTCTTGAGCTGCGTCATGACCTCCCAACCGTCGACCTCGGGCAGGATGATGTCGAGCGTGATCGCGGCCGGCTTCAGCTCTCGCGCCTTGGCCAGGGCTTCGGTCCCGGTGCGCGCGACCTCCGTCCGGTAGCCGGCTGCGATCAGCTGTCGGGTCAGGAGCTCGGCCGCCGCAGGATCGTCTTCGACAACAAGGATGAGCGGCCCCGCCCCATGCCCGTTCATCGCCGGTTGGACGCGATCGCCCGCCGGCGCGACGCCTGCCCGGACGGGAAGGATCAGCGTAAAGGTGCTGCCCTTGTCAGGGACGCTCTCGACGCGCACGTCGCCACCGTGGAGCGCCGCAAATCGCTTGGTCAGGGCTAGGCCCAGACCTGTGCCCTCGTGCTTGCGCCCCGGTCCGTGGTCGACCTGGTGGAACTCCCGGAAGATGTGACGCTGGTCGGCCTCGGCGATGCCGATCCCGGTGTCGGTCACCGAGATCTCGACCGTGTCCGCGAGGCGCGACGTGGCAAGGCTCACCGAACCGCCATCCGGTGTGAATTTGATCGCGTTGGAGACGAGGTTGAGCAGCATCTGTTTGAGCTTCCCGGCATCCGCCAGCACTTCGCCTGCGCCATCGACCTGGGCCTGGAGCTGGATGTTCTTCTTGCCGACTAGCGGTTCCACCGTCTTGACGACCTGGTCGACGACATCCGCGATCGAGACGGTTTGCAACCGGAGCTCCATCTGTCCGGCCTCGACTTTCGACAGGTCCAGGATGTCGTTGATCAGGCCCAGCAGGTGCTTGCCGCTCGTGAGGATCTGGCTCAGGAACCGGGTGCGTGTTGCTTCGTCGAACTGGCCGTCGCGCGCATCGGTGAGCAGCTCGGAGAAGCCGATGATCGCGTTGAGCGGCGTGCGCAGCTCGTGGCTCATGTTGGCCAGGAACACGCTCTTGTGGCGGTTCGCCTCCAGGAGAGCCGCGTTGCTCTGCTCGAGCTGGACTATGAGATGGCGGCGGTCGAGTGCCGTCACGAACGAGCTGAGCACCTGCTCCATGCGGGTCATCTCGTCAGGGCCGAAACCGGGAGTGAACGGGCCGGACAGGATGACGAGAGTTCCGGGGGCGGACAGGCCGCGCACCGGAAGCTTGATCACGCTGGTTTCGTCGCCCCCGAGGGTGAGGCGGCTCACACCTTCTGGGATCTTCGTTAGCTGACCGCTCAGCTCGCGGATCTGCGCCGGATCGATGCCCCTGCTCGTGCCGGGCGTGCCCGTCGAGTCATAGAGGACGGCCGAGGCGCCGCCGCCCAGCCGCATCGCCCACTCGAGCGCGCGGTCGGCGAGGGCGTCACGGTTCTCCGTGAGCTGGAGCTCTTCCATGAAACCGCGCAAGCCTTCCTCTTCCTCTGCTCGCCACTGCCTGCGGAGCCAAGCCGGAGGAGAGAAGCTGGCGTAGAGGAGCGGCACGATGGCGAGCACCGCGAACTCGATGGCCACCTGAGCCGCGACCTGCCTGACGAAGACCCCGATCGAGACGGCAAGCAGCAGGATCACGACGAGGCCGCCGAACCCGAGACTCAACGAGCGCAGGCGCCAGGCCTGGACGGCGGGAAGTCGTCGCGCGACCAACCAGAAACGGACGATCGGCTCGCCGACGCAGACGCACCAGATGAGGATCCACGCGACTGCTATGCCCAACACGACATCTCTGCTCGCGCCGAGAGCCTGGGCGCCGAGGAGGAGGACGCTGGCAGCCGCCAACGAAACGGCCGCGACGACATGCCAGCGCCGAGGGAGGGGGATAAGGATGTCTCGGTAGCGAAGGAGCGCGTAAGCCGAGCCCGCGAACCCAAGGAGCGTGACCTGACTCAACAGCGGCACGGTGAATGGAAGGTGGGCTTGCAGCCTGCCTTCTCCGACGACGGCGGCGAGCAGGATGATGGCCAGCGCAAGGAACCCGAGGGAGCGGTCCTGACGGCGCAGCCAGCCGATCGCGGTGGCCACGCCGAGACAGACGAACGCGATCGCGACCGCGTCCATCAGGTACGCGAGGAGCTGATTCACCAGGACTCGATCAGGCCGCCCCGAGGCAGGCGTTGCTTGCGATATCGGTCGCGAACAGCTGCACGACCTCGGGATCCCACTGGGTGCCGGCGCCCGCCATCAACGTCGCGACCGCTTCATCGAGCGACTTGCGAGCTCGATAGGGCCGATCGTTGACGAGGGCGTCGAACGCGTCGCACACTGCGACGATCCGCGCCAGCCGCGGGATGCCCGCGCCGGAGAGCCGGTCTGGGTAACCGGTGCCGTCGAAGCGCTCGTGATGGTGGCGGATGATCGGCAGCAGGCTTGCCCCTGTGCGCAAGGGAGCGACGATGTTCTCGCCGATCTGGGGGTGCATGCGCATCGTGGCCAGCTCGGCGGGGTCCAGGGGCCCTGGCTTGAGGAGGATCGCGTCTGGGATGCCGATCTTGCCGATGTCGTGGATCAGCCCGCCCCGATAGAGTGCCTCGAGATCAGACGCGCCGAGGCCCATGCGAGACCCAATCGCGCGGGCAGAGTCGGCGACGCGCTGGGTGTGCGCCTCGGTGTACGGATCCTTCGCCTCGACGGCGGCCGCCAGCGCAAAGATGACGTGCTCCGCGCTGTCGAGGGAGTCGTAGACACCTTTCAACCTCAGGGCAGAGCGCACCCGGGCCACGAGCTCGACGCGATCCACGGGTTTGGTCATGTAGTCGTCGGCCCCCGCCTCCAGCGCGCGCACGCGGTCGTTGGTCTCGTCGAGCGAGGTGATCATGACCACCGGCACCAGCCGGGTGGCGGTGTTGGCCTTGATGCGCCGGCATACCTCGTAGCCGTCGATCCCGGGCATCTGCACGTCGAGCAGGACGAGGTCCGGCGGCGATGCCTGGACCGACTTCAGCGCCGCCGGGCCGTCCTCGGCGGTGCGCACGTGACAATCGACTCCGGCCAGGCAGGCTTCGATCAGCTCGCGGTTCGCGGCACCGTCGTCGACCACGAGGACGACAGGGGTGCGGTCGGGGAGTGACAGGCGTCGGGTGGGGAAGGCCGCCGGCTCGAGCGCGGGCCGGCTCGGCCAAGCCGCAGGCTTAAGCGCGGCGACGAAGGCCGCGGTCGAGGAGTATCGCTCTTCCGGTCGCTTCGCCAGGCCCCGCCGAAGGACCTCCTCGACGTGCGCGGAGAGCTCGCCGCGCAGCTCGCGGGTCGCCGGCATCGCCTTGGTGACGTGGGACAGCAGCACGGCTGCCGGCGTGTCACCTAGGAATGGCACACGGCCGGTCAGCATCTCGTAGGCGACAACCGCCAGCGAGTACTGGTCCGAGGCGGGGCCGACCGGCTCATCGGCAGCCTGCTCCGGCGACATGTACTCGGGCGTGCCCATCACGGTGCCTGAGCTGGTCAGACGGTGCGCGGCACCGGTCATCTTGGCCAGCCCGAAGTCGGCGAGGACGGGCGTGCCGTCTTGCTGGAGAAGGATGTTCGAGGGCTTGATGTCGCGATGGAGGATGCCGTGGGCGTGCGCGTGGTCGAGCGCGCTCCCGAGCGGCTCCAAGAGGCGGACGACCTCGCGGAGATCCATCGGCTTGCCGACCCGGTCGGCCAGGGTCCCGCCCTCGACCAGCTCCAGGACGAGGTAGGCGGTACCGTCGTCATAGCCGTAGTCGAAGATCTCGAGAATGTTCGGGTGCTTCAGGCGGGCCACGGAGCGCGCCTCTTGCTGAAAACGCTCTCGATAGTCGGGCTCGTCGGCGAAGAAGTCGGGTAGGACTTTGATCGCCACGAACCGGTCGAGGGCGGGGTGGTAGGCGCGGAACACGGTCGCCATGCCGCCGCGGCCGATCCTCTCCATGATGCGGTAGGCGCCGAGGGTCATCCCCTCCCGGAGGTTCATGTCAGCAGCCCGGAAAGGACGAGCAGGGCGATCAACGGCGGCAGCGCCACAAGGCCGATGGTGGAGGCGAGGAGCCCGAGGATGAGGGCCTGCCTGGATCCGCGGACCTCAACTGTGTCCGCGACATTACCCACCCGGCTTGCTGCGACGGCCATATAAAGCGACGCGCTCCCTTTGTGGCTCAGATTAAGAAGCGACTGCTTAGCGCAGGCCGCCCCTAAGGACGATTTCCCTACCCACCTGGGTAGTTCTGTTAATCCAGACGACTACATTCCGCTCTTAGAGCCAGCCTTCCTTGGCTACCTGGTGTGCGAGCTCGGTGCGGTTTGACGTTCCCGTCTTCTGCAAGATCTGGCGCATGTGGAACTTGACTGTGTTCTGGCTCAGATGCACCTCGGCGGCGATCTCCCGGTTCGTCCTGCCCTCGACCACGAAGCGCACGATCTGCACCTCGAGGCGGCTGAGGTCGCGGGGCGGCGCCGGCGTCCGCCGCGCGATCCCGCCGACCTGGGCCTTGCGCAGCCGGTCTTGCATGGCAGCGTTGTCGATCGCGATGGCGGCCACGCTGCCCAGGGCGTCGAGGAAGGACAGCCATTCCTGATCAGGGGCGAGCGGGCTGCGGTGGTACACCTCGAGCGCGCCGAGCAGCTTGCCGCGTGTGATCAGCGGCACCGCGCCATACGCCTTGAAGCCCTCCCGGGCGAAAAGGGAGCGGCGCCGGAACTGCGAGAAGGCGCTCAGGGCGGTCACGGTCTCGATGCGCCGGCCCGCCACGGAACGCCCGGGCAGGCCCTCGTCGAGCGGGAGCCGGTAGTCGGGGACAGCCGTCGCCAGGAATCCTGAGCTCGCGGCGAGAGTCAGCATGTTGTCGGTCTCGTCCAGGAGGAGCACGTCGGCCGCGTCGACCCTTAGCTGCGCAGCCACCTGGTCGAGGATGACTTTGAGGGTGAGGCGAAGGTCCGGGCTCGCGCTCAAAGCCAGGCTCAGGCTCTGCAGCGAGCCCAGGCGCTCGAGGCGCCGGACGGCATCCTCATACAGCTGCGCGTTTTCGATGGCGAGTGCAGTCCGGTCTGCCACCGCCTGCATCCAGACCGTGTCCCTTTCGGTGAGCGGATTCGAGCCGGGTACCTCGTAGAGAGCCAACGTGCCGACGATGCCACCGCGAGCGCGCATCGGGACCGCCAGCAGGTCCGCCTTGTCCACCGGCAACGGGAAAGGATGTTCCGCCACGTAAGCCTCGACCTCCGGACCGCTCAGCTCGAGGAGCTTCGCGATCGGTGCGTCTTTGACCAGGAGCGGCTTGGTGGACTCGATGACGCGCTGCGAGACCCCTGTCGTCGGCCCGTGGCCGGGCGGATCGAGCGTGGCCCCGAATCGATTGATGTACTCGGCGAACTCCGGTTGCTCGGCGTTGGCGGCGAACGTCTGCGAGGTGCTCGGGTCCTTGTCGAGGAGCTCCGCGACCCAGGTCGCCGGCCGCATCCGGCTCAAGGCGTTGGTCACCGCGACGAGGATCGCGCGGGTCTCGAGGTGTACGTCGGCGAGCTGGTTGACCACCTCGCTCACGATGCGATCGCCGGCGCCGCGGCTGGTCAGCCTGCTTCGCGCGAACAGGTGGGTCACGTCCGCGAACGTCGCGACCACGCGCGTCACGTCGTCGGCCGGCCCCAGCCGCGGAACGGCATCG
>WNGJ01003887.1_pt1 | contig 27062 bp, 25 predicted proteins | sample 5400611 | NCBI WGS metagenome assembly WNGJ01 (sample SAMN13153375, study PRJNA577476) | soil metagenome | isolation source: 40 cm soil or saprolite under Garry oak tree replicate 1 | place: USA:California | collected 2016-06-15
TGACATAGCGATAGCCATAGGGTGCTCCACTCAAGACACTCACCGCACCACGTTGCGCCGCATGGCGTTTTCCACGGCGACTGCGCTCCAGGATTTTGGCCCGTTCATATTCAGCGATCATACCTTGAACCTGCAGGAGCAGCTGATCTTCAGGTGTCTGTCCCACCTCCCGATTCAGAAAATTGACCTCGACTCCTGCACGCAAAAACTCTTCCAGGAGTAGCACCTGATGCGCGTAATTGGGATATGGCAAGGATTCGTTCCTGGGACAGCCATTTGAACCGCTCATACAGTAAATGCATCTTGTAATTCACATATAGGGGTCAGCATATCTAAACTTGAAAAGTGTACGCTAAGCAAAATATGCCCTCTCACTGATTTACTCATTTGGCCTCACAGGCTCATTGAGGAGAAAGGTTTTGAAGCTTGGAAAGTATGCTCTTTTGTGAAGTCCTCTTTGGCAAGCGTTTTATTATGAATGCTCATCTGGCTCTACAGGCCTATGTATCTGTTTAGCGTACACTTTTCAAGCCTGGATATGCTGACCCCCAGATCATCATACCCAAAGTTTGCTACATTGTGGGGGGCGTGATAAGCCCAATCTTAGCGAATATCTACCTGGATCAACTGGACCAGTATGTCGAAAAGATGCTCATTCCGCAATATACACGCGGGAAAAGACGAGCAGCAAACCCGGCCTACAGACGACTAGTCCGCACGAGCCACACTAGGAAGAAAGCAGGACAAAAGAAAGAATACAAGGAACTCCGAAAACAGCTTCAACGTATTCCGTCCTTTGAACCTCGTGGGTGGTGGGTGTGGGAGGCGAGGTCGATGCGAGCCTGCCGCAGAGCAGCTTGCAGGCCTTGCCCGAAACCCATGTGGCGCGTCGTACTGCCACGCAACGTGCGCGCCCACGCATGCTGAGTTGCTTTGCCCGTGGCATCATCATGATTGTCGGGATGCTCATCCGAGGCGATGGGCTCGTGCTGGGTCGCTTCGTGCCGGACCCTTGGCCAACGAGCCCTTCAGTTCCTAAAAAGAAGAACATGAAGTCCAAGTCTCATGTGGCTCAGGAGGCCGCTTGATAAAAAACCTACTAGTGAAAGACCAGGAGTTCCTGGCCGCCAATTGAGCAAGCTGCTGTGGAAGATTTTTGATGAGGCCATATACCATTTTCTCTCCCCATATTAGGGCTTTCCCACTCTTTTCTCAGCAATGCAATGTATTCTTTCCCTGGAACGACCATCTTGTCATCATGGCAGTTGCACTGAACTGTCTGTGAGAAACATGCATGATTGAGCCCGCGGTCCGCCTGTTTCACTATCAAGCAGCGCATGAAATGAGGACGCCTAACTTGTTACTTTTGTTTATTTTCTGAAAAATACGCTCGTTTACCCCTTGACAAAAGAGAAAATGTTAGGTATCCTAATAACATGGATACAGGAAAGCCATCAGTCGAACGACAACCGTTGACCGCGCGAGGGCTGGCGAAACAACTAGGCTTACGCATCATAAGAATCACGCAGTTTCTCACGCGGCAGATGCAGCAGGAGGTACTCACTCCGTCACAGGCCACGGTCCTGACCTTGCTCCAGGACGGTCGAGCATGGCGTCTCAGCGACCTGGCCAGCGCGACAGGGGTACGTCCCCCAAGCATGACTGAACTCATCTCGCGCATGGAGCGTCAAGGCTGGCTGAGCAAAATGGATACGGCCCATGATCGCCGAGGTGTCGCTGTCACGATCACCGAGGAGGGACGAACGCTTCTTCAGGCGCTGAATCGTCGGCAAATCGATCTGATCGCAGGGCGGCTCGCACTGCTTTCCGACGAGGAAAAGCGCATGCTCGAGCAGGCCTTGCCTGTACTTGATCGCCTCTTCAGTGGGCCCGAAGACCTTGATCAGTAAGCACATCGTCAGCATGTGTTCGTCAGCTCCATGCTTATAGGAGAAGCTCATGCTCTCATACAGTCAACCGATCATATGTATGAACACTCGGCCCTTCCAGCCTCGTACTCACTGATCTCGTTTCTTTCTATTTCAGCACCTGACGTTCGTTCATCTCTCAGTGGGGTGATTCCCCAGGAGGAACAATATGCACAATACCCTCTGTGACGTCTACGGTATCGACGCCCCCATTTTTGCTTTCAGTCATAGTCCGGCAGTTGTTCTTGCCGTGACTAAGGCCGGCGGCTTTGGCGTGCTGGGAGCCGCCGGTATGGAGCCAGCGCAACTCGATCAAGCATTGCAGGTGCTCACCAGAGAGTGCGCTGGCAAATCCTTCGGCATCGACCTGATCATTCCAGAGCGGTACGTCGGGCGCGAGGAAGGTGGCCTTTCGCTCGAAGAACTCCAGAGCCGCATCCCCCAGGGGCACCGCGATTTCCTCGACAAGCTTCTGGAGGACAATCATGTCCCTAAACAGTCTGCACCTGCTACCCTCGCTTCCAGGGCGGGAACGAGTATTTCCGAGAGGCGGGGCAAACAATTAGTCGATATTGCCCTCGCGCATCCTGTAAAGCTGATTGTCAACGCGCTGGGCGTACCCCGGCCTACATCATCGAGCGAGCTCACCAACAGGGGGTTCGCGTGGGTGCCCTGGTCGGCGCAGTGAAACACGCGGTGCATCAAAAGGAAGCCGGTGTGGACCTGATCATTGCCCAGGGCTTTGAGGCGGGAGGTCATACGGGTGAGATCGCCACGATGGTGCTGACGCCGCAGGTGGTGGATGCGGTAGCCCCTACCCCTGTCGTCACCGCTGGCGGGATTGCTAGCGGACGGCAAATGGCCGCTGCACTCGCGCTGGGCGCGCAGGGAGTGTGGACCGGCTCGGTCTGGCTGATGACCGAGGAGGCCGAGACGCATCCCGTGGTGAAAGAGAAATTCCTGCATGCAACCTCGAGCGATACCCTGCGCTCACATGCCTCCACGGGCAAGCCTGCGCGACAACTGCGTTCTGCCTGGACCGATGCCTGGGAAGACCCGGCCAATCCCAAGCCCCTGCCAATGCCATTGCTTAGTTTGCTGACGATGGATGCGCAACAAAGCATTCAGCAAGACGCCCGACGGGGAGGAGAAGGAGGCAAGAAGCTGATCAATTACTTCGTGGGACAGTCCGTCGGTATGCTTAATCAGGTGCGTCCGGCAGCAGAAGTGTACCAGGCGATGAAAGAAGAATGCGAGGCCGTCCTCAAACGGATGGGGCAGTTAGCGAGTGGGCAGTTCTAGTACGAAGCAGACATCACAAGGAGAAGATCTTTATGGCAGTACAGAGTCTGTATGAAGCCGGTGAAGTCCAGCAGCTTCGCGACTCGGCTCGTGGATTTCTGGCCCGCTATTGGCCCCCTGACAGGGCACTCGAACGGGCGATTCAGCCAGAGGCCTTACAGGAATTTTGGCAACGAACGGCAGCTCAGGGATGGACTTCTCTTGGTTCAGACGCCGAAGCAGGTGGTTTGCGAGAAGTTCTGGTCCTGCTTGAGGAACTCGGACGAGCTGCCTGCCCGTTGCCCCTGCTAGATGCCTTTCTGGCGGCGACCGCCCTGCGGCAGGCAGCTACCCCTGCCACGCGCCGGGTTCGGGAAGCTTTGGAAGCGGGAACGGCTGCCATCAGCGTGGCGCTGGGTCCTGCCGATGGCGACAGCAATGCGGGCAGCGTTGTTGTCACGGCGACAGGCGATGGTGCTGCAGATGTCACCGGCACCGTTCGCTTCGTGGAAGGGCTCTCGTTTGCGACACACCTGCTGATCGCCGTTGGCTCGTCTGAGGGGACCGACGAGATGGCCCTCATACGTACCGATGCCCCGGGAGTCATGGTGACGCCAACTCCTGGCTTTGCGATCCCACCGCTCGGCGAGGTGCATCTGGAGAACGTGTCTGGCCAAATCATTTCCCTTCCCCAGGGCAGCCTGCAGACCCTGGCCACCCTTGCACGGCTTGGCTGTGTGGCACGTGCGTACGGGGCAACCGATCGTTGCTTCGAACTGGCCGTGGAGCACGCCAAGGTGCGCAAGCAATTCGGTGAGTTCATCGGGCACTTCCAGGCTATCCAGCATAAGCTCGCCAATTGTCTCATCACCCTGGATGCAACCCGCCTCCTGCTCGCCCGGTCAGCCAAAGCCTGCGATACGTCCGATGCCAGTTGGCAGTATATTGCCAACGCCACCTGCGCTTTTGCCAACCCTGCCCTGCGGCAAACTGTCCTCGAATGCATGCACGCCCTCGGCGGCATCAGCTATATGGAGGAGCACGAGGTCCCACGGCATTTCCGGCGCGTCCATGCCGATCTCTTCCGTTTTGGTGGCATCCGTGCCGCACGCGAGGGCCTGGCCCATTTGCTCCTCGATGCCGGGATGAGGACGCCCGACCTTGATCTCGGACCCGAGGCCAATGCTTTCCGCCAGGAGGTCCGTGCGTGGCTGGCCGAGCATTGGACGAAAGAGGATCAAGAGGTCCATCACCGGCTTCCCATTCGAGAACAGGGCGCCGACCGGGCCTTTACCGATGCCCTGACTGAGCAGGGCTGGCTGGGAGTCTCCTGGCCCAAGCAGTGGGGCGGGCAGGAGCGCAGCACCTTTGAGCAACTGGCCTTTGAGGAGGAAATGTCGTATCAGGGAACACCGACGCGCACCTTCGGCTGTGGGATTGGCATTGTTGGCCCGGCGCTGATGGCCTATGGAAGCCCCGAGCAGCAGCAGCGTTTTCTCCCTGCATTCTTACAGGGGAAAGACACGTTTTGTTTAGGATACAGTGAGCCGGAAGCGGGCTCTGACCTGGCATCATTGCGCACCACCGCTACACGTGACGAGACAGGTTGGGTGATTAACGGCACCAAAATCTATACGACGATGGGAGACCTTGCGGACTATGTCTGGTTGGCAGCACGTACCGATCCCAATGCCCCCGTCAAACATGCGGGCATCAGTGTCTTCCTGGTGCCGACAAACACTCCTGGCATCACGATTCGACCGGACATAGCCCTCTATGGTCATCCTGCCTGCACCGTCTTTTACGACAACGTCCATGTCCCGGAGGATGCGCTGGTTGGGCAGGTCAATGGCGGCTGGAGGATCATTACTTCCGCGCTGGCGAGCGAGCGCGTTTTGATGGGCGGCATTGTTGCCGGAATACGTGCGTATTTCGACCAGCTCTCCACCTATCTAGCCGAGATGGAATGTGATGGCAGGCCGCTGCGCGAGGATCCGCTGGTGCGAGGCGGGATCGGGAGCCTGGCAGCAGATCTCGAAGCGGCACGCATGTTGCTAATGCAGAGCATTGAACTGGTCTCACGCGGCCAGGTACCGTTCCACCAGGCAGCCATGACGAAAGTCTTCACCAGCGAACTAGGAGAGCGTTTGCCTGAGACAGCATTGGAACTACTTGGGACGGCAGGAACATTCGCATCGGGTGCTCCCCAAGCGTTGCTCGATGGAACCTTTGAATACGCCTTGCGTGATTCCATCTACAAAGTGATCGGTGGTGGGTCGAATGAAATCCAACGTACCCTGATTGCGACGCGAGGCCTGGGGCTGCCTCGATAACTGACACTGACAGATATCGAGGGGCACCATGTTCGGAGGCCCCTCATCACAAAGGAGTTTGACGCCGTGGCAGACACACCAACCTACTCACCCGAGCGCCTGCGTAGCCTGTTTCAACCACGCAGTATTGTTCTCGTCGGAGCTTCGGAAAAATCGACCTGGTCCTGGAACTTTCACAACATCCTGCATGATGGGCATTTTACGGGGCCGGTCCACTACGTGAACCCGCGAGGAGGAACCGTTCACGGCCTACCAACGTACTCCCGCCTGGCCGACATCGGTGAGCCGGTTGATCTCGCCCTGATCATCGTGCCTCCTCCGGCTGTCCTCTCTGTCTTCCAGGACATGGCTGATATGAACATACGCAACGCCGTCCTCATCACGGCTGGTTTTGGAGAGCTTGGTGCAGAGGGTAAGGAGATGCAGCAGGAACTCATCGACTTCGCGCACACACATGACATCGCCTTCCTGGGACCCAACTGCCTGGGATACATCAACGTGGCGCACAACATTCCCGCCATGCCCAGCCCGTTTCCTCCTGTCATTGATGGTCATGTGGCAGTGATCGCCCAGAGCGGTGCCCTTACCAGCACGCTCTTCAATTACGCCTATATGCAGCATATCGGCATTAATGCACTCGCCAGCACGGGCAACGAGGCGGTGCTCTCGGTCAGTGAACTGATGGACTACTTCGTGGAAGATGAAGCAACGAAGGTGATAGCACTCTTTGTTGAGGCAATTCGTAACCCCGAACAGTTCATTTCGGCTGCACGGCGGGCGCTGGAAAAGGGCAAACCGATCGTCGCCTTTAAGGTCGGGCGAAGCGAGCGCAGCGCCGAGGTGGCCCAGGCACACACAGGTGCGCTGGTGGGCGATGACAGGGTCATCGATGCACTCTTCCGCCAGTTGGGGATCATCCGTGTCAACTCTATTGAGGAACTGCTCATCACCGCTGGCACGTTGGCGCAAACAGGAGTATTGCCTGGCAACCGGCTCGGCTTTGTGGCTCTCTCAGGAGGCTCTTGCGATAGTGCAGCGGACTACGCCGAGCAATACGGGATCACGCTGCCGGAATTTAGCGAGGAGACCAAACGAGGACTGCGCAGCTTGCTCCCGGCACTCGGCCCGGCGCATAATCCCCTCGACACGACCGGAGCGGTGGTCAACGATCTGCTGTTATTTGAGCGAATCGTCACCCAGGTCGGCTCCGACCCCAATCTCGATGTGCTCGTGTGCGCCAATTCACTCCCATCGGAAGCTCAGGGCGAATATATCAACGCGTTTAGTGTGAAGCTCGTGCAGCATATTGTAACCGGGCTGCGCAGCGCGTCCCACCCGGCCTTTCTGCTCGATTTTGTCAGTAACGACGTGGCGAAGCACGCGCGCGAGGCCGCCGAGCAGAACCAGTGGCCACTGCTGCCAGGCGGCGTCGATCGAGGATTGCAGGCCCTGGGGAAAGCCATGTGGTGGTCGGAGCGCTTCCGCCGCGCCCAGGCGCACCAAGCATCTGCTCCGCAAGAGGCCCTGCCTGCTCCCAGCATGAGCGGGGCAGCCGTGGGAACCTGGTCGGAGTCCCAGGTGCGTCCCCTGTTGGAGGAGTATGGAATCCCCGTCGTTCCGGCCCGTCTCGTGACCCGCGCGGAACAGGCGGTCGAGGCGGCCAGGGAGGTGGGCTACCCTGTGGCGCTCAAAGTAGCTTCCCCCGATATCGTGCATAAAAGTGATATCGGCGGGGTTCGGCTGAATCTGCAGAACGAGCGAGAGGTACGAGAAGCCTTCCAGCAGATCATGCAGGCGGCTGGCAGCGCCAACCCCGCCGCGCGTCTTGAAGGGGTGCTGGTGAGCCCCATGCGCAGCGGGGGAGTAGAGTTGCTGGTGGGGATTGTGCGCGATCCTGCCTGGGGTCAGGTGATGGCGGTGGGTCTGGGCGGCGTCTGGGTCGAGATCCTCAAAGATACCAGCTTGCGGGTGCTGCCGATCTCGCGGGAGGAGATCCGCACGATGCTCGACGAGCTGCAAGGCAAAGCGCTCCTGCGCGGGGCGCGCGGCTCCATGCCCGCCGACCTGGACAGGCTCGTCGAGGTGATCTACCGCGCAAGCAGGCTGGCCCAGGCGCTGGGAGGCACGCTGGAGTCGCTTGAGATCAATCCACTGCGCGTGGCAGGTTCCGAGATCGAGGCGCTGGACGCCCTCATTACCTGGCGGAGCCTGGAGTAGCTCTCGTAGCGCTTCCTCGTCGCCAGGTGCCGCCACAGGAACAGGCAGCAAGAAGTACCTGGTGGAACGCACGCGCACCAAGCCATGAGAAGGAGAAACATATGACAGATGCAACTGATTACAAGAAACCGATTCCGGTTCCAGATGAAGCCTCAAGACCGTTTTTCGAGGGGGCCAGACAGCACAAGCTCATACTGCAGCGATGCGCCAGCTGTGGAACCTGGCACTGGCCCGTAAAGTCGCGTTGCCCGGTGTGTCTGAGTACGGATATCGCCTGGGTGCAGGCGAGCGGCAAGGGGACGCTGTACACCTTCGCGTTGATGCACCAGGTCTATCATCCAGGGTTTGCCTCCGAGGTACCATACAACGTCGCGGAGGTCGATCTGGAGGAAGGCCTGCGCGTGCTCAGTACCATCGTTGGCTGTCCAAACGACAACCTGCGCATTGGTATGCCCCTGGAAGTGACGTTCGAAGACATCACCGACGAGGTCTCTTTGCCAAAGTTTAAGCCCGCCGAATAGCGTCTTCTATGGGCCTGTCATAAACGTGGCGTTTCAGGCCCTCTTTTTTGAGCAGTACAGGCAGACAGTGATCTTTCTTATCGAAACAATGTATGAGGAGGCACAATTTGGCAAACTATCAGTACGTTCTCTATGAGAAAAAAGGACACATCGCCTCTGTGACCATCAACCGGCCCGAGGTGATGAATGCGTTACACGCCGGCGCGAATAGCGAACTGAGTGAGGTCTTTACGGACTTCAAAGAAGACGACAACACCTGGATCGCCATCCTGACCGGCGCGGGCGAGCGGGCGTTTTCCGCCGGCAACGACCTCAAGGCCACTGCCGTGGCGACCGCCAGGGGGGAGTCTATGGCTGCCCGGGCAGCAACGGACCGGCCTGTGTACTTCGGCGGTGTGGTCGGCTTGCAGTGCAACAAGCCCATTATCGCCGCCGTCAACGGCGTCGCTGCCGGCGGCGGCTTTGAAATCGCGCTGGCCTGTGATCTGATCATCGCGGCTGAGCACGCCCGCTTCGCCCTGCCCGAGCCGCGCGTGGGCCTGGTGGCGGGGGCGGGCGGCATGCATCGCCTGCCGCAGCAGCTCCCGCTCAAGCTGGCCATGGGCCTGCTGCTAGCCGGTAAGTGGCTCTCGGCGCAGGATGCCGCCCACTACGGGCTGGTCAATGAAGTGGTTCCCGCGGAGCAACTCATGGCGACCGCCGAACGCTGGGCCGGTGAGATTCTGGAGTGTTCGCCCCTCAGTGTGCGGCTCACTAAGGAGTCGGTGATGGCCGGGCTGGCCCTACCTGTCGAGGAAGCGATGGCGGCCGACCGCGAACGCTTGCAGGTCCTGCTCTCATCGCAGGACTTCCGCGAGGGGCCAGCCGCCTTCGCCGAAAAACGCAAACCGAACTGGACCGGCAGGTAGTTAAGAGCAAGCAAGAAGGAAAGGGAAAGAAACGATGAGTGTCAAAGGAAAGTGCGCGATCGCAGGCCTGGGCGTCACGCCGATGGGCAAGATCTACGGGCGTAGCGCCACTGACTTCGCGCTTGAGGCCATCGAGCTGGCGCTCCAGGACGCCGGTCTCCGGAAGGATGAGGTGGATGGCCTGCTCATCAACGCCAATTTGTCACGCGAGATGAATCCCCAGCTCCAGCAGGCGCTGGGGTTGGAAAACCTCTCGCTGCTCAATGTGATGAACGCCTACGGCTCGACGGCGGGCACCATGATCCAGTATGCTTCAATGGCGATTGACAATGGATTGGCGAACGTAGTCGTGCTGGTGTATGCCGATGACCCGCTCAAGCCCGCGAAGGGATCCGGCGTCTCCTACAGTGGCGCCGACTACTACCCCATGACCGGAATGTCTGGACTGCAGGCGGCCTACGGTTCTTACGGAGCGAATCTCGGCTACGCGATGGCGGCCCGCCGGCACATGCACCTGTTCGGGACCACCAGCGAACAACTGGGATCCATCGCCATCTCCCAGCGCAAATGGGCGCAGATGAATCCCTGGGCGCAAATGCGCAAACCCCTGACGATGAAGGAGTACCTCTCCTCGCGCTACATTGCCGATCCGCTGCACCTCTTCGACTGCTGCCTGGTCTCCAACGGGGGGGTGGCGGTGATCGTGACCTCCGCCGAGCGGGCGCGAAGCCTGAGGCAGCCACCGGTCTACATTCTGGGCCTGGGACAGGCGTCGCCCGGAGGCACCGGGCGCGCGGACCGCGAGCCAGGTATCTACACGGGCGCGAAGCAGTCTGGAGCGCGCGCGCTGCGCATGGCGGGAATCGAACTGAAAGACATCGACATCTGCGAGCTGTACGACTGCTACACCTACACGGTGTTAGTGACGCTGGAGGACTACGGCTTTTGTGCCAAAGGCGAAGGTGGGGCCTTTGTCGAGGACGGCAAGCTGAGTCCTGGCGGTTCGTTACCCACCAATACCGGTGGCGGAGAGCTCTCGGCCTACTACATGTGGGGCTTCACCCCGCTCTCTGAGGGTATCGTGCAGGCGCGGGGCCAGAGCGGCGAGCGCCAGGTCGAGAAAAACGACCTGGTACTGGTCAGCGGCAACGGGGGCGTCCTCAACTACCATTCGACCACGATCCTGAGCAAGCACCCGGCCTGATCATCGTAGATGTACGAAGCACAGGTGGCAAGAGGAGGAGCATGCAACAGAGAAAGGATGGCGCGTTGCGATGCCAGAAGAGATTATCCCAGGGCTTTTTCGCCTGCCCATTCCGTTGCCGAACGACTCGCTCGGCAGCGTCAATGTGTACGCGGCGGTGAGTGCGGACGGTCTGCGGCTCATTGACAGTGGATGGAATGCGCCGGAGGCCTATACCCCCCCTTTGGATGAGCTGCAAGAGCTTGGCATGCAGGTGAGCGACATCCGGGATGTGCTGGTGACGCATAACCACCCGGATCACATCGGATTGGCCGAGCGGTTCGTGCAGGAAGCGGGAACGCGCCTGCTGCTTCATCGGCTCGATGCCGCATCTCAGAATACTTATGCGGAGGACAGGCAGGGGTTGCTCGCGGAGATGCAGACCTGGCTGCAAACCAACGGCATGCCGCGGGAAGAGTGTGAGACGCTCATGGGCGGCATGCGTCGCATGCCCTTTCGGCCTCCGGCGTACCGGCCCGACACGCTTCTGGAGGGGGGCGAGGTGCTGGCATGGCATCCCTTTCGCTTCGAGGTGATCTGGACACCGGGACACGCCGCTGGGCTGGTCTGCCTCTACGAACCACAGGCGCAGGTCTTGATCTCCAGATCGCCCATCAGCTTGATAGGCCGATCGGGAAGCCAACGACGGACCAGGCTGATCATCTGATGCGCCCACATGCCAACCGTCTTGTGTCGTTTGCCCACCTGTTCGCTGATCTCAGGGGTCGTGGGAAGTCACACACAAACAGGGCAAGGCCCAGCGTTGCTTGGTGCAGGGAAGCGTCACGACAACCGCCATCACGATCCATCGCAGACCCGGGCTGCAACCTCCCGTTTTCGGCTGGAGAGAGCACTCTCACGGTAATGCCCTCGGAGGCTCGATCTTGCTGCCCCACCGCCGCTCCAGTGTTTCGTCAATGACCAGCTCCACACATGCTCCAGCTAGCACAAAGGTCTCGACAATGAGCAAAAGCAACTGGCGACTCACCGCTAAAGGAGACCATCGTGCCCGGTTGAGCACCTGATGAAAACTACTCCAGTTGGTCGCCTTGTCGAGGCTTTGGAACACAGTGCAGCTGCCACGGTGCGGCGTCTTTGAGAAAGCCTCGTTCCTGTTAACAACGTCATGAGTTTCCTCCACCTCGGGGCAGTAAACAAGGGTCGAAATGCAACATGATGCTGTGAGCAAACTGAACAACCTGCTCATGAGACGTGAAGAGGGCGGTGTGGTAGAGGAAGAATAGGTACCTCAATGCTGGCGTTGCTGTACAGGGGGATACCGGTCTAAAACGGAAACGTCTCAATCCGCTTCTATCCTGGCTTGAGACGTTTGAAAAGTGGTGAATGGTAGCGCATACGGGATTCGAACCCGTGATCTTCGCCTTGAGAGGGCGATGTCCTAGGCCGCTAGACGAATGCGCCCTACCCTATCGGTGACTTAATAATAACGTGTCTGCTGTGCACTTGTCAATAGCGGTTTGTTGAGATAGTTTCCTTTTTTACGGCGGGACCGGCTAGAAACGAGGCGGTGATGGCAGTACCGCTGAAAATCAGGATCGAACTGAAGGCAAGTGTAAAATTGCCGGTGTGCTCGAAAAGGAGACCGATGATAGGCGGCCCCAAAAGTACCGTCGGAGACGAGATGATGCTGACTAGACCTTGAGCTATGCCTCGACCAACACCACGCAGGTGTGCCGCTTCGTTGAAAACAGATGTATAAGGGATGGTGGCTCCAATGGCAATCAAACTCATACCTGCAGCCGCCAGGGGTGGGAAGCGCAGGGGAATCGCAAGTAGTGCTACGCCGGCAAAGCCCATAATTGTACCTACTCGTAGTAATGGAATAGAACCTATGACGTTACGTGCCAGCAAGATGCCGCCCAGGGGCCGGAAGAACATGCCCGATAAAAGAGCGATTGAACCGAGCGTAGCCGCCAGGCCGAGTGTAAGCCCGTATTGATGCACGAGATACACGGCGATCCAAGCTGCGATGGCGTTGCCCAGGCCGAATGTTCCCAGGTGGGAGAGGCCAAGCGTCCAGACCGATGATGAACGCAAACCAGCTTTGATGTCCACCCGTGCTGCTGTATGTGCCTGCCGGTCTTGTTTGACCAGCAACCAGGCGCTGATGGCTGAGATGCCGAGCAGTCCCCAGAAGAGAAAGGTGCCACGCCAGTTGAGCCAATGATATAGCGGGGGAGTGACTAGCAAGGCCAGGCCGGAGCCGATCTGGACAGAACCACCGTAGAGGCCCTGTGCAAGCGATGCGTATTTGCCCATGCTGGCGGCGACACCGGCTCCTGCTACAAAGGCGCCACCTGCGCCGATACCTGTGATAAAACGGCACAGTAGTATCCAGGTAATGTTTGGAATGAGTGGAAGCAGTACTCCACCTGATACCATCAGCGTACACGAGCCGATAAGTACGGGACGTGGGCCATAGCGGTCAATGAGCGCCCCACCAGGTATATAGGCAACGGCCAGCCCCAGGAAGAGTAAGGTTGACATTAGGCCTGCCTGGCCACTACTGATGTGCAAATCAGCTTGCATGATAGGGATAAGCGGGGCGTAGTTGGTGTAGTGAACAGCGGTCATAACCGAGGTCAGGCATGCCGCAACGATGAGCAAGGGGATGCTAGTTGGCAGCCGGTGCCTTGACGGCTCTCGAGTGGTTTCGACTGTAAAAGCGGACGAGGATGGTTGAGACATGCGTTGGTTTCTCCCTGGTTGGTGGGCGCGTTACCTGTAGCTGGTTGTGTCCTTTCATTACAAGGACAATTGTTACCAGGACGATATCACTCTTCTGTCAAAGCAGCCAGAATAGTCTCGTCTGCGAGCGGAGCATTCTCTCCACGCCAGAGCTGACGCCCGCCCGATTGATTGCGCGTATCCCAGTAGATTTCAAGCCCGTTGCCATCAGGGTCGTCAAAATACATTGCCCAACTGATGTAGTGATCGACCGATGCGACAGGGATGCCTGCCGAGGTAAGTGCCTGGTAAGCCCGGGCGAATGAGCGCTTATCGGGAACCTCAAAGGCAACATGGTAAAGCCCCGTAGCATTGGCGAGAGGATGAGGTGCGTTGGGGCCTACATCTTGCAGGGCGATTTCATGGTGGTACGTTCCTGCTGTCAGGAATGCGTAGCTGCTGCCTACGACTTCGGTTACGCGCAGTCCCAGGAAGCGGGTATAGAAGTCAATAGAGTGTTCGAGGTTGCGCACTTTGAGGTGCGCGTGGCCGATTTTCGTCGAGTATGCTGTTGCCATTATATAATCACCAGTATTCCATAAGTCTCTTGGTTCTCACTAGAAGTCTCAGTGAAGACTTCATGTCAATTCCAGGTTGTAGTGCAGGCCCCATTGGAGCGAACTGAAGCGTTTTTCGCGCTGCTCTTGCAGTGTTGCCACCTTCCAGGGGTCTGCCATGCCTGGCGGTGTCTATGCCGCTATTATATCATCCGGTATCAGTTTCTTTTTATGTTGTAATTTCGTATAATTCAAGGCAGTCAATTTTCGGGGGCACTCCAGTGAAGATTATTCTCAGCAGAAAAGGTTTTGACGCCAGTGCCGGTAAAGCAGCCAGCCCTATTTTCCCATCAGGTGAACTTTGCTCGCTACCTATACCAGAACCTGTACCCAGCGGCCATGCGAAGCGATATGAAGAGATACGGATAGGCTGTCAGTCTTTAGGAACAATCGTTAATGATTTGACGGAAGGTAAAGTCAAACCTGATTCTTTGGCGCATCTAGACCCAGACTTGAATATGGCCAGCATTCCCCGGCTTGCAAACTGGAGGCCTGTTTTCGGCCAGGCAGGAGCAGCAGAGAGGCATCTGCTAAACCACGGTGTGAAAGAAGGTGATGTTTTTGTTTTCTACGGTTGGTTCAGGCAGGTCGAGCAGGTCGCTGGAAGATATCGCTATGTGAAGAGTGCAGCTGATATGCATGTCATATTTGGTTGGCTCCAAATTGAACGGCGTATCCCTGTGGATCACCTGTCAGAAATACCTGCATGGGCATTAGATCACCCCCATTGTAAAAAGACAAGGTATAGCAGCATCGATTCAATCTATATTTCGACCGATCGTATGAGCTTGCCAAACGTCATAATCAACAAATCTGGAGCAGGGGTGTTTCAAAAGTTCGATCCTGCTTTACGCCTCACAGCTCCGAACATGTCAAGAAGCATTTGGCGGTTGCCGGGGTGGTTTTATCCCATCGAAAATAAACCTGGACTCAGTTATCACAGAAGTTTGAGACGCTGGAAATTGGAGGAGGATTATGTGCTGTTGAACAGCGTCGGGCGCGGGCAAGAGTTCGTTCTAGACTGCCAGGACTATCCCGAGGCTATAGATTGGCTCACCAGTCTTCTCTGTTTGTGTAGTTGAAGAGAAATGTGTTGAGAAAAAGAAAAAACTGATTATGCTCTTCTACTAAAGACGATGTCAGGCAACAGGAAACAACCGCACAAGTGTTTACGTTTTATACATTGTTGCGTGTTTTGCCAGTTGCAGAACGAAAAAGCTGAGTAATTCGTGTTTATATAAAGATGCAGCGGTTAATTGGCATAATGCGCTATGAAGTTTGGAAGGCAAGGAGATTGTCATGAATACGCCCTTTCAATTCGGTTGGCAGCAAATAGTGCTGATACTGATTGGCCTTGCCGGTTTATGGTTGTTTATCACTGCGGCAATCGGGCTTCTGTCCCCGCGTAGTTTCATGAGCGAAGATGATAAAGATCACTATGCCCGAACAGGTGGACTTCCTCGACGCCGTTTCAGAATGAGGCGTGGATTGAGCGGTATCCTGCTCCTGGCAGTTGCCATTTCGCTGTTGTGGCTAACATTCCTGGTACAAAGCTATCTCGGATTGACCGGGGAAATAAAGGTAGCGCATATTCATGCTACATCCATAGCAAATGTCGCCCATGAAATGAGTGTTGAAGTGATCCTCTACAATGGTAGTGGTAATGTGGCATCGGATAACACCTACCTTATGCAGGGGGACGAATGGATGCTTCAAGGGGATATTGTTAAGTTCCCGGCATGTTTCTTTAAGACGGCATACGCACAACGATCATGGTTTGCCCCATTTGTGGATGCCCAGTATGGTAACGCTGTCTTTCAGACTAAAGGCTCATTTGATGTGTTTGCGACGCAGGACGCACTGATTGCACGACCGACACAGTAGGAGGAGTCTCGCTCATCACTGGCCGATGAGTTTCTGCAATTCCTCGATGGTAATAGTCCACGCCCTTGAATGGGGGTCGATGACATCGAAATGATCGATACCTTCTAATTCAATATACGCTACCGGGTCGTTGACGGCTCTAGCTGCGGCTGCGTATGCCTGGCTGACCCGGAGTGGAACGTGTGCATCGTTCGTGCAATGAATGAGCACCTGTGGGATTCCAAGCGGGAGCATAGCGGCTGGTGAGGCGGCAGCGTAGCGTTCAGGTACGTCTGTAAAGCTTCCTGCGAGCAGTTCGACTACAGCGCCGTTGCTTAAGTTGAGTCGCCAGGCCAGTTCAAGGTCAACGACCCCTGCGAGGCTGATTGCCCCGGCTAGCGCGAGCGGCGGGGCAGTTTCCTGGTCATTACTCACAGGCGGTGTGATGTGTGAGCCTGCGAGAGGACTATTGCGAGCGATACGCTGACGGGCTGCCAGCCACAATGCCAGGTGACCGCCAGCCGAATGCCCGATGGGTACGACCCGCTGCAGATCAAGCTCGTAGGTGGGTGCCAGTATGCGTAAGTAATCGGTGGCAAGGGCTACATCCAATAAGGTACCAGGCCAACCACCGCCGGCGTCTCCTACTCGCCGGTACTCGATATTCCATGCTGCGTAGCCACGGGTGGCGAGGTCTCCGGCCAGGTCTGTCATGAGATCAAGGCCATAACGAGCACGCCAGTATCCGCCGTGTATAAGGATTACGGTTGGATGAGGCCCGGGGGCCGCAGGCAAATAGAGTTCACCGAATTGTAGATACTCCGGGCCGTATGCCAGGTGCAAGGTTTCACCAGATATAGGGGTATTGGCCGCCTGTTTGTCGGGGTTGAGAGAGTCCATGATGCTATCTCCTATTTTATTTCTTACAGGATAGCATCAGAGTTCGACGTATGCAAAGGAATCACCTGGCCAGGGCAAGTGCTGCTCCTTGTGAGAGCTTCTTGTTTGCCTAGCTCGCGTTGATACACTCCATTTGGGTCAGAGCAGGGCTGCCCGGTTTCTAATGCGCTGCGTAACAACGTAGCGATTTCAGTCTATGCCCGACTGGAGAGCTAGCGATTATTTGAAAAGGGACAAGGTTTTTCAGAGGCGACCCACACGGGTCGCCTTTGTTCTATGGAATGGATCTTATATACATGAACTGGCTGTATCACGCTACCGTATAGTATGGTAGGGATCACCATTGCATTGCCTTTGGGGTCCGATGCCTTTCTTTTTACTTGAAGCTTGTGGAATAGAAATCTCAGGAGCATTGCCATGTCAGATTACCTGGACCTTTACGACTATCGTTGCCGTGTTGCAGCTATGTATCGTGAACGTATGCGGGCCACCACAGCTGGTGAAGATGCTGCAGTGATCTTGCAGCGTTTTCGCGAGGCCAGGAATGATCTTTTCGCGCACCATCCCCAATCTGCATTAGATGAAGAACAGCGGCGGAGTTTTCGGGGCCTGAATTACTTCCCCTATAATCCTGCCATGTGTGTCATAGCTGATGTTGATACTACTGTTGAGCCAACGCTCTTGACTGTGACTATGAACACTGAAGAAGCGATGAGCATGACAACAGTGGGGCGGCTGCATTTCAGCATTGAGGGCCAGCCTGTGGCGCTCTCGCTCTACTGGCTGAATGTTTATGGAGGCGGTCTCTTCTTGCCCTTCCGCGACGCTACCTGCCCGGTAGAGAGCTACGGGGGTGGGCGCTATCTCTTTGATACTATCAAAGGAAGCGATTTCTTGCCGGCACCCGGCACTTTGGGAAGAGAGCGTATCTTACTCGACTTTAATTATGCGTATAATCCATCGTGCGCCTATAATGATAGATGGGTTTGTCCGCTGGCTCCGACTGAGAATCGCCTGAATGTCCCGATTCGAGCGGGGGAGATGAACTTCAAACAGCGAGTGCTGGGGACGATACATGAGGCATTATACTAATGCCACGATTGGAGGGAGAATAGCTCCGGCTTTTTCGTGGATTGCAACTTCGGCATAATCATCTAAAGGTGTTGGCTGCTGATTGATGATGATAAGAGGGACGTTGTTGTTAAGGGCTATGCGCGGCAACGTGGCGGCGGGCGTGACTTTGAGGGAGGAGCCAACGACCAGGAAGAGGTCACACGACGAGACGAGTTCCCTGGCTCGTGTGAGGTCCACTTCAGGAACGCGCTGGCCGAAAAGGATGGTGGCCGCTTTAAGATATCCTCCGCAATCAGGGCAGGTTGGATCGACCTCTCCGGTATCGACGCGCTGTTGTAGTTCCTTGATTGAGGAACGTTTGCCACACAAGGTGCACGCGGCGGCTCGCGATGTGCCATGCAGTTCTATGATGCGGTCCGCGTTGTTGCCGGCATCATGGTGCAAGCCGTCGAAATTCTGTGTTATGATGCCCTGCAAGAGTTGTTTGCGTTCGAGTTCTGCCAGGGCCAGGTGGGCAGCGTTAGGCCTGGCTGTTGCTACCTGTGCTGAAAGGCTGCGCCGTGTTTGCCAGTATTTTTGGCGGGCTTCCGGCTTGCTGATGAAGTCATGGTAACCGACGGGCGGCTCTTGTTGCCAGATCGAGCCTGGACTACGGAAATCGGGTATGCCTGATTCGGTGCTGATGCCTGCTCCTGTGAGCGCAGCGACGCGTTTACATTCCTGCATCAGTTCGGCGGCATCTTGTATTTGTTGTTGAAGACTAAGCATAATTGGTTGTTTCGGGTTGTAGGGTTTCGCTGACTATGGGTACGTTACTGAGCATAGTATAGCGCGGTATTGAGATGTAGTGCAAGGCAAGTTCTGTATTAACATTCTCCTGAAAAACATCTCGTACGATGGTGAAACATTCTATCCTGTCGAGGTGAATGCAATGTAAGCGAATACCAGTGCGCCAGCGAGACAGGCGATGGCGAATATAACTGTTCTGCCATAAGTGGGATCTGCTGATAACCTGGCAATAGCTGGACGTTCAGGGAGACAAGAGACAGTCACGTTTTTCTCTGGACGGTCCTGGTATTGCTGGGCGGTCTCCTTGCTAACCGTTTGCTCTCCTGCATAGGTCTTTCCATCATATTCGTAGCTGTAGGTTACGAGACATCGATCCTGCCTGTCTATGCTGCCGATGTCGGTAATGAATCCTTCCACGGGAACGGCTTTCTTACGTAGTTGGGCTCTAAGGTACTGTTCATGCATTCCCTGTCCCATGAAGAATATACTCAGACCAAGTAATACAACGAATCCAAACCATGCCATGTTTAATACTTCTTTCTGAAAGGTGCTGCTGCTGGCTATTGTTTGTTAGCATCTATCAGTTAAGTACGAATTAGTACGTCAAATGTTTATATCGTGCTCAGAATTCTTGACGGTATAGCAAGTTGCATCGATGTCACAATAAAGGTTGCGTTCGTGCCAGAGGCGTACAGGGCAGGCTGGCCACTAAAGGTGAAAGTTTCCTTGTTTTTCATTGTTGACTTGCCCATGGGTGGCTAGAACTGGTACCATCGAGAGTATCAGAAAGCCTGCTTACTATTTCTTGCACAGCGCATGAGGTGCGCTGATGGAGGGATTGGCAATGAGGTCATTAGTTTCCTATACTGTACAATCCAAAGGCCCAGAATTGGTTGCTTTCAATGAGGGTGAGGAAAGATTGCAATGCGCTCGGCTTTACAGTTGTCCATGGCCATCACACAGAGTGCATGAAGCTCCTGTTGCTGCTCAGTTTGAGAATTCATTTCGGATTGAAGACCTGGGGGTCTTTGATGATATCAAGTTGCGGAGCGTACTAAATGGTGGGAATCTTGGATTGACGGTAGAGAAACTGGCGTGGAGCCTGCATGATGCGCCAGAGACGTTGGTGCGGCGCGTCGAGCGTAATGTAGAGGTGTCGGAACGAGCGTCTTTTATGGAGGAGTTGCACAGGCCTGTGCCCAAATCTCAAGTGGAGGCTGCACGTCGCTGTGTGCTTGATAGGCTCTTTTGGGAATTGACGTACTGGAAGACTCCCGAATTGTACGAGGAACTGATCGAGGGGGAATACCTGCACCCTGGTATTTTTCAGCAACTCGAGCCGGATATATGTGGAAAGATCGTGCTCGATGCTGGTGCAGGCAGTGGGCGGGTCTCATTCGAGTGTGTGTATCATGGCGCCAGCATAGTTTATGCTGTTGAGCCCTGCCCGGGTTTGCTGGGCCTCCTGGAACAAAAAATAGCCAACCGTCCGGCATTAAGGCGCATTGTACCGCTGCCTGGCAGTTTCACTATGCTGCCTCTTGCTGATGATAGTGTTGACGAGGCAATTTCTTGCTCGGCATTTACGGCTGAACAGGCGCAAGGTGGTGAAGCGGGCCTTGCAGAACTCAAGCGTGTGACGAGGCCAGGGGGTAAAATTGTAATTATCTGGCCGCGCACGCAGGATTATGACTGGCTAGCCGATCATGGTTTTCAGTATGTTGCGTTGCCAGAGCACGAGGAGATGCGGGTACGTTTTCGATCAATGCAAAGTGCCCTACGTTGTGCCCGGCATTTCTATGCTTCCAATCCGAACGTGGTCCGGTACCTGCTGAGAGAGCGGAAGCCAGAAGTTCCTTTCTTGGTGCTAGGCGTTAACCCACCGTGTGATTACTGTTGGCTGATAGTGAAATGACATATAGTTTGCATATTTTTGCCTTTAGAAAGGAATGAGAGCAATGACCGCAGAAGTAGTGCAGGGAGAACAGAAAAGCTGGGCCGAGACTCCTCCGCCGAGCCCGCCACTCCGTCACGCCATAGGCCAGGTCGTTGAGAGTCAAAGGTGGCTTGATAGGCTGGCGACACCATTGCAGAACTGGCTCTTGAAGCTTTTTGGGCAGCCGGGGCAGCCCAATCGCAAAATCAAGGATTTGCTCAATGGAACATGGTTAGGACATCCTTTGCACCCTGTATTGACCGATGTGCCACTCGGTACGTGGACCGGTATGATGATGCTTGACCTTGCCCAGCTTAACAATGAGGACGAGGGAATTGCCCGTGGTTCAGATATCTTGCTGGCGCTGGGTATTGCGGGCGCAACTGGAGCGGCGGTTGCAGGTGTGACGGATTGGAGTGACCTGGAGAGCACTGATCGCCGCGTGGGAATGGTGCATGGTTTACTCAATGGCAGTGCTCTGCTGACGAATATAGCCGCGCTGGTGCTGCGACTCACAGGCAAGCGTCGTGCGGGTATGGCTCTCTCGACGATTGGCTACCTAACGTCACTTTGCGCAGCTTATTTAGGTGGTGAACTGGCTTTTGCTAAAGGCGTTGGTGTGAACCATGAAGCGTGGGAGGGTGGTCCGGATGATTATGTGGCCGTCATGGATGCGAAAGACCTGGCTGAGGGAAAGCTTACCCGTGTTGATGCGGCTGGCGCCCCTGCAGTGCTGCTGAAACAAGGCAACTCGATTTATGCTATTGGCGCTGTCTGCACACACCAGGCCGGTCCGCTGGATGAAGGGACGTATGAAGATGGTGTAGTGACGTGTCCCTGGCACGGTTCCCGCTTCCGCATGAGCGACGGCAGCGTGGTCAATGGCCCGGCGGTCTATGCGGACCCAATGTTTGCTGTGAGGGTGCGAGATGGGAAAGTTGAGTTGCGGCGATTGGATCACGCGTAATATAGTTTCATAGATATCGAGCATATGTGTTTGTTGGGGCACCAGGCGGGCGCCCTAATGGTGATCATTCACCATTTTCTCGTCCCAGCCGGTACTTGATATCGTAGTTGATAATAAAATCTAGCTCTTCACCGGTGAAGCCGTAGTGCTGTGCTAAGGCGTGGTCAACCTGGTCAATGATGGGCTTGGACCTGGCTGGGTACGTACATTGGATTGTAAGCGTCCCGGTATCCTTGAAACTCATCTTTCTCATTTCGGAATGAGCTTGTAAGTCTTCGGCGAGCCTTGTCGCTAGTTCACTCAGTTCTCGCCGGGCTGGACCGGTTATCCCATCAATGCTAAGGGGCAGGCCGAGGACTTCACGCATATTCAAGTTGCGACAGTCGCTGCCTGCGATTATGAACCAGTAGAAGAGGTTGGAATTCAAGGCAACAAAGGCGATGTCTGCCTGTTCGGGTGATGCAAAGGAAAGCGTTTTGAGTTCAGATGGTTTCCGTAGGCTGCCCTGCTCGTCGATGATTTTGGGAATAAACGGCGTTACCTGGACGAACCAGCTTAGCTTGCGTGTGTAATACAGTTTATGGCTTCCTGTTTTGCAGAGATAATCGCCCAGGTGTTGTGATTGGGCGTGCAGTTTGGTATGCAGGGACTGTTCCACGCACGCGCCGTAACGAGGGATGATGCCTGGCCTCACTTGATGTGTGACTTCGATATACTCCAGCCGTTGAAAGAGATACTCACGGAGGTCTCGCCCAAGCTTGAGATAGGGCGTGGCAAAGACGCCTTTGGGAGCGGGTCGTTTTTGATACATGATGATGCACAACCGGGGGTGGGGTATGTCGAAGAGTTTGCCCCGCTGGTCACTGTAGGATGAGATATGCAGCGCGGATTGCTCCAGCAGGATCTTCTGCAGGGGCAGGTAGCTATCGGTGCAGGTTGCAGAAGACGGCACGATCATGCCAAAGCGTCCGCCAGGTGCAAGCAGACTCACGCATCGTTCCATTGTCAGGGCGTAGAGGTTGCCTGTTGATAAGGTGGTGTAGTTGGCAAGTGGGTATAACCTGCTTACCTGCTCATACTCCACGTAAGGTGGGTTACCGGTAATCACGTCGAATCCGCCATTCCGCATGATCTCATGGAACTCGATGAACCAGTGGAGGGGAGGTTGGTTCCGCTTCCATCGTACGAGACGATCTTGATATTTATTTCTGCTCGAAATCGTGTTCAATGCTTCTTCATAGGAGACAAAGCCAAGCAGTGCATTGCCTACACGGATATTAAAATCGACGCCGGGTAGTAGTTCAAGGTCTTTCTTGCTTTCAACGCTGGACAAGAGTTTGAGGAAGAGGCGCAGTTTACAGATCTCTACAACTTCTCTTGATATATCCACTCCATAGATGTTGTTAACGATAATAGATTTGAGGATAAAGAATCGGGGATTGGTGTGCCGCTCTACCTTAGCGAGAATACAGCGAAACTCTTTGAGAATTTGTGCTCCGGGTCTGGCAGCATTATAGAGAGTATGCCCGTGAAGATCGATGTGATTGCCAACAATTGCTGACATGCGTTGGATACAAGCAGTATAAAGCGGCTCAAGGATGTTCAAAGCAGCAAGCAGGAATGCTCCGGAACCGCAAGTAGGATCGAGCACAGTTAGATTTGAAATGCTGGTATAAAAAGCTCGCAATAGTTCCGGTTCTTTGCAGTTATCGATCACATCCTGGGCGAATTGGCGGATGTCGAGGTTATAGGTGGTCAAATCGTTAACGGAATGCGCTGCGCCCGCTGCGAGTTTGGCGCGAATACTGGCATAGCGTTTGCGCCGCGCCACCACTTCGCGCCAGGTTTCGGTAGGCAGAGCATAGGCTGCAGGCGCGGGCTTATTCCACGCTGTGCGTTTGGAGACATCGTGCAGGCCCCCCTCGATTTCAGGAGGCAAGGGTAACTCGATCCCCTTTTTGAGGGCATCATAGATGTAGCGATCGGGGTCCTCTTGAAGTTGTTGCCAGGGAGACCCACCTGGCTGAAAGACAGGTGGGCATTTTTGCTCGACCGCATTAAAGAGGAAAGGGATTATGGTATTTTTGCTGATGTACTCTGCTATATCCTCTTTAGTATAATAGGCTCCCGTCTGCTTCTGATTGATGTACTTCTCAAAGATATAGCCAAGCGCGTCAGGATTAAGCTCGTTGCCAGCACATGGGAGGCAAGCATCAAGATGCCATTGGTAGGCATCGAAGATGGCAAAAATTCTTTGAAAGGCCTCATCGGGTATTTGAATGCCAGGGTTATCATGTTCCAATTCATGCACATCGAAGAGGCCGCCATGGAGATAAGGTACTTTACCGAGTAGGGCGTCGAGTTCAGGTGAGTGATCCTGTTTGCTCAGCCCTTCGTGGAAGAGAGGCAGCAGGAAATGGCGGTAGAAAGAGAGACAGGTGTCTATGTGCTTGCGTTCTTGCATCGCACGCAGGCAGTTAGGAAGGTAGTTGATATCTTTATTGAGGAAGCCTTTCTTCTGGATGAAGTAGACGAACATCAGGCGATTGAGCATGAGTGAGGCATATCGTGCGCGGTCGCTTTCGGAAGGGATACCCTGGATGAACTTTGTTAGGGTGGCGTGCTCTCGTGTGTATTGATTCTCGAAACGCCTGGCGGCCTGTTCAATTTTGAGGGCTGTGCGTTTCGAGTGAGTGCTATGGGTGATTTTCAAATCGAGGTTTTCCTATAGCCTTCAGTTTAGATACTCAAGGTGTAATAGAGTGATTGGATGTTGAGGTTATTGTAGCAAGGGCGTCAAGTGCGCCAAAAAAGTGTCTGATGCTTGCCCGCATGGTCGATTGAAAAGGCCTTCATCCCTTGTCGCTTTTGATTAGCGGATACAGATTAGCAATCGACCAGTTGCCGACGTATTTGACCAAGCGAGCACCGTGCTTGAACAGGACAGCACTCACATCATCAATGTGCTCACGTTGTGGCACATAGATAGCAATGAAATGAGATCCCTGACGCGCCGCTGCTAAGTCCAGTTCACCTAAGGATCCCTCATCTGTGGTGACTTGTAAGCGATGAATAATTCGCCAAAAAAGCCCTTCCTTCCGCGATTGCTCCTGGAAAGCTGAAGGGACATCTTGACTGGGGATGAATGCGATATCTTCCGCATGATACCCAGCATCCACAAGTGCCTGGACGGCTTGTTCGCCTTCCTGCAATGAGTCGAACACCCCCACCACATGCTTCCTGGGTGAGGGTAGTCTTGAACCAACATGCTGAAAAGTCGTGTCTTTTGTCATGAGTAGACTCCTTCTCCGTGCTCCACGAGACCCCACGCCTGTGGCGGGTGCCTCAGCGCTCCTTCCACAACCGGCTGCACCTCGTCCTCTCTGGTGCTAGTATGACGAGGAAGCGTCATGAAAGCGTTATGAGCAGCGTCATGGAGAGTGGCCCCAAATCCTGACCCGGAGATGAGCAAGAACGCGCTTAGGAGGAAGCGCACAGACATGAATGCGTTTTTGGTGTGTTGGCGCTTGAAAGCGAGCCCGTTGATCCGTGACTGTGAGATTAAGGCAACCGGTTGATGTATCTTTCAAGTTGCTCGAGAGCCATATCCCAGGCTCTAACGAAGTATTGACGAGCGGCCTCCCATTCAGGAGAGCTACCCCAGCCGGAGTGGATGAGGTAAACGTCGGTGCAGGGCGTCAATACGTCTTCGCATGGACCAAAGAAGACAACGACATGGGTGAGCGGGTCGGCGTTATTCATGAAGTGTTTGAACTTGGGCGGTCCTTTCCACTCGAAGGATAGGAAATTGTTTGGTTCAATGGAGGTGATTTTGCAGCCGAGTGTGCTGTTATTTTCCGGGTCGTCGGGATTCCAGAATAGTTCGTACTTGCCGCCTACCACGGGCTCGACGTCTGCATTGTTGGTGAGCCATGCCTGGAGGCCGGTATTGCTGGTAAACATTTCAAATGCGCGGTAGATATTGCAGTGCAGCCGAGCTGATTGGGCAATGATTTTGTTCATGCTGTTCCTCCCGCAAATGAGAATGCCGCTTGTTGGCGTGTTAGCAGGGAGCTTATGATGATACTAAAGTGATTGCTGTCTTTTGCCTGCCTGGCACAGACTATACTAGAAATTATGTTCTATGTCAAGGCTTTTATTCAGGAGTTGTTTTCGCTATGAAGCTTCGCGTTTTACCTGGCTCTTTTGTGGCCGGTAGAGCTTCATAATATACTTGTCAAGTTCTTTGTATCCCTCTAAGCTCATAATTACGTGTAAATGGATAAGATGTCCATTAGGCTTTATGTGAAAGTCTTGGACGATATAAAGGAGGTCTATAGCTATGGTGATAACTTTGGGGAATCTGATAATCTGGCTAATTGTTGCGGCAATCGTTGGAGTTGTTGGCGAATTGCTAGCCCGGCGACGGACACCGTTTGGTATCGTTGGAGCCATCATTTTAGGGTTCATCGCGATCTTTCTGGTTGTGGGGGTTTTACACTGGCACATTGATGGTGAGCCGTATCTAAATGGCGTACCATTGATCACTTCCATCCTGGCGGCTGCAGTGCTAGTTGCTATATGGAGCGCCTTTGCATATCGCCATGCCCATGGTTACTATTCGCGCTACTACCGGCGCGGCACTTATGCACGTAGGCCGCGACGGAGATACCGTTGGTTTTGATGGGTGATCAACGGGGTTTGTGAATTATCCTGGCACCCCGCCCCTGGCACCCCCTTGCGGGTGCCAGGGGCAACAGCATGCTTTTCGGGAACATTCACAGACCCTGGGTGATCAAGGCGTCATCTTGACGAAACTGCACAGCGGAATGCATGCCAGCTCTTTGTGTTGCTTCAGTTTATTCAAGCAGCGTGAGCCAAGGGTGATCAAGGCTTAACGGGTTTCCAGGTGCTTGGAGAGCAGGAAAGCGCTGAAGTCGGCAACACTTTCCACGTCCCCCTCGTTGAGCATGTTGACGATCTTTTTAACGACGAGCCTGCGGGGTTGACCAGGGGTCGAGGGCAGAGTGAAACCAATGGCTTCTACAGTCTCTGGCTGGCGTTCACCGCGAATTTCATCTGCCATCAGTTCCAACAAGTCTGCTAAATCGAGATCAAGCGCGCCGGCTATGCTTTCTAGTACTTTTGCTGAAGGATATTTCTGACCTCTCTCGATTTCACCGACATAAATTTCTGAAAGGCCAGCTTTCTCTCCGAGTTCTTTGATGGTGAGTTGACGGTCTTGCCGTTCACGCCGGATGACCCTCCCTATAATTTCCTGCAAATCTGTCATAGATGTTTATCCTTCCTGCTTACCTATGCTTACGGCATAGCTTCAAGAAAATATATGCTAATAGCATATTTCTACCCTGTTAGTATACGCTAATAGCGTGGTATATTCAAGACAGGGCGGGATCAGAAACAGGGCTGTTGCAAACTCCCTTTTTGCCGCCTGGGGCGGGGGAAGGAGGGATGAAGCGAGGACCCCTCGCGCTCCGGCAAAGGGCTTCGCCCTCTGCACTCCCGCAAGCATGGGTTGTGCCGTGAGAGAAAGAAGACAGTCAAGCCGGTAAAGGGCTGTCGCCCTCTGCACTCCCACACGCACGCGTCGTCTTCCCGATCTTGCAAGGGCCCTGGGAGCAGAAACTTTACACATAAATAAAAGGAGGATTTCGAAGTGTCTCTAATGATGTCTTTTCATGCGGGCAAACAGTTGTCAGGGCAGAATGATGTCCAGAGTGCTGTTCATGTGCCTATGGTTTATGAGCGGGTACCTTCTGAACCTGTGCGTTGGGAG
>WNGJ01001084.1_pt1 | contig 27060 bp, 20 predicted proteins | sample 5400611 | NCBI WGS metagenome assembly WNGJ01 (sample SAMN13153375, study PRJNA577476) | soil metagenome | isolation source: 40 cm soil or saprolite under Garry oak tree replicate 1 | place: USA:California | collected 2016-06-15
GGCATGCCCTCCAGGATGGCCGCGGCGGATGGGTTCATGCCCTCATCCTACCGCAATTTTAATAGTTTTCGCATAACAATGAGATCAAGGAAACCGCAGGCCAGGCGGCCTGCGGGTCACCGACTGCCGGAGGTCTGAGGCTCCGTGCGCGGCTGGCTGATCAGGGTCGCGCACAACATCGCGGTGGACAAGATCCGCGCCGACGCCGCGCTCGGCAAGGCGTTCGGGATGGAACTGGGCGAGGTGGGCCAGGACGTGGTGCACGCGGTCGGCGAGTTCACCGCCGGGGCGCTGATCGGCGGCGTCCACAACGCCGGCCACGAGACCTTGTTCCAGGGCATGCAGGGCAACGGCTGGAACTGGAGCTGGGGCACCTTCTCTGGCGGCGCCGCCCAGGGCGTCACCGGGGTGATCGGCCGCGGCCTGGCCGCCGGGCTCAAGATCGCGACCATGACCGTGCCCGCCGAGCCGCTCCTGGCCCGCGGTCTCGGCGAGATCAACCCGGCCATCATCCCACCCCGTAGTCGGGTGTGTTCGGTAAGCCTTCCGGGCCATCCGGATCCCGTATGGCCGCAGTCGCGCCCCCCGGCGGATGTCCCACTGCGCGCCCAGGGCCGAGTACACGCCGACGGCCTCCGCCAGGGCGTTTCGCGCTGGCTCACTTGCTAGCCGGGCTCGCGCTTGAGATCGCCAGTGAACTGTCGGTCTCGGTGAATACCGTCAATACGCACGTCCGCAACATCTACGCCAAGCTCCAGGCCAGTGATCGCTCCGCGGCGGTGCAGCGCGCCCGAGAAGTGCGGCTGCTAGCGGCCGGCCGCACGAGTTAGCCCGTTGTGAGCGGGTGGCCGGGGATGGTGGTGGGTTCGGCGACGGTGATGATCAGTTTTCCGGTGGTGTGGCCGGCGAGGAGGCTGGTGAGGGCGGTGGGGGCTTGGTCGAGCCCGGGGACGACGGTCTCGTCGTATGTGAGCTGGCCGGAGGCCCAGAGTTGGCCGAGCGCGCCGAGTGCTTCGGGCCAGCGGTCGAGATGGTCGGTGACGATGATGCCGCGCATGGTCGCGCGCTGCATGTGGATCTGGTCGATGTTGACCAGGCCGTGCCAGGCGGTGCGCTCGCCGGAGTCGTTGTACTGGGCGACCTCGCCGCAGAGCAGGATCGTGGCATTGAGGTTCAGGCGCATGAGCAGGTGGTCCAGGATCGGGCCGCCGGCGTTTTCGAAGTCGAGATCGACGCCGTCGGGCAGCGCGGCGTCCAGCCGGGCCGGCCAGGCCGGGTCCTTGCGGTCGACGCAGGCGTCGAAGCCGAGGTCGTCGACCACGTGCCGGCACTTGGCCGGGCCGCCGGCGATGCCGACGACCCGCGCGCCGCGCAGCTTGGCCAACTGGCCGGCGATGGACCCCACGCCGCCGGCGGCGGCCGAGACCACGACCGTCTGCCCGGGCCGCGGCTGCAGGAAGTCCACGCCCAGGTAGGCGGTGATGGCGGTGTGCCCCAGGATGCCGACGAACGCCGACACCGGGGCCGGCAGCGGCGACGGCAGCACGCTCAGCGGAGCCTCAAGACGCTGGTCGTCGGCGCAGCAGAACTCCTGCCAGCCCACGAACCCGGCCACGATGTCGCCGGCCTTCATGTCCTCGCGGCGGGACTCGACCACCTCTCCCACCCCGACACCGCGCATCATCTCGCCGAGGCCGACCGGCGGCATGAAGGCCCGCTGGTGCCCCATCCAGATCCGGCTGGCCGCCTCCACCGACAGCACCAGCGTGCGGACCAGAGCCTGACCATCGCGCAGCGGCGCGACCGGCTCGGACACCAGCTCCAGATCGCCAGGAACCACCGCCCCGACAGGATGCCGCCGAAGACGCCAAGCCCGATTCACACTCACCTCGGCCATTGAGGCTCCCTCTTTTAATTGGCCGCCGACCGGACGCAAATGGCGGCGGTGCGACTGCGAGCATTAGCGTAATCCTGAAACGCCCGGGTGTCTTGCGTCCTGCGGTACGGTTTCCTGAACTCGCCGACACCACGTGCCGGCACTTGGCCGGGCCGCCGGCGATGCCGACGACCCGCCGAGCATGATCAAGCTGCCGGTCTCGTCCCGGGGTGCCCGGGCGTCGGCGGGCCAGCCCGCCGACGCCAGCTACGATCGCGCTTAGTAACACGTGCGATGGGCCGAGGTTGTTCACTGCCTTCGGGCCACTGACTCGCTGCCGGATGAGGGTTCCCCACGAAAAGTTCCAGCCCATCCGCCGTTTGCCGACCAAGTAAGTCGACTTTTCTGCCTCGTGCGCTCACGCTCGTCAACTGCTTCTATGGCCATACCGGCACGGCTTCTCATCAGGGCCATTGCCGAATCTCGGCCTGCCTGGTAAACGGCACGGCCGAGGGCCGGCCTCGCATGCTATTGACAATGATTCTGGTCAAGTCTAGGACAGGGATCGTGGCCAGTTTGGGCAGCCCTGCGGCCTGGATCAGCCCGCTGGCTGCTTTCTCAGGCCACGATGTGTCGGCTGTGGGTCCCAAATGTCCTGGGAAGGACCGAAATGAGCAAACGCTGGGTAGCGATGATGGCCCTCGTCGTGACGGCTGGCTTGGCCTTAGCCGTGCCGGCCGCAAGGGCGCTGGGAACGGTGGCCTCTGTCCACGGTATTCGCCCTCACCACATTGGCATGATGGATTGCAACGGACACAGCCCAAGGTACAAGTCCGTGAAGCCGGACATGGGCGGGCTGTGCGCGGACCCGTTCTCTATCTACGACGGCAGCGTCTCGGCGTTCCGTGACAACGGGGTTTATATTGGCCACGACGAGCCGACAACGAGGTTCCTCTCAAGCGCCCCGGGCAGCGCGAACAACATGACGTACGTCATGCGGCTTTCGACTGACCCGGCGGGGACGCCAACGGTCTCCCCCACCGGGCCGACCCGCAGCAGCTATGCCGAACTGAGCCGGTCCCCGTGGTTCGGGCTGCCGCTGTGCGACCCCAACTCGTACCCGCAGAACCCGTGCACGCCAGACAGCGACGCGAACTCAGGGTCGTCGTTCGACCCCGCCGCTGCCGGCTCGGCCTTCCTTGAGGTCCAGTTCTACCCGCCGGGGTACACGCCGTTCATTGACGGGCCAAGCTGCACCGCCACGCAATGGTGCGCGGCGCTGACGATCGACAGCCTCGAATGCAGTTTCTTCTTCGTCACGTGCAACAGCCACTGCATCGAGCCGATAAACTTCGCCTATCTGCAGCTTAACGGCGTTCCTGCCGGGCCGCCGAGTCCTCAGCTTTCCACTGTCAGCACCTTCACGCCCAACGGCCAGACCCTGCTGATGAACCCGGGCGACGCAGTGGCCGCGACTGTCCGGGACACTAGTCAGGGGCTGCTCGCGGCCGTCACGGATCTTAATACGCATCAGACGGGGTTTATGTTAGCCAGCGCCAGCAATGGCTTCATGAACACCAGCATGGCCGACTGCTCCGGCACGCCGTTCACCTTCCACCCGGAGTACAGCAGCGCGCAGCAGCAGAACAGCGTGCCCTGGGCCTCGCTGGAGGGTGGCGTCTTGATGACGAACGAGGTAGGGCACTTCGAGCCGTGCTCGTCGGTCACGAACACGATGGGTTTCAGCTTCGGCGGCCCGGACGGGCAGACCTTCAGCGACCCCGCTGTTTCGCAGACCTGCGTGGGTGGTTTCGAAGGGGCCAGGAAGACGGGTGAAGGCCCATGTGACCGCAGCACGGGTATCTGCCAGAATGCCTCTACGGAGGGAGGAGCGGCATGCCCGAGCAACAGCTTCACCTCCGGCGCGAAGTGCGAGTACTCTGACGCGCTCTGCTTCCCCGCCGGACCGCGGACGATCATTGTCAACGGCACCCCGCAAACGGTTAGCCGGCCCATAGCCGGATGCCAGACGGAGTTCTTCCAGAACGGAGACCTCGACTTCGACGGGAGCTCCTACATCAGCGACTGGCCGGATGGCTCACCGGACCATCCCACGTCGCTCGCGTATATCGGGCCGTTCACCCACGGCGCCGATACGTATCCGCAGATACAGTTCGAGACCAATGGGCCGGCGTCGGAGATTCTGTGCAACGTGGTGACCGGGGCGGGCTGCACGGTGCCGCCAGTTGGCCCCAACGGACCCACCTTCTACCCGTTCTGGACGCTCGGAAACAGCCCGTCGGGCTGCGTGTGGAACTTCGGGAACGTCAGCCCGGGCCAGACGGTGCAGAGCTTCGGAGGGGTGGCGGAGTACGGCACGCCGGACACTTCCCGCTTCGCCGGCACGTTCATAAGCCCCGTCATGAACAACCCGCAGTTCAGCACCTCGTGCCAGCCCTCGTCGCAGAGCGCTTTCCTGCGCCATGCGCTGGCCAGCCCGGCCCTGCTCAGCCACCTGGGCAGCGGTAAGCGGGCCTGAAACCTGCGTTAGGCGGACGGGTGCCCCGGCGGGCACCCGTCCGTTTGTCATCGTGCTGTGCGTGGCTAGGCGCTAGGCGGCGCCGATGACCACGTTCTCCTCTCCCAGCCACAGCGGGGAACGTGGCAGGTCGATGAAGCGCTGCTCGTCCTCGAGCAGTTCCTGCGCTGCGGCCTGGCCCGCCTCGGTGGTGAGCGCCGCGGTGAGGTCCTCAAGGCTGTCCCACCACAACTCGGCGATGCCGGCATAGAAGCGTGGCTGAGAGCCGCGTGGCGCGGAGATAGCTTCATCGAGGGCTGTCTCGCGCAGGTGCACCTGGACGTAGCGGCGGATGTGAAGGGTCTCAGCGTGCCGCTGGACGAGCGGGGCGTGCTCCTCTCGCCAGTAGCGCTGAAATTCTTCGCGGGTCATTCCCTCGCGGCAGCGGAGGGTGAACACCAGCTTGATCATCTGGCCTCCTTAGTCTTCGCAGAGAGTCTGGCGGATGTGCGGCTCTGTGGTCACTGGCTTGCTTGCGTAGGACTCGCCGGCCCGGCCGCGGACTTTTGCCAGATTCCTGTCGGGGCCGGTTGCCAGTCGCGGCGGCGGCCGTGCCGGCGGATGTGGGCGGCGCCGCCGCCGGCCAACAGCCCGGCGACGACCCCGAGGCAGATGAGGAGCGCGGCCGTGACCGGCCAGGGTGTCGGGGTGGTCTCAGCGGCGGCAGGTGCAGCGGCCGCGCGGGCGGGACGTTCGGCGGCAGCCCGCCGGACTCCTCAGGCGGCACGGTCGTGACCGCCGTGTAGGGGTCCACGGTGCCGTAGCCGACCTGCGGATCGGGCAGCGTTACCCCGGGCTGGTCGGCCGTCGCCTCCAGCCGGTGCACGACGCCCGCCGCGGATAGATGCGGGTAGTAGCTGCGGACGAGCGCGGCGGTGCCCGCCACGAACGCCGTCGCCAGGGCGGCCCCGTCGCCGCTGATGTCGCCTGAGCCGCGGGGGCCGATGCTGATCAGCGCCGCGCCGGGTGCGGCCAGGTCGACCCGCACGCCCCGTTTACCCGCCGCGACCGGGGGGTGCCGCTTGCGTCAACGGCGCTGACCGCGATCACGCCGGGATAAGCCGCCGGGTAGCTGACGACGTTCGTGGTATTCGTCCCGGTGGCCGCGCTGACCGGCGCGACGACTACCACGTTCCTTGCCTGCGCGTAGGCCACCGCGGCGCGCAATTCCGGGCTGGGGCCAGGCGTGACGGCCGGCGAGACGTCCACCACCGTGGCCCCGCTGTTGACGGCGTGCCGTATCCCGGCCGCTACGGCGCTGCTTGACGTCACCGGGTGGGCCGACTCGGCCTGGGCGGGGTTGACCACGCCAACCGGCAGGATGAGCGCCTGCGGGGCCACGCCCACCAGGCGGGTGCCCGGCGTTGCGCGGGCGGCGAATCAGGCCCGCCACGAACGTGCCGTGGCCCAGGCAGTCGCTGTTGCCGCCGTTGCGGTTGAGGACGTCGCGGCCGGTCAGGACGGCGCCCGCAAGGCCATGGGCCGTGCTGCTGACCCCCGAGTCCACCCGGCGACCACCTGGCCGGCGCCCATCGTCAGGTTCCAGACCCGGTCAGGGGCGAGTCGCTGCTGCGCCCAGGGGACGGCGTGGTACTGCCGGGACGAGGCTGCGAGGCACTGGGCTGTCGGCTGGATCACCGGCGGGCTCGCGGTATGCCCATGATGGTGCCCGGCGGGCGCCGTCGTAGCCGCCATGGCCGCGGCAGGTGCCAGCGTCACCGAGGCCGCAGCAGCGCTCAGGGCCGCAGCGCGTCGCCAAGGCAAATAGACGGCCACGTACGCACGGTAAGTAGGCAGTCCCGTCCCTGCGATCACGTACCGCGAGACGCGGCCCACGGCGTGCAAGGTCCATATCGATAACGCCGCAATGGGTAGCGGTCTCAGTTTTTTTCGCGCTACGCCGCCGAGCGTTTCCAAGCCGAGCTGGGTGCCGAATGGGATGGGGTCGGGTCGCCAGCGTGTCACCGGAACCACGCCGGGATCGACCAGTTCCAGGCCGTCGAAGAAGCGGATGATCTGGTCAGGGCTGCGCAGGTGATAGGGAACCGCGCCGCCTTCGCTGTAGCGCCGCCGTGCTTCGTCGTGAGAGGCGGTGGCGTTGATACTGTCGCCGATCACGAGGTAGCTGCCAGGCGGCTCGTCGTGAGGCGGAGCTATCAAGAGGACTTCGCCCGGTCGGTCAGGAAGCTCGACTTCGCAGGTTTTCGTGATCAAGCTGCTGCTGCGGCCCAGGCTGTGGTGACGGAGCGGATTTCGTCGCTGGTGGGCTGGCCTGGGGTGGCGGGGGAAAATCGGGCGGGGATGAGGGTGCGGCGGAGTTTGATCAGCATGTCTTCGAAGGCCGGTTCGGTCTTGTCGCCGTACCAGGGCTGGTCGGCGCGGCGGGCGTCGATGTCGGCCCGGTCGTAGCCGTGGCGGGCGTACCAGAGCACGATGAGGGTGTGCACCAGCAGCCCGAACGGGACGGTCCGCTCGACCGCGAGGCGGGTGCGGTTGCGGGCCTCGCCGGCGCCCAGCACGTTGCGCGCGTCGGTATAGGACTGCTCGCACGACCACCTCATGGGCGTACCGGGTGACCAGGCCGCCGCCGACGGCGGCGATGTCGGTATCTGTGGTGACCAGCGCCAGGTCATAGCCGCTGGTGGTCGCCTCGCCGCGGACCAGCACCACGGTGACTGGGCGAGTGTGAAACGACCCGTACCACAGGCAGCCGACGGTGGCGATGTGCCTGACGTCGGTCCGGCCGTGATAGGTGATCACGGAATGAGCCGACCAGGTCGCGGTTGCGGCGAGGTCGGCCGGGGTGCCCAGGCGGTCGCCCTTGGTCCTGGGCCGGCCCCGCCTGCCGGTGCGCGGCGGCGCCAGGTCGTACAGCACCGCGGTCCTGGCCAGCCGGCACGTCCAGGTGACATTCGCCGGCAGGGCGCGCAGCGCGGGCCCGTGGTAGGCAGCGTCGGCGACCACGTGCAGCCGCCGGTCGCCGAACGCGGCCGCCAGCAGCGTGACCAGCTGCGCGGCGACACTCACCTTGGACGGGCCGGCGTTCTTGCCGGGCAGGTGCAGCCGGGCCAGCACCGGCAGGTACCAGGCCCGGGAGCAGAACGGCAGCCGCCTCTCCACCACCAGACGGGCGATCGCGATGCCCAGCTCGTCGACCCGCCAGCGGGCCTGGGAGAAGAAGTAGTGCGCCCGGTCGTGCGGCCAGGCCCGCTGCAGGCACGCGCCCAGCAGCATCCGGCCACGGTACGGCGGCGGACCTGCCCGGCCAGGCCCCGCGACCAGGCCACAGAACGTGGCGAACGTCGGCGCGGTGAAACACGGGCGCAGGGCAGCCGAGCACGCCCAGCAGAGATACCGGTAGATTCAGCGACGGAAGCATCGGCGGGTTCCCCTGACACGAGGTGGGACGTAAGCACCGCCGATGCTTCCGTCTATCCCGCCCTAGATCACGGATCTTGGGCCCAGCTCGTCCGGCGTGTCGTGATCACCCTACTTGTCCGGATAGCCCTGGCCGCCTGAAAAGTGCGAAAGTCCAGAGGAAGGGCGTGCAGGCTAATATCACCCAGATCTACGAGGGCACCAACCAGATCCAGCGAGTGGTCATGGCCCGCCAACTCCTGAAGTGACAGCGCATTCGCGTTTCCCTGGTCAATGGGTTTATCCGGCGGCTGCCCGGTGGGTTGGCTGTGGCCCGGCCCCGGGGGCTCCCGGGCTGGCGCACCCGGCTAGCCGGTGCTCCGGCCGCGTCGGCGGCCATGCGGTGGCGGACCGAGACGGATACACGCAGGGCGCTATGCTGAAGCGGTGCTGGAGCACCTGGATGAGAGCGAGTGCCTGCGGCTGATCTCCCCTGGCGGCATCGGCCGGGTCGGATATGCCGGCACGTTCGGCCCCACGGTGCTTCCGGTCAACTACATGCTGCACAACGGGATCGTCGTGTTCCGCACCGGGCAGCACAGCCTGATGGGCGAGGATCTTCGCACCGGAATTGCGGGCGCCGAGTACAAGGTCGCCTTCGAAATCGACGACATTGACGTGGTCGCACGAGAAGGGTGGAGTGTTCTTGTCCGGGGATCCGCGCACCATGTGGACTCAGAGACCGAACGCGCCTCAGTTCTTGAAGCGGGCGTGCAGCCATGGCCCGGCGGAGAGAGGGAGCACTTCATCCGCATCATCCCTGGCAGTATCACCGGCCGGCGCGTCCGCCAGGGCGAGGCGCCCGCGTAGCCTGCGCCCCCAGGCCGTCCACACCTGCTGCCCGGTCTCCCGGCGCTGCGCGGCAGGAGACCATGTGGCGACGACGACCGCCGCGACGCCCTCGGCGTTGTCCCTACCGCAGCGTCACGGTGATCAGCGCCATGCCACGCACAAACGGGTGCACCGTGAGCGGCGGCGCGCCGGTTATGCCCATCGTCCCACCGGGCAATGCGCTGGCACTGCCCGGGTCCGGGACAAACCGTTACGCCGCGGGCTGGACCGCCCGATGATCATCGGCGCAGTTCGTAGCGGCATTGCCCGTCCCGCTCGCCGGTGAGCTGGAAGCCAGCGCTTTCGAGCGCGCGGCACGAGTTCTGCCAGATCAGCGCCGGTCACGAGCCGCACGCCGGGCCCGCTGCGGGCGGGTAGCTGACCCCGCGCGGCCGGCAGTAGCCTTCGCCTATGAGTCCGCGACGGCCGCCGCGGCCGCGCGGCCCGTGGCATGAAAGCAGGGCGCGGTGACCGCGATAGAGGCCGGAATCGAGGCACGTGCCGCAGGGCTGGACCCCGACCGGCTGGCCCGGATCGACCGGCATTTCATGACGTACGTGGACGACGGCAGGCTGCCGGGATGGCTCGTGCTGGTCAGCAGGCACGGGCGCATCGCCTACACGTCGCAGTATGGCTGGCGTGACCTGGAGGCCCGGCTTCCCGTCGAGCCCGACACCCTGTTCCGCATCTACTCGATGACCAAGCCGGTCACCTCGGTGGCAGCGATGATGCTGTACGAGGAGGGCGCGTTCGAGCTGTCCGACCCGGTCAGCCGCTTCATCCCGTCGTTCGCCGACATGCGGGTGTACCTCAGGGGCCCGGCGGCGAAACCGGTCACCGTGCCCGCTGTGGCGCCGGTGACCATCCAGCACCTGCTCACGCACACGTCGGGGCTGACGTACGGCTTCCACCGGGTGCACGTGGTCGACGAGCTTTACCGTGACGCCGGGTTCGAGTGGGGCAGCCCGGCGGGCATGGATCTCGCCGCCTGCTGCGACGCATGGGCGTCGCTGCCGCTTGTCTTCCAGCCGGGCGCCGAGTGGAACTACTCGGTCGCCACCGACGTGCTCGGCCGCGTCGTCGAGATCGTGTCCGGGCAGCCGCTCGACCAGTTCTTCGCGGAGCGGGTCTTCGGCCCGCTCGGCATGATCGACACGCGGTTCTTCGTCGAGGGCGATGACGCACAGCGGCTCGCCGCGCTCTACGTCCGTGGCCCGGACGGCCGGGCCGCCCGGGCCGGCGCCATGGGCGCGGCCGCGTTGCGGCGCCCGGCCTTCTTGTCCGGTGGCGGCGGGCTCGTCTCGTCGGCCGCCGACTATCTCAGGTTCGCCCGCATGCTGGCCGGCCGGGGACAGCTCGACGGCATCCGGCTGCTCGGCAGCCGCACGGCGCGGCGCATGACGCGCAACCACCTGCCCGGCGGGGCCGACCTCGCCTCGTTCGGGCGCCCGCTGTACGCCGAGGTGTCCCTCGCGGGTGCCGGTTTCGGCCTGGGCCTGGCGGTCGTGCAGGATCCGGTCGCCCATGGGACCCTGTGCAGCCCGGGCGAGTTCTCCTGGGGTGGCGCGGCGAGCACTTTGTTCTGGGTGGACCCGGCCGAGGATCTCATCGTGATCTTCTTGACGCAGCTCCTGCCGTCGAGTACGTACCCGCTTCACAGCATGCTGCGCCAGCTCGTCTACCAGGCACTCACGGACTGACGCGCCCGAGATCGCTGGCAAGAGCCATCTCCTTAACGGCTGCGCAGGGTGGCGCCGGCACGGCGTGCGGGGTTCCGGGGGTCGCTCCCCGGGCCAGTACCGGCTAACTGACTGCGCAGGGTGGCGCCGGCACGGCGTGCGGGGGTTCCGGGGGGTCGCCCTCCGGGCCAGCACCGCCTGACGGACCGCGCGGCCTGCGCGCGGCATGGCAGGGGTGCGCACCGCCGCGCGCCGCAAACCTTGCCTGCGTACCTTGCCCCTCAAAACGGCGCGTCCTGGGCTAGCTGGCGCACTTCCGCCAGATAAGGGTCGAGCTCGCCCGGCTCGAACCTGCACATCCCGATCACATGCCAGAACTGGCCGGTGACCGCGCCGTCGAACTTGTACCTGCCGTCGGGCGCGAATGCCGCCCACCCGTCCGGCAGCCCGAGCAGCGTCACCCTGAGCGCCGATGCCGCGCCCGCCCTGCCCTCGGCGTCCCAGAGCCGCACCGTGCCGTCGTCGCCCGCGGTGGCGAGAACGTCCCCGGCCGGGCTGAACGCCGCCGACCAGATCCGCCGGGTATGGCCGCCGGTCAGGGTCTGGAGCACCTGGCCGGTGGCCGGATCCCACAGCCGCACGGCCAGGTCGTCTCCCGCCGTGGCCAGAACGCCGCCCGGGCTGAAGGCGGCCGTCCACAGCCTGCCGCTGTGACCGGTCAGCCGCCGCAGTTGTTCGCCGCTGTCCGGCGCCCACAGGCGGGCGGTGCCGTCGTTGCTCGCGCTCGCGAGCAGCGCGCCGTCCGGGCTGAACACCACGGAGTACACCCGGTCCTCATGGCCGCGCATGGTTTGCCGCAGCGCGCCGGTCCGCACGTCGTAGAGCCGGACGACCGAGTCGTCGCACCCGGTCGCGAGCAGCGCGCCGTCCGGGCTGAACGCGATCGACCGGACCCTGCCGCGGTGCTCGGGCAAGGTGTGGATGCGCCGTCCGGTGGTCCGGTACCACAGCCGCACCGTGTCGTCGTCGTTGGCGGTGGCGAGCATGGCGCCGTCCGGGCCGAGCGCCTCCGCCCACAGGTGGTCGGTCTCGACGTTCATCTCGCGTTCATATGCCCCGGTCGCGGAGTTCCACAGGTACACACCGCCGTCGTTGCTCGCGGTCGCGAGCAGTGACCCGACCGGGCTGAAGACCGCCGACACGAGCCGGTCGGCGACGCCCGACAGCACCCTGCGAACCTGGCCGGTCGCGGGATCCCAGAGCCGCACCACGCCGTCGTTCCCGCACGCCGCGAGCAGCTGGCCGTCGGCGCTGAACGTCACGGACGTTACGCGCCGCCCGTGGCCGCGCAGCAGGTGCCTGCACTGGCCGGTGGCGGGATCCCACAACCGGGTGGTTCCGTCGTTGCTGCTGGTGGCGAGCTGCGCGCCGTCGCCGCGGTACACCGGTGGCCACACCGAGCTCTTGTGGCCGGTCAGCTCGTGCCTGAGGTGCCCGGTGGCCGGGTCCCACAGGCGCACCCCGCCATCGCTGTCCGCGGTCGCGAGCTCGCCGCCGTCCGGGCTGAACACGACGCGGTACACCCCGCCCCGCTGGTCGGGCAGCGACCGCCGCAACCCCGCGGCGCCTGCCGGGGGGCCCGGTGGGCCTGCTGGGCCGTCCGCCCGGGCCGGCACCGGCCACAGCCGCACGCCGCCGTCGGTGTCGCCGCTGGCGAGCAGCGCCTGGGTGGGATGAAAGTCCAGCGCGTACACGTGCCCCGTGTGGCCGGTCAGCTCGGCGCGCAAGGTCGCGGTCGCCGCGTCCCACAGCCGCACCGCGCCGCTGTGGTCCGCGGCCGCAAGCAAGGTGCCGTCAGGGCTGTAAAGCAGGCGGTACACCGCGCCGCCGCGGCTGGCGAGCTCATGGCGCAGCGTCCCGGTGGCCACATCCCACAGCCGCAGTGCCCCTGCCGCGTCGCCGGTCGCCATCACCGCGCCCGCCGGGCCGAAGACCGCGGTGTAGACCGGCGGCGCATGGCCGCCGAGCCGGAAGAGCAGCGCGCCGCTCGCGACGTCCCAAAGCCGCACGATCCCGTCCGCCGCGGCCGCCGCGAGCACCGAGGCGTCCGGGCTCAGTGCGACCGGCCACACGCCCTCGCCGTGCACCTCGATCTCCTGCGTGCACTCGCCCGTGGCCGGGTCCCAGAGCCGGACCTTGCCGTCGCTCGCCCCGCTCGCAAACACCCGGTCGCCCGCACCGTACACCACGGCGTACACCCGTCCCCGGTGCCCGTGCAGGCTCCGCAGCGGCAGCCCGGACGCGGTGTCACACAGCAGTACCGTGCCGTCCTCGCTGCCGATCGCGACCACGCCGCCATCGTGGCTGTAGCTGACCGGTTCCGGCAGCCTGACCCCCGGATCGCGGTAGCCGTACGGCACGCCCACGGCGGGCGGCGCCAGCTCGGTCTCGACCGGCTGCCCGGGGGCGACGGCGGCGCCGTGAAGCTCTGGCGCCTCGCGCAGCCCCGGGTCGGCGACGGCGCCGATCAGCGCGGCGCGGGTCCAGCGGCTGCCCGCAATCGCGGTGCCGCGCAGGTCGGCGCGCGCCAGCCTGGCCCTGGTGAGGTCGGCGCCGCGCAGGTCGGCGCCGGTCAGCCGCGCCTCGTCCAGCCGCGCGCCGGTCAGCCGGGTGTCGCGCAGGATGGCGCCGGCCAGGTTGGCCCCGACGAGCCTGGCGTCGGTGAGGTCGGCACCGGTGAAGTTGACGTTCTGCAGGTCACGGTAGGACAGGTCCTCACCCTGCAGCGACGCGCCCCGCAGGTCGGTGCGCGCGGGTGTGCGCAGCCGCGTCGTGATCTTGATGGCGTTGGCCCGCGTTACGTCGGCGGCCGCGGCGTCGGCGAGCACCGTCGCGGCCCATGCCTGGCACGCCTGCGGTTCGGTGAGGTCGCAGAGGAAATCGACGGTGAGCTGAGACAGCGGGCGCCGCGACAGCGGCGCGGGATCGGCGATTCCAGCGGTCAGCTGGCCGGCGATCTCGTTCGCGACGAGCCACTCCGCGACCGACGAGTGGATGAAGCCGAACAGTCCCTCGTCAGTCCGCATGAGCAGGCTGCCCGCGCCCACGGCATGCGCCGTCTGGTGCGGGGACAGCGTGCCGTCGGCCAGCCCGGTCAGCGCGCTCGCGATCTCGTTGGTGAGCTCCGCGAGCCGCAGGTAGTGTTCGCCCGATTCCCACAGCCGCATCGCGAGCGTGCTCACCGCGTGCCACAGTTCGTCGGGTGCCAGCCCGGCCGGAGCGCCGGGGACGCTCTGGATACGGCGCTGCTCGTAGCCGAGCCAGGACCACAGGATCTCGGCGTACAGGCCGGCCGCGCTGATGGTGCGCCCGGCGCTTGCGGCGGCGTGCAGCCGTTCCTCGTCGAGGTCGGCGATGAACGACAGCATCCGCGGATTCTGTGACAGGCCGAGCAGATCTTCGATGCCGCTGATCAGCTTGAGCCGGGCGCCCGCCGCCTGTTCGTCGCCGTCGTGCCTGTTGACAAGGAACCTGCGGATCTGCGCGTGCGTGAAATCTTCTATCGACAGCACCCGCCGGTCAGGCACCAGGCCCACCCGCTCGCCAAGAGCGGTGAGCACCTGGGAGTCGGACTTGAAGTGCTGTGTGCGGCTCGCGACTACGATCTTCGCCTTGTTCTCCGTGGCCTGCAGCAGGGTCTCGAGGTGGTCGGCGGCGCGGTCGTAGGTGACCCGGGTGACAAGCTCGTCGAATCCGTCGAACAGCAGCACGATCCGGCCCTGGCGGAGCATGTAGTGGAAGGCCTTGAGGTCGATCAGCTCCTCGCCGTGGTTGGCGAGATGAGCGGCCACAAGCCCGCTGACCGAGTGCGCCTTGTCCAGCGCCCGCAGCTCGATCAGGATCGGGATCAGGTGCGGCAGCCGCGCGGGGATGTGCCGGGCGACCTCCCGCAGCGCGAATGTCTTGCCCCTGCCGAAGTCGCCGAGCACGAGGATGAAGCGCCCCTGATCGGCGGCAAGAAGCCGCAGAACCTCGCCGGCCAGGTCGTCGCGCACCGGCTGGCGGGGACGGTCGAGCTCGCGGAACCGCTGCGGCACGTACAGGCCGGGCGGGTAAAGCGGGTCGGAGCGCAGCGCCGCGGTCTGCTTGGCGATGTAGTCCTCGAGGTCGAGCAGGCCCTGGAACTCGGTGAAGCTGCGCAGCCTGACGCCGCGGCGCAGCGCCTCGTCGCGGAGCACCTGGTGCGGCCGCGGGCCCTGGTACACAAGCTCCGCGCCCGGCTCGGGATCGCCGGCCCGGAGCTCGGCGATGAACGCCTCGACGCTGCCGCGGGTCAGTTCGCCGACGTGGGCGGCGACCCGCCATTGCAGGTAGACTCCCTCCTCCTGGTGCCGCACCAGCAGGTGTGGTGGGCTGCCGGGCATCCGGCGGATCGTCGCGCCCGGGTGGCGGGTCTGGAGCACCTCGGTGATTCGGTCGAGCAACCCGGCCACCGGGTCGGCCGCCCGCAGCGTGGCTGTGTCCGCCTCGGACGCCTCGGACGTCGCCGCTGGTTGTTGCGGCTCCGATTCCTGCGGCGCCGGCCGTGCGAGGGCGCCGCCGGCGTCGGCCGGCTCCGGCGCGAAGGTGGCGCCGACGGCGTGCCAGCGCCGCTCGGCCCGCTCCGGCGCGTCCTGCGGGCCGCCGGGCGCGCCGCCACGGCCGTTCATGCGCACGAGACCGGCCGGGGTGAGCTCGAGAACCTCATGCTTGCCAGGGCCCGCCGCGGGCACGGCGAGCAGGCCGGAGCCGAGCGACGCGCAGCCGGTCCCGCCTGGTCCCGGCCCGTGCAGCAGCAGGTTGAGGCGCTGCCCGAGCAGCCTGTCGAGTGTTGCCGTATCGCGCAGGCTGCCGGTGTCGGCATGGGCGGCAAGGGCGGCCAGGTGCTCAGGGCCGGGCGCGTGCCGCACGACGCCGATGCGCAGCCATCCCGCCTCCTCGTAGGGCCGCAGCCGCTGCGCGAACCATGCCGCCTGCGCCTCGCCGATCCAGCCGTACCTGTCTTCGCTGCGATGGCTGTCGGCCATCGTCGAATTCAGTCCCGCGACGACTACCCGCAGGTCGGGCACGGGCAGCAGCGTCCAGGGCTGTGCCCGGTCGAAGAGCGGGCCGTCCAGACCCTGGTAGAGCTCTTCGAACATGCGCGCGAAGTGCCGCCACTTGGGCCAGTAGGGGGCCTGGGGCTGGACGTCGTCGGCTTCGCACGAGGCGAAGTACGCCTGGCATGCGGGCCGGGTGACGTCATGGCCACCCGGAACGATCACCAGGCGGCCGGGTTCGAGGCCGAGCAGCATGCGCAGGCCGGTCAGGAAGGTCAGCGCCTCCTCCGTCTCGCGCAGCCCGCCCGACTCGGTGATATCGCCGGTGACGATGAGAAGGTCGGGCTGGCTGACCCCGGAATGCGTCAGCCGCGTCACGTCCGCCCAGATTCTTGCTTGCAGGTCCGCGGCGCCGGCGGGCTCATCCGTCCCCGTCAGCCCGCGCCCGAGGCGGGGGCCGGGCACGTGCAGCAGCGACAGGACCGACCGTGCGCGGTGCGGCGCGGGTGACGCGGGCGGGTAACCGGGTGGCCCAGCGGGCGCGCGCCTGACGCGCCGCGCCGCGGGACCCTCCGCCCACCCCTCTGCCTGGCTGCCCTGGTAACCGGCCGGGCCAGGTGCGGTGGCCCGGGCGCCGCCGCGAGCGGCGGGCTGTTGGTCTTGCTGGGGGTGCGGCTGCGGGCCCGGCTGTTCGTTCGGGAAACCGGGGCCCTGGCTGGGCTTCGCGCGGCCGGCGAGCGCGTGCCTGACCCGGGCCATCAGCATCGCCCGTGCCTGATCGGCGTCGCTGACCCCGACCAGGTCGACGTAGGTGATCGTGGACAGCAGCCCTTCGAGCGGGCACTCGTCGACCCGGATCGTGACCAGCTTCCTCGCCGGGTTGTCCGGGTCGGCGCGAATTGCCGACTGCCACTCCCAGCGGCCGTACCTCGAGTTGAGATAGTTGCGCGACAAAATGGCGATCATGGCCGCCGCCTCGCGGATGCCGCGATCCATGAAATCGATGAAGTTGGTTCCGGGAACGAAGTCCCATGCCTGGAGCATGGTGCGGTAACCAGCGCTCTCCAGCTCCCAGGCAACCCATGTCGCCCAGCGCTCGTCGGCGGGAGAGTAGCTGATGAACAAATCGGTCGGGCGGTCTGGCGCCGACGACATTAATCCCCCAGTCACGTGACAATTATGCCGCCGCGGATGCAGAATCCGAAGAGCTTATGTCACCCATTCGTACCTCGTGCCGCGCGCCGGGCGGCGGATGCGCCGCCGCACCGGGCCGCCGTGCCCGGTTGTGGGACGATGGCCCTTGTGGCGGCCGAGCATCGAGATTCCGTACCCGTAAGGCCGCCCGACGAGGATAACGGTGGCGGTCTTGCCAGGGATAGCGAGGCCAGCAGGCCCGGTGTCGCGGTGCGCCTCGCCGCGGCGGCCGGCCGGCTCGCCGTCCTCGACTGGATCGGGATCGGGCTTCTTGCCGCTGGCGCGGCGTGTGTGGCGACCGGGCTGCTGCCCACCGCGCAGGCTGACGCGACGGTGCGCCGGATTCTGCCGTTGCTGCTTTTCCTCGCCACCGTCATCGTGCTCGCGGAACTCACGGCGGGCGCCGAGGTGTTCGATGTCATCGCGAGCCGTGTCGCGATCATCGCGCGCGGGCACTACCCCGCGCTCTTCGTGCTGTGCACGGCCTTCGCCGCCGTCACCACGATTTCGCTGAACCTCGACACGACGGCCGTGCTCCTGACGCCGGTCATGCTCGCCCTCGCCCGCAAGCTGAAGGTCGCCGCGCTGCCGCTGGCGATGACGACCGTCTGGCTGGCCAATACGGCGAGCCTGCTGCTTCCTGTCTCCAACCTGACCAATCTGCTCGCGGCCAACCGCGTCGCGCTCCGCCCGGCGGCGTTCGCCGGGCGGATGTGGGCGCCCCAGCTTGCCTCGATCGCCGCGACGATGGCGTTCCTCTGGGCCTTTTACTGGCGCCGCGGGCAGCGCGGCGCCGCGCTGTATGACCCGCCGTCCGCGCATGTGCCGAGGGACCGTCTGCTGTTCGGCGTCGCATCGGCAGCCTGTGTGTTGTTCATCGCCGGCATCCTGGCCGGCCTGCCCCTCGGCCTCGCCTCCTCGATTTCCGCCGGGCTCGTCGTGATAGCTTTCGCGGCGCGCAACCGCGCGGCGCTTCGTCCCGCGCTCATCCCGTGGCGGCTGCTTGTGTTCGTCACCGGGCTGTTCCTCGTCGTGCAGACGATCAGCAGGCACGGCCTTGGCACGCTCACCGGGACACTCATCGGCACGAGCAGCGGCAACAGCGGTGCGTTCCGTGCCGCCGCCACCGGCGCCGGCCTGTCCAACCTGCTGAACAACCTGCCGTCCTACGTCGCGGGGGAGGCGGTCGTCCCTGTCGCGAACCACAACCAGCTCCTTGCCCTGCTGACCGGAACGGACGTCGGCCCGATAATCACGCCTTGGGCCTCACTCGCGACCCTGCTCTGGTACGAGCGGTGCCGCGCGACGGGAATCGTCATCCCGGTCAAGAAATTCGTGCTCACCGGCGCCGGGCTGGCCGTGGCCGGCCTGACCGCCGCGATCTTCGCGCTCCTCCTCGCAGGCTGAACCCGTCAAGATCCCCAGGGGGCCTGGCCCAGTCCGGACATCGCGGATTTCCAGCCGGAGCCCTGCTCAACGCGGCGGGCCGCCTGGACCAGATCGAGCAGGCGGCCGATGACCTCTGGGTGGCCCGCGACGAAGCTGCGGTCGTCGCAGCCGGTCCCGATCCGGTCGTCGAAGCTGCTGCCGTCCAGGCGGCAGACGCTCATCCCGGCCTCGGCCGCGATGAGTGCGCCCGCGGGGAGATCCACCGCCTCGGCGCGGTAGCCGACGATGCCGTCGATCGCGCCGCGGGCCAGCATGACCCACGAGAGCAGTGGCGCCCATAGCTGCAGCAGCCTGCGGGCGGTGGTCTCCAGGACCATCTTGAGCGACCTGACGGTGGCGTCGTCGCGGGCCACGTCGTGACCCTGCGTCCAGGCGAGCACCGGGCCGTTCGGCGCGGGGCGGCAGGGCGGGTTCAGCAGCGCGTCCTGCGGCCCACGCGCGCCGCAGCCGCGGACCGCGCTCCACGTGTGCCCGCTCACCGGCTCGTGGACCACGCCGATCGCGGGACGCCTGCCGACGCACATGGCGATTCCCACAACGTAGGCGGGCAGGCCGATCGCCACGTTGTTGGTCCCGTCGAGCGGGTCGACCAGCCAGGTGTGGCTGCGATCCCGGGCGCCGAGGACCCCGGCCTCCTCGGCGATGATCTGATGGTCGGGGAACGCATCGCGGATCCGGCCCACGATGAGACGTTCCGCCGCGAGATCGAGATCGGTCACCACGTCTCCCGACGCGCCCTTGCCGCGCACCCAGAAATCGCCACGCCAGCGGTCCCGGATCAGGTCGCCAGCCGCCTCCGCGGCCTCGACGGCGACCCGTAGCGCGCCGTCGGCTGCTGCCGCCCCGCCGGCCGGAGTTGCCCTCGCACTGGCCACCTGATCCTCCCGCCCTGGGGTCATGCGGAACGCCTGCCCGCCAGCCGGCCCGCGATCATGCGGGCGACGCGGCTGGTCTCTTCGCTGTCGCACTGCTGGCGCCGTACCCGGTGGGTCGGGGTGGCGATACTGCCCAGAGACAGATCGGCCGATCCCGCCCGGCTCGTGCCGAGGGCCACGGTGGCCGTCTCGATGCCCGCGGGGATGTCAGTGGCGTGAAACGTGCCCGCGGGCACCGAGTATGTCTGGCCGGCGGAACTGACCTGAGATGCCCCCTTGTGGCAGCGGACCAGGCGGGACGTCGCGGAGATCTCGTCGAGGTCGCCCCGGCTGTGCACTTCGAAGACCCGGCACGTGGCGCCGCCGGCCCCTTGGTGTGCCGGCCGGCCGCCGGACACGCGCATGACCTCGTTGCGCACCTGCCCGAAGAGAACGTAGCTGACCAGATCCCAGCTATGCGCGTGTACCGCCGAGGTGGTCGGGTGCGCCTGCGCGACCCGCGTGGTCCACAGGTGCACGCAAATTCCGCGCGTCCCCTCGCGCAGGACCGGCAGGCAGACGAAGCCGAGCGGATGCCTGACCGCGGCGATGGGCAGGTTCCCCGTCGCCACCTCCCAGAGCAGCTGGCTCGTCAGGCGCGGCACCGAATCGCCCGCGCCGCCGCGTTCGAGGTTCTCGTAGAGATGCAAATACTCCATCATTCGTAGGGATTCTTCGGCTGGATGGCTTTGCGGATGATGTCCGAGACGTCGCGATCGGTGAAAGACCGCGGCAACGGCAGGCTGAGCCGGGTGAACAGCTTGCGGGTTTCGTCGACGGTCGGCTCGTCGCCGAGCGGGACGTCCCTGGCCAGGCTGATCTGGACCTGCCTGGCCTGATCGAGGCTCGCCAGCAGTTCCTGGCTGTAGGAGCGGTAATACGACTTGCCCGCCTCGATCAGCATCGCCGCGCTGCCGGGGCCCTCCTGCGTGATGACGAGACAACCCGATGACATATCCCACCTGAACGTGGACATGATCGGGGAGAGCCCGACCATCATGGTAAGGAAGCTGAAGCGCTGCCGGTACCAGCAGCTCGCGAGAATGGTGGCGAAGGATTCCTTGCGGGTGCGGTCCAGCGTCCACAGTTCGCCCGTGCTGTCCGGGCCAGGTGACAGCGAACGGCGGTAGTCCGCGTATCGCCGGCACACCTCCTCGTTCGTCGGGTCAATGATCTCCAGTTGGACGTGCAGCGTCCGTTTCTCGCGCCGGGCGATATCTACGCATTCAGGCAATGTCACCGCGCGCACATAGGTGCCCGTGCCCCCCTTGAATACCCACCGGTCGGTGTTGCGCCGCGCCCGTGCGAATGTTTCTGAGACCTCCGTCCCGTGCAGGACCCGCACCATCGACCCGTCATCGAGCGTCTGGCTGATCCGGGCGATCGTGCGCTCGATCTGCTCGAGCCTGCCGGGGTCGGGTATCCGGGTGAGCGCGGACGAAGCGTCCGCGAGAACCTCGTGCAGCTGCCGATCCGTTGATTCAGCGTGCGACCGGTCGCGCAGCACGGTCGCGGCCACCAGGGCGAGGATCAGCAAGATCGCCGCGTTGATCTCCTCGCTGCCCACAATGTGCAGGTACGCGATGATTCCCATGGCGGCAGAAAGCACTAAAGCGATTACGCCATCGGCGTTTTCCACCAGCCACTCGGTGAACCGTTTCATCGGCCTTTCCCTCAGGATGCGACCCGCTTCATCGTATGGGCCGCATGCCTGCAGGCCAAGCCGTGTCCGGCCGGTTAGTCTTACAGGCCGCTGGAAGGGGTCCGCCCGCCCGCCGCCGTGCCCGCGCCGGACGGGCTATTCCCGTTCCTTGCCTTCGAGTCCCGCCTGGCCCGGCGCACTTCGAGGAACACGGGGACCAGCGACACGATGACGATCACGGCGATGATCGGCAGCAGGTAGTTGTCGATGCCCGGGATCGAGGAACCAAGCCAGTAGCCGGCCATCGTGACTCCGACAGACCAGATCACGCCGCCGGCCACCTGCCAGATGGTGAACGTGCGCGTGGACACGCTCAGGCCGCCGGCCAGCGGGTTGAGCACGGTCCGGACCACGGGGATGAACCGGGCGAGGACGATGGCCTTCGCGTGCCCGTACCGTGCGAACAGTTCCTCCGCACGGGCGGCGCCGCGCAGCAGATGGGGGTTCTTGGTACGGGCAAGCAGTGCCGTGCCCGCGCGTTGCCCGATGATGAAGCCGACCTGCGCGCCGAGCAGGGCACCGGCCACGGCCGCGAGCAGGACAAGCGGCAGCGACAGGTGGACCGTGGCGGTCGCGCTCGTCGTGCAGAAAAGCCCCGCGGTGAACAGGAGTGAGTCACCGGGCAGGAAGAAGCCGATGAGCAGCCCGGTTTCCGCGAACAGGATGAGGAACACGCCGAGCACGCCGAGGCCGTTCAGGATCGAGGTCGGGCTGAGCGGGTTCAGCGCCAGCCCGTGCACGGCGTGCACGGTGGAGATCAGCTGCGGTAGAGCCGCCTGGACTGTCATGCCCGTTCCTCCTCCGGCGGCTCACACCGCCCGCGCGCCGGGGATGGCACACTGGATCCGGAAAAGTTCTACACGCGCGTAGAACTTTTCTAGCGTTGCAGAGAATAGGCGGGGAGGTGCCCGATCGCAAAAAGAACGCTCGCCCGGGGGCGCGACCCCGTGGAGGGTCAGGGGCGCCGCGCCGCCGGCGAACTCGAGGCGGAAGTCCTCTCGGTTCTGCAGCGCGCCGGAGTGGCGCTTACGCCGGGTGACGTGAGCACGCGCCTCGGCGGCGGGCTCGCCTACAGCACGGTGGTGACCATCTTGTCCCGGCTGCACGCCAAGGGAGTGCTGACCCGCCGCAGAACCCGCCGCGCTTACGCGTACGCGCCGGTGGCGGACGAGTCGGGACTTGCCGCCCGCCGGATGCGCCAGGTCCTCGACCGCGAGGCGGACCGCGCAGCCGTTCTGGAACATTTCGTTTCCGACCTGTCCGAGCGAGACGGGCAACTGCTGCGGAGCCTGCTCCTCGGCGGCGGGCCGGGCGGCCAGGCAAGCGATCGAGGCGACCCGTGATCGGCGCGGCCGTCTACCTTCCGCTTGTGCTGCCGGTCATCGTGGCCATGGCCGCCCGGCCGGTGGCGGTCCGGCTGGCGCCTGGCCTGGCGACCTGGCTGCTCACGGCGTCATCGGTCGTGCTCGCCGCCGCGACCGGTGCCGCGCTCGGCGTCCTGGTCATCGCTGGCGCGCTGCACGTCCCCCGGGTCGCAGCCCTGGGCCACGTCTCGCTGCAGGCGCTTCGCGGCGGTGATCTGGCGGGCAGCGTCCCGGTGGCGGTCGTGGCCGGGCTGACGCTCCTCGCGGCGGCCGCTGCCGCTTTGCGCGCCGCATGGCGGCGTGCCCGTGCGCTGGTGGCCGCCGGACAAGCCGCGGCGTGCCTTCCGGCCGGGCCGCTCGCGGTGATCGACGATGAGACGGCCGACGCGTTCGCCGTACCTGGCCTGACCGGCCGTCAGGGCCGTGTCGTCGTGTCCACCGGCATGCTTGCGGTTCTCGACCAGGCGCAGCGCCGTGCGCTTGTCGCGCACGAACGAGCCCACCTGGCTGGGCGGCATCATCTCTTCCTGGCCGCCGCGCACCTGGCCGCAGCGGCGAACCCGTTGCTGCGGCCCGCGGAACGCGCGGTCGCGTACACGGTCGAGCGCTGGGCCGACGAGCGTGCCGCTGAGGTCACCGGCGACCGGAAGATGACGGCGCTCGCTGTGGGCAACGCCGCACTCGCCAAGGCGCGCCGTCCGCCATCGAAGGCAGGCACGGCGCACGTCTCCAGCGCTGCTCTTGCCCACGCGGGGCCGGTTCCGCGGCGAGTGGCGGCCCTGCTCGATCCGCGCCCCGGGCTCTGGCGCCGGCGGATCGTGCTCGCGGCCGCCGTCGCCGCGATCGCCGTCATTTCCGTTGCCGCCGTGGGGGAAGCCGCGGCCTACCTGCACCACGTGGTCGAGACGGCCCAGGCCGCATCCGGGCACGGTGCGCCGCGCTGACCCGGCCCACGGGCGGCCCGGTGCGGTCCGCGATGGATGGTCTCTTTCCGTAGTGAGACGAATCCACAGTGTGAGAATGTGATCCATATCACATAACTGGTGCCACGGGCGACACAGCTTTCCGCACCGAATCGGTTGCGGGCCCCTCCCATCCCTCTGGCAGGGTTTGAGCGCCGACAGCACGTGGTGGCGCAGGCACCGTACGTCCGGCGCTTCTCACTGCGCGTTGTCGCTGTAGCTAGCCCGTGGCCGTCCGGACCTGCTGCCCTGCACCGCAGCGGTTCATGTGTTGGGCCGGTTCGTGGGTGCGTTTGGCCGACGGAAGGGACTGCCTTGTCACCACGCCCGGAACGGGTTCGGGGGAGGAGGCACGCGCACCGCCGCGGGGGATCCGGCGCCACAGCTGTACTGGTGCCAGTGGCCGCGGTGGCCGCCGTCATGGCGGTCGTGGTGGGCGCGTATGTGGTGATGTCGGCCACCGGGTCGACCGGTCACTCTGCACAGGCCGCGACCGTGCTGGTCGAGGCCAGGCATGCGGTCGCGCTGCTGGAGCAGGAGCGGCAGCAGATGATCGCGATGGACGAGGCGTCGCGCTCCTCCCACGTCCTTGCCGCGCCCAAGCTCGCGACCACCGCCGTGCCCGTCGCCCCGGCGAGTAAGACGAGCAGGACCAGCCCGTCCTCCTCCCCCCCCGTCCCCGTCCCGGCGCTCGGCCCGGTGGATCCGGGCAGCGCCCGCGCCGACGCGGAAAACCTGATGCCGAGCTTCGGCTGGAGCCCGGCCAAGTTCTTCGGCTGCCTGGACAACCTCTGGTCGAGGGAGAGCGGCTGGCGTTACAACGCCGCAAACCCCAGCGGCGCCTACGGGATACCGCAGGCCCTGCCTGGTTCCAAGATGGCAAGCGCCGGCGCTGACTGGCAGACGAATCCGGTCACCCAGATCAAGTGGGGCTTTGGCTATATCCAGGGTAGATACGGCGATCCGTGTGCGGCCTGGGCGCACTGGCAGGCGAGCGGCTCCTACTGACGGGTATCCCTGGCGACCTGGCGGGTATCCCTGGCCACCCGCCGCGGCCCACGAGCGCCGCTGTGTTCTCCGTTCTCCAGGGTGGGTCCATTGCGAGATGGGGGCCCGCTATCTCACGATGCGCAAGCTATCGATCACTCTCGGATGGTAAGAGAAGTGTGCCGGTCCCGTTCGACCTGAGGGCGCAGATCGTTGCATTTCATTACTCAAGGTGATTATCTATATCAGTGGTGTCAGATGTGGCGGGCGTCACGTTTTGTCCCCAAAAAGCATGTCTGTGACGTAAAACCCCAGGTGAGACAGGCATTGAGCCCGTGTCCGCCGCCCGGGCGGCGGCGAGTGTGACCTACGTCATACCTAATTCTGGGTGAAACCCTGTCCAGAGTTGTGCAGTCTTGGTGGCCGTTGGCACCCGGTGCGCGTGGTGATTACTGACAGTGACTAGCCGCCTTGATCCGCGGCACGCCCGTGCACCGCCGTCCCCTGCCGCCCAGCGGCTGCGGGACGGTCGTCACGGGTGGAAGCAGTCGCGGACCGCGACCGACCGAAGGTAACCCTTGTCTTCCCATCGGACCCCCTTCCGGAAACCCTCGCGGTTGATCGCGGCCACGGTCAGCCACCTCGTTCGTGTTCCACGTCACGTTCTGTTCCGCTCGCGAGCCAGAGTCACCGGCCTGGCGATAGGGACCGCTGTGGTGGCCGCCATCAGCCTCGGTACCGCTCTTTTGTGGCCAGCGAGCGCCACACCGAATGCGGGGGCCGCCGTCCCCCGGGCGCAAACGATCACGGGAGCCGCGGCTGCGGTAGCCACCATTGACGGCGGTCTGGATGCGCGACGGACGCGCCCGGTGGAACTTGCCGCAGGCGCCCACGCCGCCCGGGTGGCGTTCGTCAAGTTGCAGGCGCGCAAGGCGGCCGAGCGCAGGGCCGCGGCGGCACGTGCGGCCGCAGCGGCACGTGCGGCCGCGGAGCAACTCGCTCAGCAGCGGGCGGCGAGCGCCCAGTCGGCGCAGTCCGGCTCGCCTGCCTCGGGCTCGTCGGGCTCGGTGTCGGCTGCTACCGCGCCACAGCCCTCCGGCTCACCCCAGCAGATCGCCAGCGCGATGCTCGGCAGCTTCGGCTGGGGGCAGGACCAGTTCGGCTGCCTGGTCTCGCTTTGGAACGCGGAGAGCGGCTGGAGTGTCAGCGCGTCCAACCCAAACTCGGGCGCGTATGGGATCCCGCAAGCGCTCCCTGGCTCGAAGATGGCCAGCGCTGGCCCAGACTGGCAGACGAACGCCGCCACTCAGATCCGCTGGGGCCTCGGTTACATTCAGGGGCTCTACGGATCGCCCTGCGGGGCGTGGGGCCACGAGCAGTCAACCGGCTGGTACTGACGGCCGCGTGGATCCAGGGCCGCGTGGATCTTGGGGCCTGCTGCACGGCGGTCCGGGCGGCGGCCGGTTGGCCCGCCGCCCGTCTGCGCTCCCGGGAACCAGGATCCACGAGGCGGGGCTCACCAGACCGGGCTGAACGTCCGCAGCACCTCGTTGAGCAGTGGCTGGCTCATCTGCCACTGCGGCGCTGGTGCGGACCAGTAAATGGCGAACGACTGGTCCCCGCCAGGTCCGCGCGCGATCAGAACCCGGTCGAGAACATCGATCCTGCCGCTCGATTGGCTGTACCAGCTGAACACCCAGTCCGCGGCGATAGTCCCCTGGTAAACGACCGGCCTGATGAAGGCGCGGCGGTACCCGGGGAATGTTCCCTGCAGCAGGCTCTGGCGTTGCAGCCAGTACAGTTCGGCCACCATGTTCGCGTGGGCGTGTGGCGTGAGGTCAAGCTCGAGGAACCTGGCACCCGCGGGATCTTCGATGAACGTGCGCACCCCGGTGCGCCTGACCCGCCAGCCGTCGGGAAGCGCGACGCGAAACCCAGCGGCCCCGCTGCCCGCTGCGGCCACCGGTTGCGAATACCAGCGGGTACCCGCGGGCAACGGCCCACCGCGCGCGGTTGCGGCCTGGGATCCTCTCCTGCCGTGCGAACGCCCCGGACCCTGGCCACCACCTCGCGCCGTGGCCTGCCCAGGCCCCGCTGACTGCCGCTGCGTCGTGGTTCCCGCCGAGTTGGCCTGGTGGATCCGGGCCGCGGCGACGGCGGCGACGACAAAGACCGCCACACCGATGATCATGACGGCGCCAGCGCGGTGCTTGTGCCGCGGCGGCACGCCCACAGCCGCCGGGCGCTGCGCGGGCCCCGGCACGCCAGGAGCGGCCCAGGGCGGTGGGCCGGACTGCGGACGCGACGGCAGGGCCGGCGGCGGGGCGCCCGGCGGCAATATCGCCGACGGCCGCAGGGTCTCGGCGCGGCGCTGGACTTCATGCGCCGGGTCCGGCCCGCGGCTGCCATCGGAGGCAGCCATTCCGCCGTGTCGGGATGTGTGGAGCCCGCCGCTGTCGCGGCGGCCGGCGCCGGTCCACGCCGGCGCGGACGGGTGCCGGCCGCCACCGGCGGCATCGAGCATGCCCGCGACAGCGGACGCGCTCGGCCGTTGCGCGGGATCGCGGCTGAGCAGCGCAGTGATCACCGGCGTGAGCGGGCCCGCCGCGATCGGCGGGCGGGGATCCTCCGTGACGACGGCAGCCATCGTGGTCATGACGCCGCCGTGGCGGTCGTATGGTCCCTGGCCCTCCACGGCAGCGTAGAGCGTGGCCCCGAGCGACCAGAGGTCCGACGCTGGCGTGGCCACGTCGCCGCGAATCCGCTCCGGCGCGAGGAAGCCAGGCGATCCCATCACCATCCCGGTCTGGGTGATGGACGGATCGCCCTCCACGGTCGCGATGCCGAAGTCGGTGAGCACCGCCCGGCCGTCCCTGGCCAGCAGGACGTTGCTCGGCTTCACGTCGCGGTGCAGTACGCCCGCCGCGTGCGCGGTCGACAGCGCCGCGAGCACCTGGCGCCCCATGTCGGCGGCGTGCCCGGGCGACAACGGCCCGTCTTCGGCGACGACCTGGTCGAGTGAACGGCCG
>WNGJ01003984.1_pt1 | contig 27016 bp, 27 predicted proteins | sample 5400611 | NCBI WGS metagenome assembly WNGJ01 (sample SAMN13153375, study PRJNA577476) | soil metagenome | isolation source: 40 cm soil or saprolite under Garry oak tree replicate 1 | place: USA:California | collected 2016-06-15
AACGACAGGTACGAGTAGTTGTAGTCGTGGTCGAGGCAGAAGTCCCACGTCTCGATCGAGCCGCCGCCCGGGATGTAGATGGGCGGGTGCGGCTTCTGGATCGGCTTGGGCCAGCAGTTCACCCAGCGGAGCTGGTTGTACTTGCCGTCGAAGGCGAACGGCTCGTCCTCCGCCCACGCCTTCATGATCAGGTCGTGGGCCTCGCCGTACTTGTCGCGGGTGAGCGCGGGGATCTGCCCGTAGCAGAAGTTGGTGTCCATCGGGGTGCCCACCGGGAAGCCGGCCACCAGGCGCCCGCCCGAGATGACGTCGAGCATCGCGAACTCCTCGGCGACCCGGATCGGCGGGTTGTAGCCCGCGATCGAGTTGCCGATCACGCAGATCGCCGCGCGCGACGTGCGCCGGGCGAGGCCGGCCGCGATCAGGTTCGGGGAGGGCATGAGCCCGTAGCCGTTCTGGTGGTGCTCGTTGCAGCCGATGCCGTCGAAGCCGAGGGTCTCCGCGTACTCGAGCTGGTCCATGTACGTGTGGTAGACGAAGTGGCCCTTCTTCGGGTCGTAGAGGGTGTTCGGGATGTCGACCCACACCGAGCGGTTCTTCTCCCGGAAGTCGTCGGGAAGGTACGGCCAGGGCATCAGGTTGAACCAGGTGAACTTCATGGACGCCTCCTTCGGCGGGATCGCCGGTGCTCCCGGAGTGTATAACATAAAGGCCCCATGCCCGACCCGACGACCGACACCCGGCTGGGCCGCCGGCTCGTCCTCGACGAGCTGTTCGATCTCTCCCTCTACCGGGCGCTCCACCGGGTGGCCCCTGCCGCGCAGCGCTCGATCCTCGATCAGCTCATCCCGATCGAGACGCGCCACCACGCGTTCTGGCAGGAGTTCTTCAAGCTCGATCTCCCGCGGCTGGACTGGGGCCGCCGCCTGAAGCTCTGGCTGATGGTGGCCGTCGCGCGGCTCTTCGGGGCGCCCGCCATCCATCTGATCCTGGAGGCGATCGAGGTCTTCGGGGTGCGCAAGTACTTGACGGTGTGGCGCCAGTACGAGCACGGTCCGCTCGGCGCCGCGGTCCGCGAGGTCCTCGAGGACGAGTTCAAGCACGAGGACGCGGTGGTGATGGCGGAGAGCGAGCGGCAGATCAGCCCCCAGCGCGTCCGCGACATCTTCCTGGGCTTGAACGACGGCCTGGTCGAGATCCTGGGCGCGGTCAGCGGCTTCTTCGGCGCGTTCGCGGAGGCCACCACCGTCCTGGTGGCGGGCCTGATGGTGGGGGTGGTCGGCGCGCTCTCCATGGGAGCGGGGGCCTACCTGGTCGGCAGCTCGGAGGCCGAGGTGCGCGGCACGGACGCCCGCCGCCGCCGCTTCCTGGGCGAGTCCGAGCCGGCCGGCGAGTCGTCGGACACCCCGGTCCGCTCGGGGGTCCGGGTCGGGCTGAGCTACGTCGTCGGCGCGGTGGTGCCGCTGCTGCCGGTGGTGTTCGGGGCCCGAACGCTGCTCCCATCGCTGCTGGTGGCGGGAGGCGTGATCGTGCTCGTCTCCACCATCCTCGCGTTCCTCTCCGGCATGGACGTGAAGCGGCGCATCCTCCTGAACCTGGGGATCATCGCGGCGGCGGTCGCGATCAGCTACGCCATCGGGCTGATCGCCAAGGCGGTCTGGGGCATCAACGTGTGAGCGGCGCTCGGGCGGTGACGACCCGGCTCCGCGGCCACATGCTGGCCCGCCACTTGATCCCGATCAGCAGCGTGAAGAGCAGGCCGACCGCGGCGGACACGCTGATGGTGAGCGGGTAGCCGATGCGCTCGATGAGGGCGCCCGAGGCCATGAGGCCGAGCGGCATCCCGTAGACCGCGAGGGTCCGCACCCCCATCACGCGGCCGCGGAAGCGCCCGCCCGCGGCGGTGATCAGGGTGGCGGTCATCGAGATCATCGCCACGTTCTGCGCGAAGCCGGTCGCGAGCAGGGCCAGCAGCGCGGGCCCCAGGCTCTGCAGGTGGCCGAAGCCCAGCAGCAGCGCGTACCACACCGCGGTGTAGACGAGGGTCGCGCGCTCCGGCCGTCGCCACCCGCCGGTGGTCACCATGGTGACCGACGCGAGCAGGCCGCCCAGCGAGAAGCTCGCCACGAGCCAGCCGAGGCCGGTGGCGTCGGTGTGGTAGACGCTGCGAGCGACGTAGGGCAGGAGCCCGCCAGAGGCAGGATAGGCGGTCAGGTTGATCAGGAAGGCGAGCCACATCGGGGCGAGCAGCCGGGGCGTGGTCAGCACGTGGGTGAGGCCGTCCTTCAGCTCGCCCCAGCGCGAGGGCCCGACCCTCTCAGGCTCGCGCGCGGGCGGGCCGGCCGGCCCGCCGCGCGGCGCGGCGCTCGGGTCCGCCACCGGCGGCCGGCGGGCCACCCCGAGGCTGAGGGCGAGGCCGGCCAGGTAGAAGACGGTGACGAATATGTAGGTCGCGGGCAGCCCCAGGAGGGTGGAGAGGCCGGCGCCCGCGAGCGCGCCGCCCACCCGGGCCGAGTCCATGGTGGCGCGCGACATGCCGACCGCGCCCAGGAGATGGTCGGGCGGGATGGTCTCGCCGATGAGCGAGTTCCGCATCACCAGGTCGTTGGGGCGGAAGATCCCGTTGAGCCCCGCGACCAAGAACACCCAGCCCGGGCCCAGGAGGTCCGCGAAGCCCAGGAGCATCATCAGCGCGGCGAGGCCCGCGTAGATCGCGCGCATCGTGCACAGCATGAGGCGGGCGCCCACCCGGTCGCCGAGCACCCCGAACATGGGCGCGGCGAGGGTGCCGAGGAACTGCAGCGAGCCGAAGGCGGTGAGCAGGAGCACCGAGCCGGTGTGGACCATCACGTACCAGCCCAGCACGATGGTCTCCATCTCGAAGGCCCACGACGTCAAGAGATCCGCAGGCCACTGGTATCGGAAGCTGCGGACGCGGAACGCGGCGAGGATCAGGTCAGATCCGGAGGAGCTTCGCCGCGGTGTCGCCCAGCATCGCGGCCCGCTCCACGTCGCTGAAGCCGGGCGCGTCGAGGATGTGGTTCACCGACGTGCTCGTCCAGGGATAGGGATAGTCGGTGCCCATGACGATCTGGCCGGTGCCGGTCTCGGCGGCCAGGTGCCGCAGGGCCTCCGGGGTGAAGACGATCGAGTCGTAGTACATCTGGCGGAGGTACTCGGACGGCTTCTTCTTGAGCGGCACCCCGCACCGGGCCGGGACGGTCACGCAGCCGGCGTCGGATCGGCCCGCGTAGGAGGGCAGGAACCCACCGCCGTGGGCGGCGCAGATCTTGATGGCCGGGAAGCGGTCGAGGGTGCCCTCGAAGATCAGGTGCGAGAGGGCAAGAGTCGTCTCGAGCGGGTTGCCGATCACGTTGTCGAGCCCACCGTTGCCCTTGAAGCGGGTGGTGGCGTTCAGCTCCGCGGTGCCCTGCGGGTGGATGAACACCAGCACCCCGAGCTGCTCGGCCTTGGCCCAGAACGGGTGGAACTTCGGGTCGGAGAGCTCCTCGCCGTTGACGCTGCCCCCGATGGCGGCCCCGCGCAGGTTGTACTTCTTCACGCCCTCCTCGAGCTGGGCCGCGGCGAGGTCGGGATGCTGGAGCGCCACAGTGGCGTAGGCCACGAAGCGATCCGGGGTGGCCGCGCAGACCTCGGCGAGCTTCTCGTTCTGGATCTGGCAGATCCGGGTCGCGACCTCACGGTCCGCCTTGTACCAGTAGGGGTTGATGCTGAGCGCCTGCACGTCGATGCCCTGCGCGTCCATCAGGGCGAGCCGCTCCTGCGGCGCGCCCATGAGCAGCTTCGGGAGGAGGCCGGGCGGGCTCGCGGGCGGGCTCATCAGGGCCATCGCCTCGGGCACCGCGGCGTGCGCGTGCACGTCGACGGTCTTGACGCGCCGGCCCGCCACCGAGACCATCCGGCGCGCGGCCTGCGCGGCGGCGGGGCGCGCCGTCAGCAGGTCGCACCCCACGAACGCGAGACCCGCGACGGTGCCGGCGGCTTCGGCGAGGAACGCTCTGCGCGTGGTCATGAGTCTCTCCGTGGTGACGGCGCCGTGCACGGCACGGATGGGGCGCGACGCGGGCGAGCCTATCACACGATGACGCGGTCCGCGACCTCTCGGGCCCACCGCTGCATGAAGGCGCGCGGGGCCGGCACGAAGCCGGTGGTCAGGAACTGGCGGGCCCCCGCCGCCATCGCGCGCTCGACCTGGGCCACGCAGTCGGCCGGCGTGCCCGCGATCGCGAAGCGGTCGACCAGGAAGTCGGTCAGGTCCCAGCGGTCGGGCAGGCTCGCGTTGGCCGCGCCCGGGATCTCGTGGTGGTGGGAATTGTACTCGCGCTGCAGCGCCCGGATCTTCTCGTGCAGATCGGGCGGCACGCCCTTGCCCTCGAGCGTGAAGCGGAAGGCGTGGTTCGCGCTCGCGGCCAGCGCCATCTTGATGGGCGCGAGCGCCTGCTCGCGCCGGTCGGCCAGGCTGGTCTTGGCGAACCACCACACGTCGACGTCGTCGAGGGTGCGGCCGGCCGCGCGCGCCCCGCGCTCGATGGCGGCGAGCGAGAGGCGCACCACCTCCGGGGTCAGCCCGAGCCCGACGATCACCCCGTCGGCCACGCGGCCGGCCAGCTCGAGGGTGCGCGGTCCCTCCGCCGCGAGGTAGATCGGCACGCGGCGGGTCGAGCGGTGGACGCGCCAGGGCCGGCCCGCGCGCTCCACCGTCTCGCCGGCGGTGAGGCGGCCGAGCGTCACGATCGAGTCCTCGAGCCCGGCGAGGGTGGCGGGCGGCGCGCCGATGGTGTAGATCGCGCTGTCGCCCGAGCCCAGGCCCAGCACCGCGCGGCCGCCCGAGAGCTCGTCCACGCTCGCGATCGCGCTCGCGGTGACGACGAGGTGCCGGGTGAGGGGGTTGGTGACGAGCGGGCCCAGGCGCACCCGGCGGGTGTGGAGCGCGGCGACGGTGAGCGCGACGTAGAGCTCGCGAAAGACCGACTGCGAGTCGGCCACGCCCAGCCACTCGAAGCCGGTGTCCTCCGCCTCGCGGCAGAGGTCGCCCCAGCCGGTGAGCGTCTCCGGGAGGAAGACGATGCCGAACCGCGCCGCCGCGCGCGCCATGACCGGCCACACCCTAGCACCGGCTCCGCCTTGACGTCTCCGGTTTTGGGGGGCAGACTTCCCGCGTGGCGAAGGTGATCCAGCCGACGGTTACCCGGTCCCCCAAAGGAGGGCGCTCATGATCTACGAGTTCCGCACCTACACGCTCAAGCCCCGCAGCCTGGGCGAGGTCGAGAAGCGCTACGCGGAGGCCTACGAGTACCGCAAGAAGTACTCGCCGCTCGCCGCCTTCTGGCACACCGAGGTGGGGCCGCTCAACGAGATCATCCACGTGTGGGGCTACAAGGACCTCGCGGAGCGTGCCCGCATCCGGGCCGAGGCGGCCAAGGACGCGAACTGGCCGCCCAAGATCCGCGAGTTCGTGGTGGATCAGGAGGTGGAGGTGCCATCTTCGAGGTCCGGCGCTACAGCCTCACCGCCGGCTCGCTGCCGGGCGTCATGAAGCGCTGGGAGGGGAGCATCGGCGAGCGGGCGAAGCTCTCCCCGGTGGTCCTGGCCGGCGGGGTGGAGTTCGGCGGAGCGAACCGGTTCATCCACATCTGGGGCTACAAGAGCATGGACCAGCGGCTCCAGGTGCGGGAGCAGGCGCGCAAGGCCGGCATCTGGCCGCCGCCGGGTGGCGGGGACGAGCTGCTCGCGCAGTCGAGCAAGATCGTCATGCCCTCGGCCTTCTCGCCGCTGCAGTAGGGAGGGGACGATGCCGCCGACCAAGCTCGCCCATCTCGTCTTCCAGACCAACCGCCTGCCCGCGATGCGGGACTGGTACTGCACGGTGCTCGACGGGCGCGTGATCTACGAGAACCCGAATCTGTCCTTCGTGACCTACGACGACGAGCACCACCGGGTGGCCTTCGTGGACTTCGGCCCGCTCGCCCCCCGCGACCTGGAGGGGGGCGACCTCCGCTACCGGGCGACCGACCAGCCCGGTCTGCACCACGTCGCGTTCACCTTCGGCTCGATGGGCGAGCTGCTCGACAACTACGAGCGGCTCGCCGCGCGGGGCATCCGGCCGTTCCGCTCGATCAACCACGGGCCGACCACCTCCATGTACTACGTCGATCCCGACGGCAACCGGGTGGAGCTGCAGATCGACAACTTCGCCACCGCGGAGGAAGGGCAGGCCTGGATGCATTCGCCCGCCTTCGACCAGAACCCGATCGGCGTCGAGTACGAGCCCGACGACCTGGTCCGCCGCTTCCGCGCCGGGGTCCCGGTCGCCGAGCTGGTGATCCGCGACTAGGCATTTCCATGACGCCCGACGCCCTTCAACCGTCGGCGGTCGCCGCGCTGCTACACTCCGCGGCCGCGGTGATCCACGCGGAGCTCTCGGCGCTGCCCGCCCCGGCGCTGGGATTTCACCCGGCCGAGGGCGAGTGGTGCGCGAAGGAAGTGCTCGGTCACCTGATCGAGTGCGAGAAGCGCGGCTTCTCGGGACGGATCCACGTCATCATGCAGACCGAGGGCAGCCCGCAGCTCGAGGGCTGGGACCAGGACGCGGTCGCGCGTGCGCGGAAGGATTGTGAGCGCGAGTGGCCGGCACTCTACGACGAGTTCTCGAAGCTCCGGAGCGCCAGCGTCGCGCAGGTGGGCGGCCTCTCGCCGGCCGATCTTTCGCGCCGCGGGCAGCATCCCAAGGTCGGCGCCCTCACCGTGGCCGACCTCCTCCACGAGTGGTTGCATCACGACCGCAACCACATCCGTCAGATGCTGGCCAACGTGCAGGCCTTCGCCTGGCCCCACATGGGCAACGCCCAGCGCTTCTCGGCGCCCTAGGCGCGCCCGCCGCCGATCGCGCGGCCCGCCCGCGCGACCGCGGCCTCGTCGATCACCCCCGCGCCCGGGATCACCGGCACCGGCCCGTCCATCAGGTGCGGGTAGCGCAGGCCGGTGGCGGTGTTGAAGACCACCACCCGCGAGGTGGGGCCGAGCTGCCCCTCGCGCACCATGCGGCGCACCGCCGCGATGGTCGCCGCGCCTTCCGGCGAGAGGAACAGCCCCTCGTGCCGATTCACCCAACCCATCGTCTCCAGGCTCTCCGCGTCGGGCACGCCCACCGCCCAGCCCTTGGTGGCGCGCAGGGCGCGCAGGACCACGTGATCGGCGAAGGGCTTCACCACCATGATGCCGGGCGCGATGGTGTCCACGTGCCGCGCGCCGACACATTCGTCGGCGCCCTCGTGGAATGCCTTCACCAGCGCGCCGCCCTCGACCTGCACCGATACCAGGCGCGGCCGCTCGCCGCCGATCCACCCCAGCTCCTGCAGCTCGTCGAAGCCCTTCCACATCCCGATGATCCCGACCCCGCCGCCGGTGGGATAGAGGATGGCGTCCGGGGTCTGCCAGCCGAGCTGCTCGACGATCTCGAGGCCCATCGTCTTCTTGCCCTCGAAGCGATACGGCTCGCGGCCCGCGCCGGCCAGCAGCCAGCCGTGCCGCGCGGCCGCCTCGCCCATCAGCCGGAAGACGTCGCCGACCGTGCCGTCCACGCGGTACACGTGCGCGCCGTTCTGCAGGCTGCCCTTCCAGCCGAGGTCCGGGCACGACACCGGGAGCGCGGTGTGGATCTCCACGCCCGCGCGCGCCCCGTACGCGGCCCACCACGGTGGGCTGGGCGAAGCGGGTGACCCCCAGCTCCTTCCAGCGGGAGATGGACGCGGAGGCGCCGCGGGCCTTGAAGGTGCCGGTGGGGTTGACGCCCTCGTCCTTCACCCAGAGCTCGCCGACCCCGACCTCCCGCGCCGCCCTCGGCACCGGGATCATCGGGGTGAAGCCCTCGCCCATCGTCACGATCGCCGCCTCGTCGCGCACCGGGAGCAGCTCGCGGTAGCGCCACATGGTGGGCGGGCGCCGCGCAATGTCGCCCGGCGTGACCGCCTTGCGGACGGAGGCCAGGTCGTAGCGGACCAGCAGCGTGCTCCCGCAGTCGCAGACCGCCCGGGCGGTGTCGCCGGGATAGTAGTCGGAGCAGCGCGTGCATTCGAGGCCGGCCAGGAAACCAGTCATTGAATCCCTCGTGGGGCGCGGCTCAGCCGCGGCGTGCCCGGCCGCGAAGGCGCGGCTCGAGGAGGTCGCGGGCGCCGTCGCCCAGGACGTTCATGGATAGCACGATCATCATGATGGCGAGCCCGGGAAACGTGGCGAGCCACCAGCCGTTGATCAGGTACTCCTTGCCGTCGGCGAGGGCCATGCCCCAGCTCGGCGTCGGCGGGGGCACGCCGAGGCCGAGGAAGCTGAGGGTGGACTCGAGCACGATCAGGCGCCCGATCTCGGTGGTCATGATCACGAGCGCGTAGGAGAGCACGTTGGGCAGGACGTGGCGCAGCAGGATCCACCACGCCGGGCAGCCGAGGCCGCGGGCGGCCTGGATGAACTCGGTCTCGCGCAGGAGCAGGAACGGGAAAGCCAGCTGCACGTCGATGAGCTTGGCCACCACCGAGTCCGCCCGCCCGCGGAAATAGCCGCCGAGCATGCCGAGGGTGAGCCCGATGGTGCCGCCGATCACGGACGAGACCACGCCGACCAGGAGCGAGACGCGGGCGCCGAAGATGATCCGGCTCAGGATGTCGCGCCCGAGCTGGTCGGTGCCGAGCGGGTGCCGCGCGCTGCCCGCCGCGGTCCACGCGGGCGGCCGCAGGCGCGCGGAGAGATCGCCGCGGGTCGGGTCGTAGGGGGCGAGCTGCGGGGCCAGCGCCGCGCAGATCACCGCGGCGACGACCGGGGCGGCGGCCAGGAGCAGGAGGGTGGGCACCCGAGGGCGCATCAGGCCCGGAGCTTGACGCGGGGATCGAGCCACGCGTAGCACAGGTCGACCAGGAGGTTGGCCAGGATGAACACCAGCGCCATCACGAACACCGCCGCCTCCACCAGCGGGAAGTCGCGGTTGTAGATCGCGAAGATCATGAGCCGGCCGACTCCCGGCCAGGCGAAGATCATCTCGCAGACGATCGCGCCCCCCAGCAGCAGGCCGAACTGGAGCCCGACCACCGTGACGATCGGCATCGCCGCGTTCTTGAGGGTGTGCTTGAGGACCACCCAGCGCTCGGGCAGCCCCTTGGCCCGGGCGGTGCGGACGTAGTCGGCGTCGAGCACCTCGAGCATGCCGGATCGCACCAGGCGCGCCATCGCGGCCATCGGATAGCTGGCCAGGGTCAGGGCCGGCAAGACCAGGTGCTGCCAGGTGCCGTAGCCGGAGGTGGGCAGCAGCCGGAGGATGACCGCGCCCACCAGCATCAGCATCAGGCCGGTCCAGAAGATCGGCGCGGACTGGCCGAGGGCGGCGAGCCCGACCGCCAGGTGATCGAGCACGGTGCCGCGTCGCGCGGCCGCGAAGATGCCGAGGGGCAGCGCCACCACCAGCGCGAGGCCGAGGGCGCTGCCGGCCAGGAGCAGCGAGGCGGGCAGCCGCTCGGCGACCAGGCCCATCGCGGGCTGCTGGTGCTGGAGCGACACCCCGAAGTCGCCGCGCGCCACCCGGGCGAGGAAGCGGCCGTACTGCACGATCAGCGGCCGGTCGAGCCCGAGGCTCCGGGTGAGCGCGGCGATCTCCTCGCGGCTCGCATTGGACGGCAGCATCATCATCACCGGATCGCCGGTGAGGTGGAGCACCACGAATACCAGCGTGAGCACGCAGAACATCACGATCAGGGTGTGCCCCAGCTTGGCGAGGAGGAACTCGCGCACGCGTGCTCGACCCCGCCGCCCGCTCGGGCCTAGCGATACGAGACGTCGTACAGGATGATGCGCTGATCGCCGCGCGCCTGGTACTTCACCTCGTTGCGGGCCGCGTCGATCAGCTCGCCCTGGAAGAGGAAGAGCTCGGGCGCCTCGTCGTGCCAGATCTGGGCCGCCTCCTGGTAGTTCCGCAGGCGCTTCGCGGTGTCCAGGGTTACCCGCGCCTCCTCCATCAGCTTGTAGAACGGAGTCCCTTCGTAGTTGCCGGGCCAGATCTGGTGGAGGATGCCCCCCGGCCCGCGGAGTCGCCAGATCACGCCGTCGGTGTCGTAGGTGGTGCTCGCGGGATCGGCCAGCAGCAGGCCCGGGAAGGTGTTGGTGCGCAGGAGCTGGCTCCGCTGCGACGGCTCGAGCACGCCGACCTTCGGGCGCACGCCCACGTCCTGGAGCATCACCGCCACCGCCTCGGAGAGCTGGCGGTCGTTGAGGTGGATGCCGTTGCCGCTCTGGATGTCGACGTCGACCCCGCTCGGGTAGCCGGCCTCGGTCAGGAGCTGCCGCGCCCGCGCCGGGTCGTAGGGGTACGGCTTGATCTTGGCGTTGTACCCGAAGTCGGTGTTGGGGATCCCGCTCCCGATCGGGATCGCGTAGCCCCGGTAGAGCTCCTTGATGATCTTGTCCTTGTCGACCGCGTAGTTGAGCGCCTGGCGGACCTTCGGGTTCGCCAGCGGCCCCTTCTGGGCGTTGATCAGGTAGACCGTCACCAGGTTGGTCAGCGTGTGCTCGACGCGGCAGCACCCGGCCTTCTCCACCTGCGAGACGTGGTCCGGGATGACCTTGGTGATGATCTGGGCCTCGCCCCGGGTGAGCGCGGCGACGCGGGCGAAGTTGTCGGGAATGGGCCGCCAGACGACCTTCTTGATCTTGGGGGCGCCGCGCCAGTAGGTGGGATTGGCCTCGAGCACCACCCGGTCGTCCTTCACCCACTCCACGAACTTGTAGGGGCCGGTGCCCACCGGCTTGATCGCGAAGGTCTTCCAGTCCACCTGCTTGATGTACTGCGGCGGCAGGATCTGTCCGCCGTAGCCCGCGAAGCGCTTGACCAGGATCGGGTCGGGCTTGGCGGTCACGATGTTGACCGTGTAATTGTCGACCACGTCGGCGCGCTCGATGGTGCTGAAGCCGCCGTAGACCTGGTGCACGCCCTTGGTGATCAGGCGATCGACGGTGAACTTCACCGCGTCGGCGTTGAACGGCTCGCCGTTGTGGAACGTGACGCCCTGGCGGAGCTTGAACTGCCAGGTGAGCGGATCGACGCTGCGCCACGAGACCGCCAGCTCGGGGACGAGCTTGCCGATGTCCTTCGAGTCCCACGTCACCAGCGCGTCGTACATGTTGTAGAAGAGGTTCAGGTTGTGGATCTGGGTGGCCTGGGTCGGGTCGAGGGTGGTGATGTCGGCGCCCTGGGCGATCACCAGGTCCTGGCCGATGGCCGGACCGGCGGGGAGCGCGACCGCGACCAGGGCCAGGCACAGACCGAGCGTGACGGCGAGAACGGTGCGTCGCATCAAGGCTCCTCCGTGGAGTAGAAAATGGCGGTGACGATCAGAACGGCCAGCTGCCATAGCGGCCCTGCAGCATCGGCGGGCGCCCGGAGCGCTCGCCAAAGCGCTCAGACGAAAACGGCGCGGCGTCGACCACCGACACCCGGCCGTCGACCACCAGCTCCGCCACCATCTCGCCGATCACCGGCGAGTGCTTGAACCCGTGCCCGCTGAAGCCGAGGGCGTGGACGAGCCCGGGCACCTTCGGGCTGCGCTCGATGACGAAGTGCAGATCGGGGGTCAGGTCGTAGACCGAGGCGTAGCCGCCGACCGCCTCCGCGTCGGCGAACCCGGGGAAGCGGCGCGCCGCCGTCTCCGCGGTCCACGCCACCCGGTCCGCGTCCACCCGCTCGGAGAAGGCGTCGGGATCGACCGGCGCGCTGACCCCGGCGCGATTGCGGGTGCCGACCAGCACGAGGCCGCCGGTCTCCGGCCGGTAGTACGCGCGGTCGACCATGTCGACCAGGACGGGGCGCGGGGCGGCCGCGTCGGCCCGGGGCCGCAAGATCACGAGCTCTGACGGATCTCCACGCCCAGCTCGCGCGCGCGGGCCGCGTAGGCCTGGCTGACGCTCGCGGGATCGCCGTAGCCGGTGTCGGTCTCCCAGGCCGCCCCGCCGAGATCGTCGACCGCGACGCCGGGCACCACGCGCTCGAGATCACGCGGGCCGATCTCCTCCACCTTGACCCCGAGGCGCTGCATCATCGCCACCGTCTCGCGCATGGCCGGCACGTCGTCCGGCCCGACCGCCATCACGAGCCCGCAGCGGGTGATCTCGGCCGGTCGGCCGGTCAGCTCCTCGAAATTCGAGTAGATCTCGAACGAGCGGGCCGCCATCCGGGCGTAGAGCTCGATCGAGTAGTGGCGGCGCAGCAGGGCGCTCGACCGCCCGGTGGGGCCGGAGGCGACGTGGTGCTTCTCGAGCAGCACGACGCGGCCGGCGCGCCGGCGGGCGAGATGCAGCGCGATGGACGTGCCCATCACGCCGCCCCCCACGATGACGACGTCAGCGGTCGCGGCGGCCACCGTCGATCACCCGTAGACCGGGGTGCGCCACTCGGGATGGGGCGCCGAGCCGTCGCGCACCACGCGGAAGTAGGCGTCGCGCACCTTGGCGGTCAGCGGCCCCATGACGCCCTCGCCGACCGGCCGCCGGTCGATGGACAGGATCGGGGTGACCTCGGCCGCGGTGCCGGCGAAGAAGGCCTCGTCGGCCACGTAGAGCTCGGTGCGGTCGATCTCGCGCTGCTCCACCGTCACCCCGAGCGACTCCGGGAACAGGGTGAGCAGGGTGGAGCGGGTGACCCCTTCCAGGATGTTGCTGGTCACCGACGGGGTCATCGGCTGGTCGTCGCGGACGAGGAAAAGGGTGTAGCCGGGCCCCTCCGCCACGCTCCCGTCGCGGTTGAGCATGATCGCGTCGTCGTAGCCGTCGGTCTTGGCCTGGAGCAGGGCGAGGCGGCTGTTCTGGTAGTTGGCCGCCGCCTTCACCCGGGCCGGGATCGCGTTGTCGGCGGTGCGGTGCCACGAGCTCACCCCCACGTGGAGGCCAGGCGTGTCGAAGTAGCGCGTGGTCGGGATGGGGGCGATGACGTAGCCCACCGGCTCGCGCGAGGCGAGCCCGCCGTCGTCGGTGTCTACGAACACGATCAGGCGGACGTGCAGGTCCTCGCGGAGGTCGTTGGCCCGGATGATCTCGAGCGTCTCGCGCTCGAGCCGGGCCGCGTCCGCGGGCAGGGGGATGCGGGCGATCTTGGCCGAGCGCTCGAGGCGTCGCAGGTGCTCGCGCGGCCGGAACACGTAGAGCTGCTGATCCGCGTCGCTCCAGTAGGCGCGCATGGCCTCGTAGACGCTGGCCGCGTACTTCATCGCGGTGGAGAGCACGTGGACGCGCGCGTCCTCGTAGGGGACGATCGTGCCGCGCATGTTCAGGAGGCGTGGCTTGGCCATCGGGATGGCTCCTCAGGCCCTCGGCCGCCGCGGGCCCACGTCGGTGCTGCGGTACTCGGTGCGGACCGCGATCGCGCTGTCCGGCCACGGGGTCGGCCGCGCGTCGAGGGTGGCGTGGCCCCGGCTCGCCACCGGCCGGCCGCCCAGGAACACCGCCTCCACCTGGCGCACGTCGCTGATCGAACGGCCGGGATTGCCGCGGACCGCGACCACGTCGGCCAGCTTACCCGGTTCCAGGCTGCCCAGGTCCTTTTCGACTCCGACCGCGGTGGCGGAGCCGAGGGTGCCCGCGTGGATGGCCTCCACCGGCGTCCAGCCCGCGCCCACCAGCGCCTCCATCTCCACGTGCACCGCCTCGTCGAAGCGGCAGAGCGAGGCCCCCGCGTCGGTGCCGACCACCACGCGGATGCCCGCCTCGCGGAGCATCGCCGCGTTCTTCTGCCGGGTCGGAAACGGAATCGCTCCCGCCCGGATCCCCACCTTGCCGCCCGCGGCCTGGCGCTGGAAGGCCCGATAGCTGGCGGCCAGGGTCGGGGCCGCGAAGATGCCCTTGTCGGCCAGCTGGCGGGCCAGCTCGTGGTCGAACTGCCACTCGCCCGCGCCCACCTCCATGCGACAGTGCTCGATCCCGTGCGCGTTGGCCTCCGCCGCGACCCGGATGCCATCGACTCCGCGGGCGTGCGCGGTGACGCGCAGGCCAGCCTGGTTGACCACCCCCACGATGGCGGTCATCTCCTCGCGCGTGAACTGGGCCTTGAGGGGATCCGACGTCACCGTCATGTTACCTCCGGTGGCCATGACCTTGATGACGTCGGCGCCCTGCTCGACCAGCTCGGCGGTGAGCCGCGTCACCTCGGACACTCCCTGGGCCACGCCGCCGAGGAAGTGGCAATGCCCGTTCGGGATCGTCACCGGCCGGCCGCAGACCAGCAGGCGCGGGCCGGGGATGGCGCCCGCGGTGATCGCGTTGCGCAGCTCGATCGTGGTGCGCTGGCGGCCGCCCAGGTCGCGGAGCAGGGTGACACCGGCCAGCAGCGCGTCGCGCGCGTTGATGGCGCCGCGCAGCCCCACCGTGACGTCGCCGTCGTTCTGGATGTCCTCGAACGGCACCGCGCTCGCGCTGAAGGTGACGTGGACGTGGGAGTCCACCATGCCCGGCATGAGGGTGGCGCCCGCGTAATCCACGCGGGTCGCGCCGAGGAACCGGGCCGCGAGGTCGGTGGTCTCGCCCACCGCCACGATGCGATCGCCCCGCACCGCGACCGCGCCGCGGGCCAGCGGCTCGCGGCCGGTGCCGTCGATGAGCCGGTCGGCGGAGATCAGGGTCACGGGCTGTTCGGAAGTGCCGGTCATGAGCGGGGTCCTTTCCGGAAGTGCGGCATCACCTGCTCGGCGAAGCGTCGGAGCGAGGCCATGGTACGGGAGTGATCGGGCCCGAAGGCGCCGTAGAGGATGAACTGGCTGACCCCGAGCGCCTCGTAGGCGCGAACCTTCTCCACGCAGGTCTCGGGCGAGCCGGCCACCAGGTTGGCCAGGAGCTGCTCGCGGCTGTACTCGTCCTCCACCGGCTCCGGCAGCGTGAAGCCGCCCTTGACGTTGGCCTGGTTGCGGAAGAGACGCATGAAGATCCGGTGGCTGACCTGGATGTCGGCCATCGCGTCGAGGGCGTCGCCGTCGGTCTCGCCCACGTAGGTCATGCGCGAGACCGCGAGCTTCGGCGGCTTCGTCACGCCCACCGAGGCCGCGATCTGCATGACCTGCTCGTGGTGCTTCTGGATGCGCGAGAACGGGTCGCGCCACGGGGTGGTCAGGAGGTTGTAGCCGCGCTTGAGCGCCCACGCGATGGTGTCGGGCGAGCGGGCGGCCACCCAGATGGGCGGGTGCGGCTGCTGGAGCGGCTTGGGCACCGCGGTGGCGGGGCCGAAGGAGCACGTGGTGCCCTCGTAGGAGAAGTCGTCCTGGGTCAGGAGTCCCTCGACGATCTCCATGCCCTCGCGTAGCCGGGCCGCCCCGATCTCCTCGGTGATGCCGAAGCGGTCGAACTCGTACTCGAAGGCCCCGCGGCCGACCCCGATCTCGAGGCGGCCGTCGCAGAGCACGTCGGCCATGCCGATCTCGCCGGCCAGGCGCAGCGGGTTGTAGTAGGGGATGACCAGGATGGCCGCGCCCACCCGGATGCGGCGGGTGGTCGCGGCCGCCTTGACCATCCACATGAGGGGCGACGGAGAGGCGTAGTACTGCACCAGGTGGTGCTCGGGGAACCACGCGGTGGTGAAGCCCGCCTCGTCGGCGAGCGCCACCATCTCGAGCACCTGGCCGTACAGCTCCTTCACGCTGATCGAGGCGTCGAAGCGGTGGCAGGGGACGAAGAGGCCGAAGTCCATGGTCAGGGAGTCTCCTTGAGGGTCCGGCGGAACCGGCGGCGCGAGAGGCGCCCGCGGGTGCGCAGCCGGGGGTCCAGCGCGTCGCGGAGGGCGTCGCCGAAGAGATTGGCGCCCAGCACGGCCAGGATGATGGCGAGCCCGGGGAACGTGACCAGCCACCAGGCCGAGCCCAGGTACTCGCGGCCCTGGCTCAGCATGCTGCCCCAGCTGGGGGTGGGCGGCGGCACCCCGAGCCCGAGGAAGCCGAGCGAGGACTCGACGATGATCAGCTCCGCGAGCTGGAAGCTCGAGATCACCAGCGCGGGAGCGATCACGTTGGGGGCGATGTGACGGAAGAGGATGCGGCTGCCGCGGGCTCCGAGCGCCACCGCCACCGTCACGAACTCGCGCGTCTTCATGGACAGCACCGAGACGCGCACGAGCTGCGCGTAGACCACCCAGCTCCGCAGCACCAGCACGATCACCAGGTTGGTGAGGCTCGAGCCCAGGAGGGCCATGAAGGCGATCGCGAAGAGCAGGTACGGCAGCGAGAGCTGCGCCTCCACCGCGCTCATGATGGCCGCGTCCACCCGCCCGCCCGCCCAGCCGCTGACGAGGCCGAGCGTCACCCCGACCGCGGCCGCGATGAGGACCGAGCCAAGCGCGAGCACCAGGGAGGTGCGCGCGCCGTACACGATGCGGCTCAGCACGTCGCGGCCGAGCGGGTCGGTCCCGAGCGGGTTGCTCCAGGTGCCCCCCGCCCACGCCGGGGGCTGCAATGCGGCGGCCAGGTCCTGGTCGTCGTAGCCGCGCGGGGCGATCACGTCGGCGAGCGCGGCCACCGCGAGCGCGATCAACAGGATCACGAGGCCGCCGCCGGCCAGCCCGGCCAGACGCCCGCGCGGGGCGGGGCGGGCGGCGACGGGCCGCGCGGCGGCCGGCACGTGGACCTCGCCCGCGCCCATCAGCACGCCGGCCCCCTCGCCGCTCTCGCCCACCGCCATCGTTTCAAGCCCTCCGCAGCCGTGGGTCGAGCACGGTGTAGAGCAGATCGAGGAGCAGGTTCACCACGATGAAGCCCATCGCGACGATGACCACCCCGGCCAGCACCACCGGGAAGTCCTTCTTCAAGATCGCGTCGAGGATCATAGTCCCGACGCCGGGCCAGGCGAAGACGGTCTCGGTCATGACCGCGCCGCCCAGCAGGCCGCCGAACTGCAGCCCCATCACGGTGATGATCGGCAGGAGCGCGTTCTTCAGCGCGTGGCGCGCCGCGACGCCGCGCTCGGTGAGTCCCTTGGCGCGGGCGGTCCGCACGTAGTCCTGCTCGAGCGCCTCGATCATCTCGCTGCGGGTCACGCGGGCCAGGAGCGCGGTCAGCCAGAGGGCCAGCGCGGTGGCCGGCATCACGAGGTGCAGGACGCCGCCGCGGCCGGACGCGGGGAAGAGGTGGAAGCGCACCGCGAGCACCAGGATCATCACCATGCCGAGCCAGAAGGTGGGCACGGTCTGGCCGATCAGGGTGAGGGCCATCAAGGCGCGGTCGAAGAGGGTGCCCCGGCGGATCGCGGCCAGCACCGCGGCCGGGACCGAGACCAGCACCGCGAGCGCCATCGCGGCCAGGGTCAGCTCGAGGGTGGCGGGCAGCCGCTCGAGCGCCACCGCGGCCGCGGGGGTCCGGAAGGAGAGGGACTGGCCGAAGTCGCCCTGCGCGAGGCGCCCGAGGTAGCGGCCGTACTGCACCCAGAGCGGGCGATCCAGGCCGTACTCGGCCCGGAAGGCAGCGCGATCCTCGGGGCTCGCCTCGGGGGTCAGCAGGATGTAGGCGGGATCGCCGGAGACGTGGAGCAGGGTGAACACGACCGCGGTGACCACGAGCAGGGCCGCCACCGCTCGGAGGAGGCGCCGGAGGATCTGTCGCGCCATCGCCGCCTCAGGCCATGCTGGCCACCAGGGCCGTGAGGGCGCGGGCCACCAGGGCCTTGGTCAGATCGATCTTGTAGCCGTTCTGGGTGAGTGGTCGCGCCCCGCCCAGTGCGGCGAGGGAGGCCTCGCGCACGCGGGACTCGGTGGGGGCCTGGCCGGCCAGGACCGCCTCCGCGGCGGTCGCGCGATAGGGGAACGGCGCCACGCCGCCCAGCACGATGCGCACCCCGTCCCAGCGCCCCGGGCCCGGCGTGGCCGCCACCGCGACCTCGGAGAGGGCGAAGTCCCAGGTGCCCCGTACCCGGTGCTTGAGGAAGAGGCTCCGCGTCCCGATCGGCGGCGCGGGCACGTCCACCGAGACGATGATCTCGGCCCGCTCCAGCACCGTCTCGGTGACGCTGCGCGGCCCGCGGAAGAACCGGTCGATCGGCACCGTGCGCCGGCCCGTCGGCCCCGCCACCGTCACGCGCGCGTCGAGCGCCATCAGGGCCGGCGCGAGGTCGGACGGATGCGACATGACGCAGACGCCCAGGCCCAGCACCGAGAAGTAGGTGCGGTTGCGGCCGGGCAGCGCGAAGCACTGCCGGCCACCGCGCTTGAGGCATGGGAACTGCGGATGGCGGAAGTACCAGCACCAGGGCCGCTGGCAGAGGTTGCCGCCCACGGTGCCCATCGCCCGGATCTGGGCGGTGGCCACCGCGGCCGCGGCCTGGGCCAGGGCCGGGAACCGCCCGACGACCCGCGGGTCGCGCTCGAGGTCCCACAGGGTGACCGCCGCGCCGATGCGCAGGCCCCCGTCCCGCAGCTCGGCGATCCCGGCGAGCTCGGGAATGCGCTTGACGTTGACGAGCACCTCCGGCACCGGCATGCCGGGTCCGGAGATGCGATCCTTCATCAGGCCGAGCAGGTCGGTGCCGCCGGCCAGGACCTGGGCGCGAGCCCCGTGCTCGGCGAGGGTGTCCACCGCCTCCGCGACCGAGCCCGCGCTCACGTGGGCGAACGCGGGCAGCTCATCGAGCATCGGCGGTCGTCTTCCGGGCCGCGAGCGCCTCGAGGATGCGCGCGGGCGTGATCGGCAGGGTGTCGATGCCGAGGCCGAGGGCGTGGCGGATCGCGTTGCGGACCGCCGGCATCACCCCGACGAGCGGCGCCTCGCCCACCGGCTTGGCCGAGTAGGGATAGAAGGCGTCCTCGCGCTCGACATTGTAGGCCTCGATCACGGGCGTCTCGAGCGCGGTCGGGACGCGGTACTGGTGGACGTCGGGGGTCAGGAGCACGCCGCTCTTGCCGTCGAGCTCGGCCTCCTCGTAGAGGCCGTAGCCGAGGCCCATCACCGCGCCCCCGTACTGCTGTGACTCGACCAGCTTCGGGTTGATGGGCCGGCCGATGTCGTGCGAGCACACGATGCGCAGCACGCGCAGCTCGCCGGTCTCCACGTCCACCTCGACCTCCGCCCCGTGGGCGCCGAAGAGCCGGAAGATCACGTCGTCCGGATTGGGGGCGCGGCTGCCGGTGGCGCGGATCTCGGGCTCCGCCATGAGGGCGCACGCCGCGGTGAAGGACATCCCGCGCTCCGGGACCCCGCGCACGTAGATGCGCTCCTCGGCCGCGACCAGGTCCAGCGGCGAGACCTCGAGACGCGCGGCCACCAGCTCGCAGAGCCGCCCGCGCACCTGCGCCGCGGCCTGCAGCACCGCCGGGCCCACCTCGCTGGTGATGCGCGAGGCGTGGCTCGACGGGGCGTAGTGGGTGCCGTCGGTGTCGCCGTGGTGGATGTGGATCCGCTCCGGCGGCAGCCCCAGCTCCTCGGCCGCGATCATCGGCAGGATGGTGATCTGACCGCCCCCGATCTCCACCACCCCGGCCTGGACCTCCACCGAGCCGTCGGGGCGCGCCACCACGTCGGCCTTGGCCGAGAACGGCGCGTAGCCGCCGCGCTCGAGGCAGTAGGCCGCGATGCCGACGCCGCGCCGCACCGGGCCGCGCGCCTCCGCCCGCATCCGGTCGCGCTCGCTCCAGCCGATCGCGTCCGCCACCGCGGCCAGGCAGGCGTCGAGGTGCTTGGACGTGTAGGGCAGGGCCGGCGTGGTGTCGTCGAGCCCCTGGAAGTCCTCCGCGTAGTTCTTCATGCGGAGCGCGAGCGGATCCATGCCGAGGCGCGCCGCGAGGTCGTCGATCGCGGCCTCGGTGGAGAAGGTGGCGATGGGATCGAGCACCCCGCGCTGCGGGCCGGTGGGCGTGGTGTTGGTGTAGACCGCGACGATCCGCACCCGCACGCTCGGGCATCGGTAGAGCTCCGAGATCTGGTGGAGGGTCATGGCGTAGCGGCCCGCGTAGAGGCTGCCCGAGCCGATGTCGAGCACGATCTCCGCGTCGATGGCGGTGAGGGTGCCGTCGCGGCGGGCGCCGAGGCGCATGGTGACCTCACCCGCGTAGCGTCGCGGGTGGCTCAGGAACTCCTCGGGCCGGGTGAGCTCGAGGCGCACCGGGCGCCCGGCCAGCATCGCGAGCCGGGCCGCGTAGTGCACCACCCGCTGCGCCCCGGCCTTGGAGCCGAAGCCGCCGCCCATGTTCTGCACCACCACCCGGACCCGGTCCTCCTCGAGCCCGAGCGACTTCGCGAGCTCGCGCTTGACGTTCCACACTCCCTGCGAGGCCTCGTAGATCGTGAGGCGATCACCGTTCCAGTCCGCGATGCAGCAGCGGGTCTGGATGTCCACGTGGTACTGGGTGGGCAGGGTGAAGCGGCTCTCGCTGACCACGTCCGCCTCGGCCAGGCCGCGCTCCACGTCGCCGCGGGCGCGCAGGTAGACCGGCTGCTGCACGTTGCCCTCGCGCGGGCGCTCCACGTCGAGCACCGGCACGCGGGGGGCGTCGGGCTTCATCGCCTCGCGCGGGGTCAGCGCGGCGGGCCGGACCTCGTACTCCACCTCGATCAGGCCGAGGGCCTGGACCGCGATGTCCACCGTCTCCGCGGCCACCAGGGCCACCTCCTGCCCCGCGTAGGCGATCTCCTCGGGGAAAGCGGGCTGCGCGATCATGTACCAGTAGGTGTGCCAGCCGCGCGTGTTCTCGAGACTCAGCACCACGTGCACCCCGGGGAGCGCGGCCGCGCGCGAGGTATCGATGCGCACGATGCGCGCGTGGGCGTGCGGGGACCGGAGAATCTTGGCGTGCAGCATGCCGGGCAGGGTCATGTCCGACGAGTAGATCGCGGCCCCGGTCACCTTGTCGAGCGCGTCCCGGCGGTCGATGGAGCGGCCGATGACGGAGAGCTCGCGACCGAGCGGGGGCGGGACCTCGCCGTGGACGAGGAGGCGGCCCCGGGGCGGTGGACCGGTGGGGCTCATCGGAGACCGGCCTCGCGCTCGCGCAGTGCGCGGGCCGCGGCCAGCGCGGCCTTGACCGTGTTCGGGTAGGTGCCGCAGCGGCAGAGGTTGCCGCCCACCGCCTGGCGGACGTCGTCCTCGGTGAAGGTGAGGGTCTCGTCCAGCAGGGCCTTGAGTGACATGAGCATGCCCGGTATGCAGATGCCGCACTGGACCGCGTCGTGCTCGATGAAGGCGGCCTGCAGGGGATGGAGCCCGTCGGGGCCGGCGAGCCCTTCCACCGTCTCCACGACCCGCCCCGCCGCCTCCACCGCCAGGACCGAGCACGAGAAGACCGCGCGCCCGTCGAGCACGACGGTGCAGCTCCCGCACTCGGCGCGGTTGCAGCCCACCTTGGTGCCGGTGAGCCCGAGGTCCTCGCGCAGCGCCTCGGCGAGGGTGCGCCGCGCGGCGACCTCGACGTGGTGCACCTGTCCGTTCACGACGAGGGAGACGCGGCTTCGAGCGGAGAGCGCGAGCGTCATGGCGGACCTCAGATGCCGGTGCTGGGCAGGATCCGGTTCAGGGTGCTGAGGCGGGCCTTGGTCAGGTGCTCGATCATGAGCCGCTCCGCTGCCGCCCCGTCGCGGCTCCGCAGCGCGTCCACGATCCGGGCGTGCTCCGCCCAGGTGTCGCTGAGCCGCGCCACGGTGGACGGCCAGAGCACGCGCACCCGGTGCACCTGGTTCTGCAGGTCCACGAGGAGCGTGGCCATCCGCTGGTTGCGCGAGCAGCCGTAGATCACCGCGTGGAACTGGGCCGCCGCGCGCAGGGAGCGGTCGGGCGAACGCCCCGCGCCCCGCCCCTGCTCGACGCGGACCAGCCGGTCGAGGAGGGCGAGCTGGTCCTTCTCGATCCGCTCGGCCGCCACCCGCGCGCAGGCGGCCTCGAGCGGGGTGCGGATCTGGTAGATCTCCAGGATGTCCTCAACCGTGGGGCGGGAGACGAAGCTCCCGCGCTTCGGCACCACCTGGATCAGCCCCTCCACCTCGAGCCGCTGCAAGGCCTCCCGCACCGGCGTGCGGCTCAGGCCGAAGTCGGCCGCGACCTTGTTCTCGGTGATGCGCTCGAGCGGGCGCAGGGTGCCGGTGATGATCGCGTCCTTCAGGCGATCGTAGACGTGCAGGGGCCGCGCCCCCGGAGAGCCGCTGCTGCCGCGCGCCACCCCCCGCCGCTCAGCGGGCACCGGGCACCTGGTAGTAGTACACGATCGCCTTGCTGCCGGTGATGCTGTAGGGCAGCCAGGACACGTCGCGGCGCTTGGCCCAGAGCTCGTCCTGGGCGTGGACGAAGAGCCATATCGCCTCGTCGTGGGCGACCCGGTAGAGCTCCTGGTAGGTCTTGCGGCGCTTCTCCAGGTCGATCTCGGCGCGGCCCTGCAGCACCAGCTCCTGGAGCCGCGGGGTGGTCATGTGGGCGCGCATCATGACCCAGTTGAGCATCACGTCCGGCTCGAACTGGGTGCCCCACGCCACCGAGGTGAGCCCCTGGAAGGTGTTCTCCTGGGCGTCCTTCTGGATCTTGGCGCGCTCGGTGGGGACGAGCTTGACCCGGATGCCCACCTGCCGGAGCTGGCCGGCCACCGCCTCGCCGATCTCGGTGTCCTTGAGGAATACCCCCGAGGAAATGGACCACGTGGTGTCGAGGCCCTGCGGGTACCCGGCCTCGGCCAGGAGCTGCTTGGCCCGCGCCGGGTCGTAGGGGAACGGCTTCACGCTCGCATCGAAGCCGAGCCAGGCGGGGGTGAACGGACCCGCCATCACGATCCCGCGGTTGCCGAGCACGTTCCGGACGATGGCGTCCTTGTTGACCGCCAGGTTCGCGGCCTCCCGGACCTTCCGGTTGTCGAACGGGGGAGCGCTCACGTTGAACGGATAGATGATGATGCGACCGCCCTTCACCGGAACCACCTGGGTGTCGCCGCTGTCCAGCATCTCGAGCTGGGGCACCGGCGGCGCGGCCACGATGTCGACGCCGCCGCTGCGCAGCTCGGCGGCGCGGGTGCCCGCGTCGCGGATGGCGCGGAACACGAGCCGCTTGGGATTGACCGGCCCGCGCCAGTAGGTCGGGTTCGCCTCCAGCACGAGCTGCTGATCGCGCTTCCACTCGACGAAGCGGTACGGCCCGGTGCCCACCGGCTGCAGGGCGAAGGCGGGCCCGCCCGCCTTCTCGCGCGTGTCCCGGGGCAGGATCTGCAGCCGGGTCAGGTTGAAGAGCAGCGCCGAGAGCGGCTCGGTGGTGATCAGGTCCACCGTGCCCGGGTTGCGGATCTCGATCCGGGCGATGCCGCGCGCGAACACCGAGCGGCGGTTCTTCGGGTCGGCGTACTGCTCGAAGGAATACTTCACGTCCTCCGCGTCCAGGGCCTTGCCGTTGTGGAACTTCACGCCCTGGCGGAGGTGGAAGCGCCACGTGGTGGGATTGATCGTCTCCCACTTCTCGGCCAGGAGGCCCACCGGCTTGAACTCCTCGCCCTCGATGCCCACCAGGCAGTCGAACAGGTGCTGCTGGTAGATCTCGGAGGTGAACAGCATGCTGGTGGGCGGGTCCAGGCTCTCGCCCTCCTCGCCGATGGCCACCACCCACTGGGCCTTGGGGGCCTGGGCCCGGCCGGCTCCCGCCCAGCCCGCCAGCCCCACCGCTCCGATCGCGATCGCCGCCGCCCACCGATGCCAGACGCGCATGCCAGGTCTCCTTGCCAGGACTGGTAGAAAGGGCCTCTTGAGTGCCACTTGTATACCAGTAAAGTGCACGGTTGCCAATCGGGGGCCCGGACCTCGCCTTGACAGGCGCGGCGGCCGCGCCTAGTCTGCTCTCGTTCCTGACGCGATCCACGTGACTCTCACCGAGACGAGGTCCTGCCATGGCCGACCCGATCACTCCCCGATCCAGTGAAGAGACCAAGCTGCTCGAGCGCGCGCGGCAGCGGCTGCCCGGCGGGGTGCTGGGCACCTCCCGCTACGCCGACGACGTCGGCTTCGTGGTCAAGCACGGGAAGGGCTCGAAGATCTACGACGTGAGCGGCCGCGAGTACATCGACTACGTGATGGCCTCCGGCCCGCTGGTCCTCGGCCACGCCCACCCCGCGGTGGTGGCCGCGGTGCGGCGACAGATCGAGGACGGCGCGACCTACTTCATGGTGACCGAGCCGATCATCGAGCTGGCCGAGGAGATCTGCCGGGCGGTGCCGTGCGCGGAGCAGGTGCGCTTCACCTCCACCGGGTCCGAGGCCACCTTCTTCGCGCTCCGCGTGGCCCGCACCGCGCGGCAGCGCGACAAGATCCTCAAGTTCGAGGGCGGCTATCACGGCGCGCACGACTACTCGATGATGTCCTCGACTCCGCGCTCGCCGAAGGCGTTTCCCGCGCCGGTACCGGATTCGTCCGGCATCCCGCACGTCCTGGAAGACCAGGTGCTGATCGCGCCCTACAACGATCTCGCCACCGTCGAGGGCATCGTGGCCACCCACGCCGACGAGCTGGCCGCGGTGATCATCGAGCCCTTCCAGCGGCTCATCCCGCCCCAGCCCGGGTTCCTCCAGGGCCTGCGCGAGATCACCCGGCGCCACGGCATCCTGCTCGTCTTCGACGAGGTGGTGACCGGCTTCCGCCTCGCCTACGGCGGCGCCCAGCAGTACTACGGCGTGGTGCCGGACATCGCCTGCGTGGGCAAGATCGTGGGCGGCGGCTTCCCGCTCGCCGCGGTGTGCGCCTCCGCGGAGCTGATGCAGCCCTTCGACCCGGGGCAGGACGGCAAGGGCGACTTCATCTCGCAGTCCGGCACGCTCAACGGCAACCCGATCGCCGCGGTCGCGGGGCTGGCCACGCTCGCCGAGCTGCGCAAGCCCGGCGCCTACGAGACCTTGCACGGGACGGGCCGGCGGCTGATGGCCGGCCTCGCCGACCTGGCGCAGAAGTCGGGCCTCCCCGCGCAGGTGGTGGGCGAGCCGGTGGTGTTCGACATCCTCTTCACCGGCGAGCCCGTCACCGATTACCGGTCGCTGCAGAAGGCCGACGGCGGGCTGGCCCGCACCTTCACCACCGAGCTCATCAAGCGGGGCGTGGTGAAGAACACCCAGAAGATGTACATGTCGCTGGCCCACGGCGACGCCGACGTGGCCAAGACCCTCCAGGCCTGCGAGGACGCCCTCAAGGTCCTCCCGAAGAAGAAGCGCTAGCGCGGCTGGGGTCAGGATCTCTGGAGCAGGAGGGTGACGCACTGCTCGGCCACGCGCGGGTCCGCCTGTTGCTCCGCGGGCAATGTGGCCCAGCCCTGCTTGACCACGTAGTCGGGTCGATCCCACGATTCGGTGGTCCCCAAGGCCTTGCGCTTCTCGGCCCACTGCGGGTCGTGGGTGGCCTGGTTGACGCACATCGGAGCCAGGCGCGCGACGACCGCGTCGTGTCCGGCGGCCTCCGCCATGCTGCGGGCGGTCTTGCCGGTCACCCAGCCGCCCCACTCGAACCCGACGACCAGGGTCAGCGCGACGACGACCACCCAGGACCAGAACATCGCGGTCTTGGTCGGCCGCACCTCTCTCCATCGCTCCGCGAGACTTCGCTTCCGGGGCATCGGCTCCATCGCATTCCTCCTACCGAACGGTCGAGACTCCAGGCAACATCCTACGGAAGGCGGATGAGCACGGGATGAGATCGCGATGAGAATGCGCCGGGGCCGCCCGGGCGTCTCCTCCCGGTCTAACCGCCCTTGAGGCGGGGGCCGAGCACGTCGCGGAGGGCGTCGCCCAGCATGTTGAAGCCGAAGACCGCGAGCGCCAGCGCCACCGCGGGCCAGATCGCGAGCCACGGGGCGCGGTACATGTGGTCGAGCCCGGCGAGCGAGAGCATCCCGCTCGGGCTGGGCGCCCGACTGGCCGAGGGCGGAGCCCGCCGCGACGAGCGATCCCGCGAGCACGCCGCGAGCAGCAGACAGGTCAGCGAGAAGGCGCGTTGCGGCCTATTGCCTACCTCTCCGCCTCCACCAGCTCCGGCGTGTCCTGCGACGGCTTGTACCCCAGGTGCGTCGGGAACTCCGCGCTGAACGGCCACGGCTTCGGGAACTTCAGCCACAGCCGCAGCATGTGGCGCTTCTGGTCGGGCTCGGGGCCGTCGACGAAGCCGGTGCGGGAGTGGAGGATCGTGTAGTTGTTGATGAACTGGATGTCGCCCGGCTCAAGATTCATGTCCAGGCGGAGGTCGGGGCGGCGGGTCTGCTCGTCGAGGAAGTCGAGCGCGGCGCGCTCGAAGGTGGTGAGCGGCACCTCGCGCTTCACCGCGCCGGCGTTGATCTGGTTGCGGATGTAGCGGCAGCTCACCACGCCGTCCTGGTAGCCGAACACCGGGATCGGGCGCTCGGAGACCGCGCGCTCGGTCAGGGCCGCCTCGCGGCGGATGTAGTAGTAGCCGTTGTAGAGCAGGCCCAGATACTCGGGGTGCCGGGCCAGGATCTCGTTGTGCACCGTGCTCGAGCTGACGATGCTGCTGAGCCCGCCCTCGAGCGACCGGCGCAGGCAGAGCAGACCCACCATGTCGCCCGCGTCGGTGTGATAGGGCAGGTAGGCGTTGGTCTCGTAGCCGCGCACGTCGATGTTGCCGTAGGTGCGGCCGTGGTCGTAGACGTGGCCGAGCAGCTCGCCCTGGGGGTTCTGGTAGAGCGGCGCGCCCATGTAGCGGCCGAAGCCCCAGAAGATGAGGCCGACGTCCTCGTCGCTGTACCGGCGGACCGGGAGCCCGCGCAGCACCACGAAGCCGCGGCCCTCGTACATCTCGGCCACCGTCTGCTCCAGGCGCGGGCCCAGCACGGTGAGCGGGAAATGCTCGCGCTGGATCGCCTCGAGCGGCAGGCCGGAGGCCTTCGCGGCGGCCAGGGCGCGGTCGACGTCGGCGATCTCGGCGTCGGTCAGGGTGGCGATCCACGAGGTCTCGCGGGCGAGGGTCTCGCCGCGCCAGGCCTTGGGGCCGGTGATCGGGGTCATGCACACTTGGCTCACGGGTCGTCTCCTTCTTACCTGAGATCGCTA